>Ga0169931_10010161_pt1 | contig 13429 bp, 10 predicted proteins | sample Kivu_15m_20L_FD_129675 | JGI IMG/M metagenome (GOLD analysis project Ga0169931, IMG submission 129675) | Freshwater microbial communities from Lake Kivu, Western Province, Rwanda to study Microbial Dark Matter (Phase II) - Kivu_15m_20L... | ecosystem: Environmental > Aquatic > Freshwater > Lake...
ATCTGTTGACTTCTCTAAAACTTCTACAACCGTAGCGAAGATTTCCTTGATAGGCTTCAACATATTTTCATTTTCTTTTTCTAATAGTGTCTGATTACACATATCATGGATTAATCTGAGAATGGCTACCATTATGTTCAATCGTTTATTGGAAGAATTTATCAATTCCTGTGTCTTTTTATCTTTTTCTAAGTTTTTTTCCTTTTTGAGGTTCTCTGTGTAGTTAACTTCTTTGTTTATCAAATTTTTTACATTTTCAAGAATGTCATTTATGCAATGCACGAAATAATTGCTTATTCTTAAAATTGCAAAGAAGAATAAAAGCGACTGTTCAAGGTTATTAATAGCCTCAGTGCTAGCATTGTTAGGTGAAAAAGAAGTAGCGATTTCTTTAAAGGACTTAATTGATCTTCTTATATCAGCCATATCTACTAGTTTTTCAAGTAGCTTAGAACCTAGATTATTTATGTTTTTATCAAGTTCTTCGTCATAGCCGTTGATTTCAGAAGAATTTGAATTATCACTAGCATTCGTTCCAATGGATTCTTCGGTATTGTCTGCTGTTTGAACTACTTTAAGCACAGTTGATGTTTTAAAAAGGTGCCTAGCCATAACAGAAATGATAGCGGGGATGAAATTTATCCTTTTATTCTGATTTTTGAAATGATATTCCAAGAAAAGAGGGGAAGAAATAATTTCCTCAATTATCTTTAAATTTGCAAGATTCGCCTTTCTAAAACCTGGCTTTGTGTTCATAAAATTCATAATCACAGGAATAATCAATCCCTTGTGAGAAGCATCTCCATTCATATTAAGATCGTTTATGGTAATTGGCCCCGCCATTTCAACTATCGTCAACATGACTTCTAACGAATTATACAAAGTCACAGGATTGCTGCTGGTATTTATTAAATGCTTCAAATAGTCAAACAAATCAGGCAAAAGTGTTTGAATATCCTTATCATGTAATTTATCCGCAATCAGTAAAATAAGCGAGGCTGAATGATTTGCCTTTTCGTCAAGTTCGAATAATTTTTTGCCGTTTTTAAGCTTAGTCACAATGAATTTGATAGTATTCAAATTCGATTCGGTTATTCCCTTCAGCTGAATACTCTTATCAAACATATTCACAAATGAGCAGAAGTATTCCTTAAATACATCATTGAAGGAGTTGATGACATCTACATTCTCACTGCTGCTTTTGATGATGTTTTCAGTCCATTCCCAGCATTTTATAATTGAATTAGTAATACTATCAAGAAGTGTAGGATTTCTTTCGATTGATTCAGGAAAGCCTAAGAGGATTCTATTGAAAACAATCATGAAATATTTATTCAACAACAAACACTTTTTGATGTATTCCATAGGCATCTCCGAAATATTTAGAGAATTAATTTGCTCGAAGAGATTTTGAAGGAGTTCGATGTTTTCGGTTTGACTCAAAATCGCGCAGTTTTCATCGACCAGAATAAAATTCGAAGTTAAAACAAGGGACTTCTCAAAAGCTTTTAGATCTTGGAAATCTCCCTTTTCTTTGAAGGCTTTCAAGTTTGAAATTTCGCAATACATGTCGTCTGGCTTTGAAATCTTTGAATAAATTTTCGATCCCATTTTTAAGATTTGATCGTTTGTTCCGAAGTTATCAAGCACATCAGATATATTTTTAAAAGCATTTGATTTATTTATTGATTCTTTCCCTTCTTCTGTTCTTGAAATGTTGTCAAGTATACTCAAACCAGCTGTGACTGCCTTCGAATCTTTTTGAGACGCAGAAATTTGTATATTCTTAACAAGATTGGGGATTATATTCTTCTTGATTATCATTTCTCTTCCGATTTTTAAATTCGATATTTTCTTCATGATTTCTAAGTTCAGAGTAATTACTTCCAGATCGTCTTGATATAAATCATTTACTAGTTTGACTGTTTCTATTAGTCCACTGTCTAACAGTTTTTGAACAAGCTGGGAAATTTGGGAGAGACCGTTAAGGATTTTTACATAGGGTCTCGTCCCGGGTCCTTTGTTTTTACTGAGTAAAATTTCGATGACTGTTTCATGGCCTTGAATATCTACAAACTGCTTAGCAAGTTCCTGATCTATAGTGTCTCTGAACGAGATAATTTTCCACAGTATGTTGCCTGATTGCTAAAAATATCATTTATTTCAACTTACATTGACGATTTCTTCATTTGATAAATTGATAGTGGCGATTCCTTTCAAAGTTCCTACACAATCGACTATAAAAGAAAATTTATTTTTTTATTTTGATAAGAGAATTATACATACGTGTTAGTAAAATCTTTGCACTTATTTTAGTGTCTATGCTTGAGGCTGCGACATAATTTTCAAGACTGTTAAGCGAATATCCAAGCATTCTCAAAAATTTTGGATTTTGCTTAATGGAATTTAAAACGTTTTTGATTGCTTCCTCTTTCTGTTGATATTGTAAAGTTTTCTTCGCTACAGGGTGTTAATATTAAATATAATTCTATTTTACCTCTTATATCTGAAATTTTCGCTTTGTCTTTAGATATTTTCCTCATTGTTAATTATTATTAAATAGTTTATTAAAATTATATAGAAAAAATATATAAGGTTAAATATATTTTTTAAAAAGAAATATATAAAAGAAGATAAAATAGCCGGGGATGGGATAGGAGGGGTACAAAAATTTTCATAGGGGGCTGGGTTAATTCTGTCTTGTATAAATTTTATGATAATTTATTTATATTAAATATAGATTTATTATTTTATAAAAATTATTGCATATGTATCATCATCTATATTCTATCGGTCAATACTTTATACTTTTCATCGTTAGTTGAATTAACAAGAATATCATAAGATTTCTGTTGTTTGTATTTTCTGTAATTATACCACGATACTACAATCAAGGATATGCCGATTGTTAGAGACAAGAGGGAAATGAAGAATCCAAACCCACCCGGTGCCCAGAATGATGATTTTCTATGATCTGTTTTTTAAAATTTATTATATGGAGTATATTAAAAATTTAACACTTACTGTAGGGAGTTACAAAAAACTTCAAATTTATTGAATGTTTAAATTCGAGATTTGTTATAACTATCAAATATTTATCAAATTTTTCTCTTTCAACTATTAATGACAATTTATGTGTGTCTAACCTATAGGAAATCATGTGTTTCCTTATATCGTAAAGATGATCATGCATTAACTTATCTAAAAAAGATACATTTATTCTATGATCTTCTGATTCTATTTCTAGAATAACATCTGAAGGGTAATGCGAAAGATCGAATAGCCTTACCTCACTAGGTGCAAGTGCTACTTTATTTTTAGATAGTAGAAGCTCTGTTTTCATAGAGCAGTCGGGTCCGAAAAATTCGTGATTACAAATACATTTACCACCTGTGTTTTCAGCGCATATACCGTTACCTGAGCAATTTTCCATCGCGTTGCATTTAATTTTTGCTAATGAACAGTTATCGTCAGGACATTTTATATTTATCTCATCTGATAAAATATGCTCCAGTAAATTCAAAGAAGTCACTGGTCTATCTCTGGGGACTAAATGGCCAGCTTTTCTCATTGATACAAATATCAAATTACCGTGTTGTTTAATATAACCTGCTAGAACGTATTTGTTAGTGCCTTCTAAAGGAATTTTCCAATGCTCTCTTGTAGAATTTTTCCAATTTTCACTATTTTTGTAATTGAGTGTGTGTAAAGCGCGCTCGATTCCTTGAGGACCATCGATAATGTCGAATTGCCCTGCGTATATAATAACAGGAATGTTAAAATCATTTAATAAATATTCAATTACTGGCAACGAGCTGTTGAAGTTATAGTCATCAATTAAAGAATTATGAACAGTAAGGTTAAAAAGCGACCAGTAATTTTCTTTCTTCATAATTGAGTCTTTTATGTTCAAGGCTGTTATCACGTCAAGTCTATTTAAATAATTGGTCAAGTATCTTGTATCAAGAGTTTCGAATTCCGCTGACTTTCTGACATCGTTATGATCGATATCCCCAGCGATCCCTTTCAAATAATCCTGTACCTTATTACATTCCTTTTGAGTGTCTTTAGTTGAAATTGTAGACAAGGCATTTTCACATCTTTTGGTTAATAAATCAAACTGAGGCTCATCATCGAATTCAGAAACAAAATTCAACCCTTTAGCAAGGTCTTTGCTAGCAAGACCCTGAAATTTTAGATCGAAAATCCCATTTCCAATAGAAATCTTCTTAAGGTTGATTTTTTGATTATGGCTATCCCCTGCATCGATCTTTTTATTCTCTTCCAGAATTAGTTTCGCTATATTCGGTATATACATTCCGGAATAAGAATCCCCCATAAGATAAAAATTTTTATCGGTAAGATTACTATGAAGGATTAGAAATCTCTGAATAAATTTATAAAAATGTTGACTTATCGTATTTTGATTCTTGGGAATCGAAGTTAAATCAGTTGTGAAGGAATACCCTGTTCCTATTGGTTGATCTACATATAAAATATTTGCTTTTGTTATCCAGGATGTTGTTTTATCTACTGAGAACTCTCCTTTATTGTTGATTTTAAGTGGGCCTATTTCTGTGAATAAACTGAACAGAGAGGAGACACCTCCGCTTAACCAGACTACTAGAGGTTTGGCCTTAGAAGGCATTTCAACATCATCCATAAATAACCAATAGAACATTTTGGAATTTGTTTGTTCACTAATTGAAATGTAACCAGAATACATGCACGGTAATTCTTCTTTTTTGTAATTCGGTAAATTTAAGACAAGGTCATCTTTACTAAGGCATTGAGATTGGACTTTATGAAAAATATGAAAAGTGAAAATAAAAGTATATACCGCTATTAAATAAACGAAATTTATTCTATAGATAATTTTCATTTAATTAATATTAATATAGTATTAAATGATAAAATCAATTAATTCCACTATTTAAATTGTAAGCAAAAAATTTATTCAAATTATTATCATATAGGATTCGCATCCGTAAATGTCTTAGTTATATTTTTTTACTGATTTTACTATTATTATTTGTATTGTTGATCGCCTGAATTGTAAACTCATCCTCCTCATTTATTAAAGATGAATATTTAGAAGGAAGCAGAGACTGTCTATACTTATCCTTATTTAATAACTCGGATTTATCCTTGACCGATAGGATGTAAATTAGGGACGCTTCTAATGTAGTGAAGTAATACCCCATCATTGACGATCTGGTTGTACTTGTTGTAAATTCTTTTATGATTTTTGTTTGGACTAATATCTCTGGCATTTGGGATTTAATTATAATATATATAAAAATCGTCATTAATTCATCTGCATCAATATTAAGCATTGATGAAGTAACAATCTTATCAAAGTTTTTCCAGAAGTTGTTGACGCATTCGGTGATTTCAGTGCTTATCGTTGAAATGAGCATCATCTTTTCAAAGGGGACTTTATACTTTTTTATAGATTTGAGTAATTTTATGGCTTGTTCATAGGGTCCTTGAGGGTATTTGATTTGATCCTTTTTATCGATTCCATAGTCTTCCCTTGTTTTCTTTCTAATTTTCTGAGAAAACACTTCTGATTCAGAATACACCTTCAATTCCTTTTTGGATGAGGAAGGTGTCTCTGCATTGTTGATTTCAACTTGAGCTGAATAAGGGTGTCCTTTTTTTGAGAGAAGGTCATGTGATGCTACGGATTCCTTTATATTTAATTTCATAGTTGCTATAAGGCATAATAATCGATGTTAATAATATAATTACCATTTGAATTCGGCGTAATTTCATAAGTGTAGTCATTTATTTCATTGAATTCATGCTCATTTATTACGTCTTCCTTATTTAAATAATTTTCCTTGTTTAAATTACTTTCTGCTAAAGCCAAACTAGCTGTGATTGAGGCCGATACGGATATTGAATGCTTTTTATTTTTGCTCTTGACTGAGCTCTCCTCAAAAATTTTTTTTTGATACTCCAAGGTCGCTTTGTTAAGACAAAATTTTACATGAGTTCCGAGATCTTGCGGCTTCACCCCTTTCAACTCGGTAAGTTTATTTTCTAAAGTTTTGATCTGATCGAATAACGCAAGTTGTAACAATTCATATATGTGTTCGTACAAATTTCCATCTCTGAAAACAAGATTAGTCACAAGATTAATAAACTCATCTTTCTCTTCTATAAAGCATTGATAATTTATTGTCTTTGAATACATCAATCTAAGACTGGTTTGTAATTTAAGAATAAATTTCTGAATAGATTTTGTAATTAAATCTGATGTTGTTGCTGCTACCTCAGCAAATGATGGGTCGTTGCTATTCCTTAGTATGTAAAGCTCTTTGATTTTTTCGATTATAAATTCGCTAAATATGCGTATGAAATATTTTGCAACCTTATTAATAGGGTGATCCTTGTTAAATACATGCTCTTTAAATATTCCTATGTAGCATTTCACTTTATTTCTATATTCTTTGTATTCATGTGTAGGGTCGTTTACAGACAATGAGTCCGTATTGATAGATACAAACGAGCCATTAAGCTTGTCTGTTATAGAGTAAAGCTCGCTAGTAGAATCGTTTGTCATTTCCTTATCATTATTTCTTTGATAGTTTAAAAGACATCTGGGTTTTGTCCTCATTTCGAATTCCTGCCAGAAGAAAAGACTTAGCCATTTGTTTTCAGATAAAAAAATTTCGCTTTTGATTAGGCTAAATAGAGAGGTTTATTTTATTTATAGTTACTCTATTAGATCTATCACCCATGTGACCCCCTTCTTCCTCTGTTTTTCTAAATAGTTTATCAAATAATCTTTCCAATAGATAAACTTCTGAGAAGGGTTCATATTGACTTTCTTTGATGTGACGATTGTGTTGAAATCTTTTTTGTCTAAACTTATTGAAACATTGAAATGATTATGTAAATTTTCTTCATAAAATCGACGCAGTTTCAATCTGACTAATTTAAAATATTCTTTGTGACTTTTTTCGTTATTTCTGGAGTGCTTTGTTTTGTTTAGAAGATTTTCTGATTTTTCTGAGTCTGCTCGTTTAGTACACTTATTTCCCATTTATGTATAATTAAGAAAATTAATTTTATAAATTTTAAATTTTAAGTGGGTGGTAATTTATTTAGTTTAAAAATATAAAACAGTTTTATTCTTAAATATTCAAATTTTTTATGATTAGGAAAGTTATAGTTAGCTAATTAGTATAAGGCAGAAAAATGAATATTTATATATACTATATTATCCATACACTTCTAAAGGAAGTTTTATAATAACCCTTTAAAGAATTAAAAATTCTGAAATCATGCCAGATGTGATTTACGAAAATATAAATATTATAATAAGTAAATTATAATCTATTGTTTTATGAACTGATTTAAATCACAAATTTTTTTAAAAACTATTTTAATTTTCATTTCTAATCATTTCTTCTTTATAAATGAATTCAATAGTATTTCTTTGGCTTCTTCAATAAAATTTTCTAAATTTTGGATTTCTTCGTAAGGTTCGACTGTTTCATAATCGACCATACAATTTTCAATTGTATGTGTGGTAATGCGTCTTTTATAATTGTATCTTCCCCAAAATTTTACTTTGAAAGAAGGAAGTCTCAACTTATTTCCAAAATTAATAAACCCTACAGTTTGCACGTTCCATCTAATAATGCTATCAGTATCGCCCTTCTCATAGCATGATTTTAGCTCGACATAATCAGAAAAAATTGGATCTTCGAATTCCAAACGCGAACAAGTACATACATCTGGAGCACTTCTCCATTCATACCTTTCATAAAAATTAGGATCAACTAATTTTAAGTCAATAACTATTGGGAATCTCTGCGTATAGCTCCATAATTTATCTGAGATTTCCAGCCATTCTTGATGATAATAAGTTTCATATGAATCATTATTTTTAATGACAGCTCTCGTACTAGGGATCTTTTTTGTCACAGGTCTTAATTTTACCATCTTTTTAGATTCTTGAATTTCTCTTGCCTTTTTGTTGACTAATACATCTAATTCTTCTAATTTGTCCATTCGAAAAACTTTTAGATTTTTCAAGGCCTCAATTAAATTATCCTCTTGTGTCCTACCATTGAAAGGAAAAGCTTTTTTTGAATCCCAGAAAACATAATTATTGATTCCGTTAATTTGACACATTCTTATACTTGCATTTATTAGATCCTGCTGTTCATCAGGATCACAACTGTTAACTTTAGATACAACTAGTAGAAAATTTTCTATCCTAAATTCACTAGACAGGCTACTTAATAAGGAATTATACTGAGAGAGATTGAAGAACTCGCCCAGTCTTTGAATGAAAATGATACCATTTAGATCTAGAGCCCCATGAGCTTTGTACTTAAAAAGTCCTTGAATTATCTGATTGGCGACCTCCCCGTCCTGTCTTGAAGTATCAGGTAAGCCGGGTGTATCAAAAATAACGCTATTACCAAAAATACAATTATTTGTTACTCTAATAGGAGTTACGTCTACTGTCACAGATTTTCCATCATTGAACTCGGCCCTTAAATTTGTCCCCAAAGATTTATTAAGAAAAGTTGTTTTGCCGTGTTTTGTCACTCCAACAATCATGTATAATTTCTCAGTCATCTTTAATTCTTTTGTTTAAATTTTTTTTGATTTTTACCTTTTATATAAAAAATTATTTAATTTCCAAAAATAGAGATTTCATATAAAATTATCGGAATTAAATAATCAAATTTGTAATTTTAAATGATAGTTGATTAAATGACACTTTAAGAAATATTATTTAAATAGAAATAATTATACCTACAATTGGTAAACAAATCGAACATCATAGGTAGAAAATATTTCACACAAAACTATTGGCAAGTGTCACAAACACGGAACACTACTTGATTTTTAAGAATTTGTTTCATTTAGGCAGGATGATTAGTCTAGAACTATTATATATGCAGATTTTTGCCTTTAAATTGATTATCAACATCACATAATTTCTGTGAGAATGATTCGGCTACCCTAATTTTTAAATTAGAAAACAATGAAGAGGATTTCTTACATTTATCAGTAAATTAAGAACTATTGATGTATATATATTAAAAAAAAATTTTATTAAAATAAAAAATTTGACTACTATTAATTTAAAAGTTTCGGTGTTAAAATGAGATCTTTAAATTTCTTCATGATCATATCATCTATATCATGATGAGAATATTTTCCAATCCATTTTTTCTTAAGAGATAAAAATTCCAAAACTTTCATGTAAAATCATTTTAAAAGCTTTGGTATTTATATTAATATAAAATAACTGTGAAAGAATTTTAATCAAATTCTACTTTTAGGTAATTTATTTATAAACAAAATATTGTTGGAATTAAGCTGATAATTTTTTCTTATTCCCATAAGAAACTCTAACGCTGAAGTCTTACACTGACTCAGAAAATTTTGATTTTTTACTATTTAAAGGGACTTAAAGATCGAATTTATAAGTATATAATATTCTTTTTTTTGTATATTATATTATTCTTTTTATAATCTATAAATAAACGTTTTCTAAAAAATTTGGATGTTACTTATATAAAATCGAACAAATTGTATTTTACTTAGTGTAATAAAATTTCCAGTACTATGAAAGAACAAATTTTTTACAATTTTCTCCAAGGATTTTCCTAAACCAAATTTGATTAGAATTATCCAAAACAATCAATTTTTTCAATATTCTTTCATCGAGAAATTTAGAAACAAAACTCCACATCATCCCAAAGAAAAATCCTTTGTTGATAATGACTATATTAGATAATCTTTCAACATAGAATCTACTACTTATTTCCCTTATTTTGTTTAGATGATTTAAAGAAAAATTCTCTAATCCAGCGTCTTTGATGTCGAGGACTATTATTAATTTGTCGATGTTCTCTGGCATCATCTTAATTGCTGTTTCAATAAGGTAAATCAGATACTTTACAAAGGTTTCCGTTAGAATTTTCTTGGGGATTAAATTCTTTGACTTTAAAAGGATGATTGGTCTTCCATATATGTCTTGGCAGGGGATAGAAATAATTTGAGAATAATCAAATGGTTCCATTTCGAAGTCTTTTAATGAAATAGTTTCAGGCTTGTAATTCTTCCTCCATGCTTCTAATTCTATCATATTATCTTTAATGTTCCTAACTTGTCCCTTCCATCCGTAAATAAAACGGATTATTTCATTTTCTGAAATATTGATGCAATTAGCTTCTCTTAATTCTTTTTTCAATTCCAGGAATTGATTGTGTAAGTTTAAAAGTTTTAGATCTTCTTCAGTTAGTTTTCTGGCTTTCTGATAGTCTGGATCAGATTCATCTTTTTTTAAATTATGAAAAAAGATTTTTTCTTGTGTGTTTGAGATTGATTGGTTACTTTCTATGTCGTTATTGAGATCTTCTTGAGGTTGAAGAATGTTCATGCCAGTTTTATCATTCGAGGAGGTTTGGAGTAACTCGGAATAAATTTCTTCATCGAGGTTTATTGTTTCTGGACTGTTTTGTTCTTGTTCGCAGTGATCTTCAATATGTTCTTCGTAGGAAGTATTTGCATTTTTACTTTTCTCAGGAATTTCAAATTTATTCCGGTTTGGATTCTTAGTGCATTTGGATTTGACTATCTCCAAACTTCGTGTGTCCTTAAATTTTATCTCAGGAGAATCCGGTATATGCATGTAATTTATGTCCGTTCTATCCTTGTATTCTTTGGTATCTTTAAAATCTTTTTGTTTTAAAGGAAGTGATTCGTTATTCAAAAAATTTCCATAATTATAAATATTATTATAACTATTGATGGATAACTCTCTTTCGCATTCTAAGGTTTCCACAGTCGATAATCTTTCAAAATCTTTTCTAGAAAAAAAATTTCCAACGGCTTCTATGATACATTTAAAGTTTTCTTGGAATATATTTAAATAACCTTCGCATTTTGATTGAAAATTGCGACTTTTGTTTGTTCCTGAATTTTTGATGTAAATCAAAATTTTGTTTTCTTTTTCTGGTATGATTATGCCACCTTTATATAAATATTTCGCCTCATCCTTATCATCAATTATCTTAAATAGGAAGAAGTAGCAATTATTTAAAATAGAATAAGAATAAAATCTGACAATTTTGAAAGAATATTCACGGTTGAAAATTTTGAGATATTTTAGTGAGAGTTTAATGTGATAGGCATCACAATTTTTTGAAATTTTAAAAATTTTCGTTGTATTTTTAATACAAGAATTTTTATTAAAAGATTCTGAATCTTTTGCTTTATTAAAAGACAGTTCCAAATTCTTAATGATCGTGTAATTATCTTTCGCATTTAAATTAGTAGGGATTTCTCGATAAACTAAATTTTCAGATTTTTGTTTTTCTTTAAAATGATCTGACAAGTTAAAAACGTCTTTTTGAAAACATACAGGTATGAATTTTAGTTTTAGTTTTTCTTCCATGACGATATATTAGTTAATTATAAATTATTTCTTTTTATATAAATATGATTGATTATATTGAGAATAGGAATATTTAGTTAAATGTATCGGAATAATTGAAATAACTGAAACAACTGAATTAAATTTTACTTTAATACTCTAAATACTTTTATAACGTTAAATATAAAATTTAGAAATTACCATAGTAATTATCTCTACTCTTAATTCAGCAAAAATCTTACTAATATATTGAACAATTGCAAGAGGATTCTTTTCTACCCCTGATCGGATCTCTTTCTCGTTTTTTAGTGTCAGATAAATATTCCTTTATTCTTTCATTGAGCTCCCTTGTGTTTTTATGATCCATTTTCTGTTGGTTAATATCGGTTACAGTCGGTTTTCTCCCCTTTTGTTGTCTCTCTTCCTCTTCATCAATTTCACATAGGTATTTCTTTTTGATTGATTTAACTATATCTTCAGGGGGGGTTTCTCCATAGCCGGACTCAATTATCTTTCCATATAATTCTAAATTAGTAGAATCATTTTTCATATCTCTAAGGAAGTTTCTTAGATTCGCTCTTTCGATTAAAACAAAATACCATGTTTTTCTTCCTCTATCATTCCCTAGGAGATTATATATCAGATCATCTCTGCCCAATTTGTCTGCCTGCTCGAAAAGATTGTTTGCTTTATTTTCATCTTTGAGAACACCTATCCCTAATTTATAACAAAATCCTAAATTCGTTAGACCCTCTTTGCTTCCAGTTTCAGCTGATTTTTGATAAAATTGGAAAGCCATTTCAAAATTTTTAGGGATTCCGATCCCGTTTTCGTACATTTGACCTAGTTTATTGTAAGCCAAGATTATTCCTTCCTCAGCAGATTTTTTATAATACGAAAAACAAAGTTCTGTGTCTTTTCTCGAACTTTTTTCATTTTCGTAATATTGTGCTAATTCGTAATATGCTAAAGGGCATTGATTTGCAGTAGCTATCTCCATATTTTCTATGAATTTTTTCTCGCTTTTGGGTACTCCATTCCCGTTTAAATATGAATAAGACAAAATAATCAAGGCTCTATATGACCCCATCTCATATGCTTTCATGAAATATTCACGTGCGTTTTTATAATCTTCTCTTTTATAAAATATTTGCGCTAATAAACAAAGACAGTTGGGGTCGTTTTTTTCAGATCCTTTTTTTGCTAAGTCATAGGATTTCACTAAGTCTTCCGTAAACAATATTCCATTGAAATAAAGAATAGATAAAATGTAAAGGGAATCAATGTTTCCTTTAGAAGATTCTTGTTTTAAATAGAATTTATATTCTTTCAAAATATTCTTCATTTCTTCTAGTTCGGTCTTATTTGGTTTTGGAATAGCCACATTACCCCCAATAACTCCAGATTTGTAAAAATATAAAAAGAATAAAGAAAAAATATTTTTTTCTTCTTGATATAATTTTTCTAGGAGTTCATAAGATGTTTTGTAATCGCATTTCAATCTGAATTCTCGCTCTAGCTCTATCATTGATTTATCTGTATTTTTTTGAGGATTGTCTTCAAGGTTTTTTGATTTAAAGAAAAAAGGATTTTCTTTATATAGGTTGATTATAGATCTCAACTGGAAATTATCTACCAAAACTTTACTCTTCATTTTTTCACCTGTCATAGGACTTGTATCTCTTTTCTTTAGCCATTCCTCAATAGCTGATCTTTCATATGTATGCCCATCTGCGGCAACAACTGGATTCACCATCATCTCACAAATTATTGGACATATTAAGGTATTGTAAAAATTTTCGTCTGTTTGTTTTTCCATTTTTAATTTGATTCTATATTTATTTTATAATTGAACAAAAATAAAATTAAAAATTTTAATTTAAAATGAGTACATAACATAATATGATAACAATTATAATTTTTGCTCCAAGGAAAACATATTATTTAATAATAGTAAGTAATATGAAAATCTTTTTACAATTATTTAAAGTAGTCATGGGGATTGGGGATTGG
>Ga0169931_10010163_pt1 | contig 13428 bp, 13 predicted proteins | sample Kivu_15m_20L_FD_129675 | JGI IMG/M metagenome (GOLD analysis project Ga0169931, IMG submission 129675) | Freshwater microbial communities from Lake Kivu, Western Province, Rwanda to study Microbial Dark Matter (Phase II) - Kivu_15m_20L... | ecosystem: Environmental > Aquatic > Freshwater > Lake...
AACCAATGTCACCATACACTCCCATGCCTCCCATGATGTAACCTATGCCTATCTATGGTGGTCCTATGATGTAGCCTATGCCTATGTATGGTGGTCCTCCCATGATGCCACCAACATATGCTCCAATGAACCCTTCTTACATATCTCCACCAATGAATCCTTCTTATATATCTCCCCCTGCCTACTGCCCACCTCCACCTGCCTACTGCCCACCTCCTGCGCCTATAATAATAAAAATGTAGAATAAATAGAGCGAAAACATGAAATCGCTGTGTCTGTTGTGTGGCAAGTAGACCCAGTCCTTCGGAAGGGGCAAGTTTGGATGCGTGAACATAACCTGGTGTATATGCCTGTGTCTATTCTGCGGGTGGACTGGACTGTGCTTGCTGCCCCTGTGCGTTGGAGACGGCTGCAAGGACACCTAGCTTGTTTGCGTGAAGTGCCAAACAGTCAAAACTACCATAAGAGCATCCTGTTGCATATGACACTGATTGCTTTATACTCACAGTCTTAATTTTAATACAACTTGTTCTTTAAATTCATTATTATTTTTAGCTAGTTCTACTTACTCGTTGATTATTTTAATATTAAAACACATGCAATCCAGAAAGCCTAGAGCTCAGCCTTAGGAATCTTTGTTGACTCCTTGGTAGACAGTGCACTAGTAATGTTTCCTAAACAACTACTGCAACGACATCATCTACTACAAAATATCCCCTGCCCCCAACAAGTCCATGAACTTCCCCATTCTGCGTAAAAAAAGACCACCCTCCCACCCCGACGTGCGCAACTAAAACATAAGACCAGACAAGACAACTCTCAAGTCAACTAACTAAAACTACTAAAAGACAGATAGTACGAACTATCACAAGGGAGAAGGCATGAAAGCCTTCAGTACTATGGGCCATATGCGCACTTAGAGGCATGATAAGAAGAGGGCAGAGAGAGGAGCACTGCATGAGATAAGTGTCAAGAACTTTGTGATTGAGGGCGGACAGGAAAATAATAGGGAGAAAAGTATAAGGAAGCGATAAAGCAGCTATATTTTGAAGCAGAAGTTTGCGTAGCTGAGGAAGAGCATGAAGACTAGTGGAGGGGAGGGGAAGGAGCACACTCGCAAAGTGCACAGGTACGACTGGTGATTACTTTAACTTATTATTGTTTAATAACAGTATCTTCTTATTTTGTTAATTTAAAGTCAAAGACATTATTATGTATTTGTATATGAAGACAGTCTTTGTTTGATTTATTATATGATTCTCTAAATTGATATTAGATGTTTCTTTTGAATATTTGCAATAGTTAAATAGCTAAACAGTTATTAATTGATGGCTTTAAGCATAATTTATAGCTATATTCACATGATGACTATGTAGCAGCCTTAGTTCATGCGCTAGTACCTGCAAAAAACATAACAAGACCTATCATCCTGGACTCAACACCTCCACAACAACCAATCACTCCTCAACGACTAGTAACAACGCCCCCACTCAGCCAAGACACCCTCCACCTGCTTCAAAACGAGTACTCCACTAACAAACTCATGGTCGACCTGGGTCAGCAGTGTTTTGCCCAAGCCAAAAGGTAAGTTATTAATAAGGTAGAGTGAACGATAAAATAGTAATTCGGGTGAAGGAAATGCTGTATATATAGTTTGCAAAGTAGGAGGCAATTCCGATGGTAAAGGCATTGATTGAGATATACAGTGCTAAGGTGGCAGTGTGCAGGTAGCAAATCAACAAGATAATGAGTTCCAATAGACAGGTTTAATAGCTTTTGCTATCTTTTTCAACTTTTATGTGATCGATATCTATAATGTGATCGATATAATCTGTAGAGTATTATTATCATTTTCATTAACAATGTAAGCAGCAAATGGCACATTATAGGGTATCTATGAAGACATGTGCTAAATATCTGCTCCTGCCAAGGCCATTTTATGCGGATAACACGCAGTAGTATACGGTTAGGATGCAGTTGCCATCGGGATAGGCCTGTATTGCAAAGCCATAGTATCACGCACTCCCAAAGCTAACCAACAGGCCAATCTGCATATCAAACTGTAAGTTACAGGGTAAACAATAACAATAGATACTAATATAGTAGAAACAGCCATGCAAATGCAAAGCCAAAGTTAGACATGCAGCTATGACTAATACTAGAAATATTTAATAGGCAATAAAATAGAGTAGAAGACTAATAATACATACAGTTTGACTATACACTACAAGATAGCCTTGTTCTTTATTCAACAACACCTCAACTGGCAACAATTCACTCTTTCTAGCCCACATTCCTATCTAATCCATATAACATCGTCTATTCCTATTGGCAAGTGCCTGGGCTCATCTGCAGCTTTCAACACCGTACTCTCCACTGCCCTACTCACAATCACACAAACAATCACTACTTTTACACAACCAATCACTGCCCTCACTCCTTAAATACTGCATTAAATCAATCAAATTTCAGTTCTTTTCTAGGCAGTTGAGCATGGCACACCCTCAGGTATCGACAACTACGTTTCTGTCCACGGAGGACTCATTCTGTACAATAAGACTAAGTAGCCTAAATTCAGATCGTATCCCGAGGCTGCTCAGTATATTAAGGATAGGTTGTTGGTGGGCGTGATTGACAGTGGAGTGTAGAAACAGACGAGGGTGGCAGTGAGTAAGGTGAGACAGCTTTACGACTCGGACGACAAATGTAAGTTGTTATGTACTAAGACAAGTAGCATATCAAATAAATTGGCAAAATATCAGCCCAAATGATAGAACTGCTATAGACATAATAAAAAGAAAAGAATGTATAAGAGAAAATAGTAGAGTTGATGGCTTTTAACCAAAAACTTCTTAAAGAACTAGGACTCTCTATTCCTTAAATAGATTAAATTGTTGAGAAGTGGAAGCAATTAGGTTGGGGAGTCAAAATAACTGGTAGTGGCATGGGCGGATGCGTGCTTCTATTGACTTCCAAAGACCATCAAAATATTCAAAAAGGAGTCACTTTGACTCCGCTCGACTAGTAAGGCCTCAAAGTCACTTTCTATAAGCGCAGTTGACAACTAATCTGATCTATTTGTATGCTATTGTATTTATGTATGATATGCTATTGTATTTATGTATGCTATTGTATTTATGAATGCATTTGTATTGTATTTATAATTTATAATAGTCTGATAGTATGGGCAAGAAAGGGGTGCTGCTAGACAACGGCAAACAGGCCCAGTCCTCCATGGCGCTCTACTGGAAAGCTTCCCAAAACAAAAAACTGCCTCCGAAGACTGCCAAATAGCCCAAGGAGTAAACCATGTAGGACCGAGCAGCAGGATCAGCTGCTAGTTGGAAACAGCATAAGTAAAAAATGATAGCCAAATTGTACTCCAAACCATAGAAGAAGTAACAATAGAGCAGAAAGGAGGAGTAGCAGAGGGAGAAAGAGATGTAGGAACAATTAGAGCAGGATTTGTTGTAGAAACATATGGCCAAGAGCAAGCCTGTGAGTATTCCTGGATTCAAGGGCAGTAGGCAGTTGGAGGATAGGAAGGAGTACGAGAGTGTGCAGGTGGGGAGGGAGGAAACTAATGTGCTTAAGTTTCCATAAGGACAGCCAGAAATGACCCACGAATAGATAGTGCAGCTATTACGAGAGAGAAAGGCCAAGAAAATGATAGATAGGGTCAGAAGGGCAGTGGTAGAAAGAGAGGAAGATGTGATTATGATGGAAGAACCATTCAAAATGCCAACCAAAAAGAAAGAAGAGTCTTAAGAATAGGAGAAGGAATAGTAGTAGGCAGTACAAGTGTGGAAGGAATAGTAGTAGGCAGTACAAGTGTGGCCTCAGATACAAGCATAGGCATAGAGAAGTATATTTAAGTCATAGTTGCTACAAAGAATATAAAAAGGTCAGTACAGCACACATCCTACGCCATAAGGGCAATCAAATATACCAGCATAGTAGCCAGCTGAGTCTCAATCTCAACCCCACAAAGTGCAAATAACTCACAACTTCATCCCTAGAGCAGTCAGACACAAATGATACTCATATTGCTATGGTTATAATACTCTTCTATTTTATGCTTATAATACTCTATTCTAACTTAGATTATACATTTAAACTATATTATTTAGTAAAAAATGGGTATCATTTAGCAGTGAAGAGAGTAAGCATATCCTTCAAAGGCCTCGACCTGATTTGTTCCAAACTCTTATCGCACCAGTACAACCTGTAAGGAATCTCGTTCTTGGTCTAGGGGTGCCACTCAGGCACATGCAGCAAGTATATGCTATTGTGTCCGTAAAAAATTGGCTAAATGGCTCCTGATTTCTCATCCCTGATGCCTAAACTCCTAGTGGTTAGTTCTATGCTTTGCAGGATGAATGCTTGATCTTTTTGGTGTCCGAAGTGCATGTACATTTTGCTGATGGTCTGATAGTCAGTGCAAAACAACAACCAGCACTCGTCCCTCACCACATCCGAACTGACCTTAATAGCCTTACCCGAAGTAATAGTATGGTTCTGATTGAACGGCACCTCTACAGTAACATGGCAGGGATACTCTATCCACTCATCCAATAACAAATGCAGGTGTATTTGTAGTCCACTAAAATTATACTTCTGCTGCTAATAATCAGAGAACCCTCCAAGAACTAGACAAAACTGTTAGTCTGAATACTCCTTGACTGGATAGCTCTAGAATAGGATGATAGGCTTATGAGTTTATCTTGCGAATAGTCTAGCCTTTTTGATAAAATTTAGTTTCTGCCTGCTTATCTAGTATACTATACACTTGAAGAAGGGTTTATCATCCTATCTCTAGTTACCAAATACCAACAGGAAGTCTTTGCTCTTGTAGTGGATGTGAGTCAGCTAGGTCAAAGTGAACTTGTTGCCCATGCCCACTGCGTCGAAGTCCTTCAGCATCAACCACTGCTCGTGGATACGGTATAAGGTCACACACTTGCTCTCGACTGCTGCCACAAATTAATTTCCAATCACTATAGCCCTGCTAGGTCGATCTAAAGCCAGCACTCGTTTCTCCTGTTTGCCCTAATTGCCCAACAGCATCATCGAGTACCTTCGTTCACTGCTGAGCTCATTCTGCTAGTAGGTGCAGAAGTATTGGTTTATCTCCCATTTCTCCTTCTCCTTACCCTCCTTTGGAGCATCACTCACACTCTATGTGTTGACTTCAGTGGATAGTAGTCTCAGTGAGTTCTTGCAGTGATTTCCACCTTGGAAAGCGCTCATAAAGTTGATGTTGTTGGAAGCCTGGTCGGCTTGTATTTCTTCATACTCGAGGAGGGGCTGGAAGAGAGTGGTGACACTGAACTTGTTGAGGATGCGGGTGTTTTCGAACTCAGAGTCGTACTTCCACAGGTTTTAGTGCTCGAAGGGGTCCATGGAAAATTCTATTATTGGCAACTATTAGGGTATGTATCAAAATAGACCAATACCTGAGCAGATGTCAAAAGCATAAGATTAGTATTGTATAGGTATCATGATTGGTATATGTATTTGATATAATATCTAATAAGTAACTTATAGCTTATTAGCCTTACTACTTATAAACAACAATTTGCTTGTCGAAATTGGCTTAGTCACAAGAAATGATACAGATTGGCTAAGAAAGGATGATGTGAGTTGTGATTTGTTTGGGTATAAATTTATGAAAACTAATTGTGGACCATAATTATTTAAAATGCTAGCTCAAAGTCACAAGGCCGCTTCTGCACGTTCAACAACCCTCGCCAACAGCAAACTCAAGGCCTCCTCTCTTCCTAAAACCAAATAAACTTTCTGGGCATTCCTCTGGCGCAGAATAGCTGAGACCTTTGCGAAGGTGTGGGGCTTCTCGCGTAGGGCACTATGGATTACATCGACAGGTATGTATGGGGGTATATAGGCGTGATAATGGTGGTGCTGCCGTTTGCGTTTGCGTATTTTATGGAGATGCAGAAGGAGCTGATGAAGGTGCAGGGTGGAGGAGCACCCTTCTGAATCAACAACAGTGGTCTTGTAACCCTATTATACTAACCAATATATCATGCATCAACCATAGTACAACATAAAGACACACCTTACATAATATATCATCATTAGTAGGTGAATATTAGTATAGCTGCTTATTTTTTATGTTGTTTTTGAGAATACTTACATTAATTGTTATTTTATTGTTGCATGTCTGCTTAATAAGAACCAATCAACGCCTAACCTTAACAGATAAATCACAGCTATAACAAATAGTAGCTCATATAGGTATCCGACAGAGGAATTTAACCTATATTGTTTGATCCACACTAGTAACCTCAATATTTTGAAGAACCCATGGTTGCTCCCTAAAATTAAGAAAATGATCCATACTTGTAGCAACTCAAAGCATCACACCAACACCAACACCAACTCAAAGCATCACACCAACACCAACTCAAAGCATCACACCAACACCAACTCAAAGCATCACACCAACACCAATACTAAATAGAACTGCCTGTTCTCATTCAATATCCACCTCAGCTCATACCTCAAGTGCTTACTAAAAAAACACAACTACGTCGTCTCTAGGCTAGTCCACAATAAAGCCCCCAAAACTTCAGAGCCAACCCTCAAACTATGCACATTTTGTTTACTTTTTACCGAGGGCTGCACATCCACTCTTCTAGTCCCACCACTTTCGATCAAACTCAACAAAACAATTCTACCCTCAACTACCATAAAATCATACAAATGCTTAAAGATTGCTACGAAAATGAAGACAAACTCAAAGTAGACACTAAATTGCAGTTGCTTAGGGCTATTAAGAAGTTCAGCTACGATCAAAAGTATATAACTTAGGTCGAGTTCAGCAAGATCTATAAGGTCATAGTGCATGGAATGGGCGTCAAAGAAACACTGCTCGAGAAACTGGCAGGGAATAAACGGCAGTACATGTCGCAGAAACAGGCTAAGGTCAAGGCAGAGCCTAGGAAACTAAGGATACAACTCAACAGACCCCCCATCAAAGTAAATACTGAAGTGCAAATACAACCCATCAAACAAAGAAATATCTTAGACAAAAGTCATTTGCAAAGTGGGGTGGAAAGGAAAGCTACTTTGACTCCTTTGAAGTAGACACATACGAGTAGGAAGCTTTCAGAACGAAAGAGGATCTATACGTAGAGCAGTCACAAGGTTAAAAAGCTGAGTCACATAAGCTGGCAATAGCTGCTGAAAGTGAAGGAGGACAACTTGCCTAGCAATGTGGTGATTCCTGCTTTTTTGTTGGAGTCCCAAGACTCCTTTCTTTGTATACTATACACCCATAAGACCATGTATTATATGTCATTGCGTCCATAACACTATGCTATTATGTGTATACCACTATATATAACTATCCCCTCTAATAATGATCCAAGACTAGCTCACATCTTCAAACAGCTACATCATATCTAGCCGTGACTCCATCCAACGCAACTCCATACCCAACGCTCTGCTCGCAGCCAGACCTACCTAACAAATCAGAGTAGGCCAGCCTTCAGGCTCAGCTTTCCCACCGCCCGAAAAGAACTTTTATACTTTTCTGCCCACTTGCCTATGGCAGGCTGTTAGCAAACCAGCAATAGTATACAATATTGTAAGTGGTAAAAATCACAATAAAGTAGGATTGTTGCAGTTTTTCCAGTACTGTCGCACTAAGGGTGAAGTTACGTGTCTGACTATACATTTGGCACTGGTGTGTTTGTGTTTAGTGTTTTAGATACGGCTCAGGTACTCAACTTATACGCACTACAGAGAAAACTACCCGGATTTGCAGTACAAGGTGTGGAGTAGGTAAAAACGCAGATGGTAGTATATAAACTACGAGTAACTGCAAGCAGGACACATAATAATAGTTGAAAGATACGATGCTAACAGCCCTAAGCTGACTCCAGCTGATATACTGCCGCTGAGGGTGGCTTCAGGCAAGAAGTAGCCATATATTAATGTAGAGACTTCATGCTGAAGACAACTAGGATAGACAAACAATAGAAACAGCGAAGAATAAAAATATTGAGACCCCTCCGCAAACAAGTAACTCTCTCTTACGGCGAATAACTAGTTGTCAACTAGACTCTAGACCAGGCTTAAATCAATTACAGTTTCAGGAGCCACCTAGGCAGCACTTTCTAGGCCACCCTAATACTACCCTAGAAAGACTTCATTACCTTCTCTGATGCCAACACAATACCTCGCAATGTGCCCATTTCTTCATAAGACTACATCGTGGGAGTAATCCTACTTCCCTCCCAGGTATACCGTGGTCGCAGCATGAAGGAGTTGCTGAGCAGTCACAATCGCATTAGTGATGTGCTATCTAAATACCTGTTGCTGATGGTGGTGATGATCCTATTGTGTTCGGGAGTTATCCTTTTGATCGATCTCATCCTGGCCGCGTATTTAAATAGTAAGATAGGAGTACTACTAAGGGAGTTGGTAATTATTTGTAGTTCGTGTTCTGTGGCAGTGTCAACCTACTAGCCATCTTCAGGTATAACAACATACACATAGCAACACTGTCTACATCTCTGTTTTCATTTTCATCTACATAGCCAGATTGATTGACAGCCACACCATGGCTAAACAGTACAACTTCACCCTCCGCAACCAAATTAAATCACTCGATGAACTCGCACAAACCAACACTCTCGTCATGAACGACTACTTTTTCCTATAACGCAAATCCTACTCCGAAGATTTCAGATAAGTGTTCAACCCTCAAGCCCCTCTCCATTAACACTTTGGACTCGTCTTCAAACTTATTTAAGAGTCACCCCTCATGCGATAGCATCTGAGTGGACACACCATACCCATCTCCAAACACTTTCGACAACACCCTCGAATGCAGTCTGACTCACGATTAAAAGTAAAGATTCTGAACTAGAGCCTGATTTCTACGCGTACGGTCTAGATGATAGTGCGGGTGTAGATGATAGTACGGGTGTAGAAGCAGTTGCGTCGTCGTGGCTAGTAGGCCAGATACTTCAAAATACGTTTCAAAGACGACATGGTCAAGTCTACCATAAATCGACTCAACGACCCATAGTTGCTCAACTAGCTCAAAAAGATATCATAGGGTAGCAGCATCCTCAGTGCCTAGGGCGAAGATACCTCCAAGCAGCTTCTGTTTATTGAGATAATACCTAAATCGCTGGATAGTATTCAGTCTTCCAACGAGGCCTACATATGCTATGGGGCTGTTGCTTTCCAGGAGTAGTTTGCAGCCAGAGATCTAGCCATAGTCACCAACCCTGGATTACTATAACGCTACACTATGATAATACTAAGTCATCGACCGTATTAATACCTGTACCAGTACTTGAAGCGAGCAGGCATGTTTCGTTCGCACGACAAGTACATAATAATGGAGTAGAAGTAGTAATAGGAGATGATGAGCATCATGAGTAGATGCATTAGCGAGTACGTGCCCTAGAACTAACCAGTCCGCAAATAAGTATTGTTGTTCCTTAGTGCCAGCATGATCACCCACCTCAGTCGCAAAAACATCCGACGAGGACTAATGCGACTCGCCAAGTGCTGCAAGTAGTAATATATCTATACAGGTATCACCTCTACCATACAGATACATCTTCTTTTACAACTGTTCGCAGTTCTAGTAACAACTGTGCGCAGTCAACCTATTCAAGATGTTCCCCTAGCATATATTTCTCAGCAACTACAGCTGCGATTCCACTATCTTCGCCTACAGCAACTTCTCGCTAGCATAAAGAGGATCGTCAGCATAAATGATGGCTACTGCTACGATTGATAAGAATAAAGATTTGGGAGACTAAGTACTGAGAGAGGCAGTTAATTCCATACAAATCGTCAACTGTATAGTCCACTCGCATGCATTCAAGAACCAACTTTTCATAGCAGGCAACGCTTTACTCTATCTGCTAGTGTTCAGAGGCAACTTCATCTTCATGGGCTTCCCTTACTTGTAATAGTTCTACATCTTTTACAATTTCATCTTCACGCCCATACCTTTAGTCTACCTGATGATAAAGCGGCCTACTCTTAACCCTAACTAGCAGACTAAAAAGTACGTGAGTCCTCCCCAAATCGTAATGATGAACATGTGCTCTCTAGTATACGCCCTGGCACTGAGCTACCTCTCTTACTCTTTTGTTTCGTAGTAATTCGTATCGAACGTATTTACCAGTTGGATCCTGGTGGCCATCTTCAACAGCAACTTCTTCCTGCTCTGCCTAGGTACCACTTTGAACACTAAGATGGTTCTCAGTCGAAAATCGGCCACATAATAGCAATAGTGGTTCAAACTGTTGGGGCTATGCTGTTTGTGATCTTGGTATAGCTTTTTAGTTCGTCTTTTCACTTCACCAAGTTCATAACGTATTGCACTACATACTCAGCAACTTCGACACTTAGCTAAAGTGGTTTTACCTCAGCAACTTCCTCATTATGCCCCTATTGTCTGTTCTCCTGCTATATCTGTTTGCAATTGTTAGGCAGGTGAACAGTGGGAGTGAATTTGAAGAAGATGAGAGCGGGAGTGAGGAGAAGCCCAGCTAGCAGGTGTTCAACATCAAGAGGAGCATGGGTAAACAAATGCAGTCCTACTTCGAAGTGCACTCCCAGGAAGATTGATATATGTTTACTAAGAGTCTAAAGCATATGCGTGATCAAAAAATACATATATTTAGGCACACTTATATCTGAAATATATTCAATAGTTTAAATCACAGTTATAGGTATCAGATGTAGTATTTAGTCAAATGGACATGAAAATCAGTTCTCACTGACAGGAGCAGTGCTGTTCCGGCTTATTTGCTGCATCTGCATAAACTTCTTAAAACTTATAGAAATCGTCCTCTTCAGGTCCTTAGTGTCCCCCTCGTCATCAGACCCGAAGTAACACAAGTCCACTCGCTGTCTCTTCAACTAAAGGTAGTCCCTTGCCGGACCAGGCTACCTCCTCTCGCTCACTTTCACCACCTCATTCTAAACCACTCTAGAATCACCCAGTCGTCTGAGGGACACACTTAGGCTGTTATCGGTCGATCTGTCCTTGTCCTCGGCACTCGCTGTAACTGATGAAGCAGCTAGATGGGATGAAATAGTTGGCATTGTGTACAAATTTTCATAGTTGAGTCCCAGCAGCTATGCCTCGTAGACAACTGTAGACAAAAAATTAACTAGACTTTGTTGAGTATCCACTTCTTTCTTGATAGGCTCTTCGATTTAATGTTCCCCCTCTCTGCCCTTGCTAAAAACATCTAGCTAGTTGCTAAGCCTGACCATTATTTGCTCGTGCTTTGCCTTCTACTGCGCTCTGAACTCCTCGACGAAACTGGGAGGACTCGCCCACTGTTTAAGTTCACTATAGAAGGCAGCTGTGGACAACTGCTGTACTTTGAGTTTTAGCTCCTATCTGACTCTCACTCTTTCGCTGATCTTGAGGGCCAGATCGAACTCAGAGTACAGTTCTTATGTGATCTAGTCGTCTGCCATTCGGGTGGTCCTCCTCAGATGGCGTTTGGGTCTATAGCGAGGTCTGTAGGTGACAGTGTGCATGATGTTTTCGTGGCCTAGCCCTCTCCAGAGTGCCCTAAGGAGTGGAAAACAAAGTTCTTGTCTGCGGTTCTTCCAATAGTTGTAGATCTTTTAGGCAAAAACTTAAATATTGTTCATTTCTAGCAGCTACCTGTAGTGTTTTTCTAGGAAGGCCATCATCCATCCCTTGTGTCTAGGCAGTATCATGTCCTTACCCGCCCGCTTCTATAGCTACACTATACACTCTTATAGGAACTTCTAGGTCAGCACTATTTTGCCCTTGTAGATGAATTTGTCGCGATGGCTCTATAGGAAGATGTGGTCCACCTGGCTCAACTCGTATTTGTTCTAGTTTGGCAGATTGAGGTGGGGAGGCAGCCGTATGTAGTTGGGAGTTATTTTTGCGAACTGTTTAGGCACAGTCACCCTCTCGATGTTGCTGATCACCACCGGCACAGGTATCTCCTCTTTCTTGTGAGGAACAACCAGTGTCTGTTCGTCGTAGAGCTACTCCCTGGTCTAGATGTTGTCGAAGTGAGCTTTGCTGCTAACCATGACAAATGCTTTGTTGGGATCAAACTTGTTCTTATTGCGCATCTTTCCAATATTATATAAATATTATACCGATTGCCCACCCTTAATCGTTTATATAGGCACACACCATACAATTACTAATATACTTAGCTAAGGTAATAGTCAAAAAATCAACTTCTTCGATGCCACTCGTCCGAATACCTTGGGTCTACGTGCCGCACACCCATCCTCTCTCTAGCCCTACCCTGAAGTCTACTGAGGTGCCTTTATTCTCTTCTAGGAACCAATTCTTTTTAGCGAAGGCAGAGGCAGTTTCAAAGTTGTCTTGGGCTTCTCAACCTTGGAGATGTTCTACTCCTACTAGAAGGCTATCAGCTTTACTGTCTTGCTCTTGACTGAGCTGTCGTACTTTGGCTTGGGCAGGTTGGAATTGAGCGTTTTAAAGTTTTTGGGAAACTGGATAGTGCCCAGCAACTGATCACTAGCATCTTCCTCCTACCATCCCTCCTTCATGTCCATTAGTTTAGGATAGCACAATAGCTACTTAGTATCTGGTCTTTCCTTCTGCGAATGAGTCATCAGTTTGCTTACAAACCAGCTCAGTTCCTTACTATAACTACCCCCTATCTTCTAGTACTCTCCAGTCTTTATCTTCTTGAACAGTTGTTGTGGAGTTTAAGCTTTGAAGGGCGGTCTCAGCATTGCCATCTCGTACAGCACACAACCCAGCGACCAAATATCGCTCTTATAGTCATAGGGTTCTTAGTTCCATACTTCTGGGGAGGCGTAGTAGGGCGTGCCTGTCTGTGTGTGTGCGAACTGGTCGACGAGGTGCTTGGAAATGTTGAGATCTGCTATTTTGGCCACTCCGTCGTGGAAGAACAAATTGGCGGGCTTTATATCTCTATGTATGATGCTGTTTTAGTGCAGTTTCTTCAGCCCCTAAAGGATGTGGTAAGCAACCTTCCAGATCTCCACCTCAGGGATTTTAGTTCTGGTCGAAATGGCTTTCTTTATTCTGGCCTGAATAGTGTGTATAGTACTTGTAGGTCTCCACCATTGGCCAACTCCATAACGATGCATAAGTGCTATGTGACTTCATCATAGAAGGCTTCCTTGTAGGAAATCACATAGGGGCTTTAGATCGAAGCCAGGAACCTGATTTAGTTCAAAGCGTTGATTTTATCCTTCTCCTTCAATTTGTGTATTTTGATCTGAATGACCAACCAACTACCTGCTTGATGGCATAGACTTGTCCGTCGGAGCGGCGGACGCACTGGCTGACACTGCCGAACGAACCCTTGCCTAGTGACTGTTTGATTTAAAAGTCTTAGAGTGACATTATTATAGCTGCGGGTGCGA
>Ga0169931_10010166_pt1 | contig 13426 bp, 15 predicted proteins | sample Kivu_15m_20L_FD_129675 | JGI IMG/M metagenome (GOLD analysis project Ga0169931, IMG submission 129675) | Freshwater microbial communities from Lake Kivu, Western Province, Rwanda to study Microbial Dark Matter (Phase II) - Kivu_15m_20L... | ecosystem: Environmental > Aquatic > Freshwater > Lake...
GGCCAGCAGCCCCAACAAAGGGGCTGGTCGGCCCGGTGCCCGTCCCCGAAGACTCCGACCCCGCCGCGCGTCTGGCGGCGAAGGTGGCGACTGCCGCGGCCCCAGCGCCTGCAACTTCTGCTTCGCCAAAGTCTGGCGCTACCACGAGCCTGCCCGCGAAATCGCCTGCCCCGAGCCCCACGGCTGCTTCCGCTGCGCCCCCCGCGCCTGCGGCTGCGCCCGCACTTGTTTCCGCAGCGGGTGGCCGACCGGCCACAGCCAACAGCCCCGCCGAAATCACGTCCATTCCCGCAGGCTTTTATGTGCAGCACATGTCCTCGGGGGAGCGTGAGGTGGTGGAGAGTTTCTGGCGCCGCAATCCGTCGTTGCGTCAGGCGCGCCTGGTAGAACTCACGCGCATTGGTGCAGAGGGCCCGAACTTTGTTCTGCTCTCCGGCCCCTTCCCAACCATCAATCAGGCGCGGGCCTTTATGAATCGGCCTGGCATGCCGAAAGATATGTGGGTGCGTGAGGCCTCAAAGATTCGTCCTCTGCTGCCGCCCGCGCGTTAACGAGGTTCTAAGCTTGTTTCACCCCCGCACAAAGGATGTATGCCATGGATGACCCCAACAACCCCCCGCCAGGCGATGGACTTCAGGAGGCAGATGGGCCAGTCGGCGCGCCGAAGGGCCTAAAGCGTCGCCTACGCTGGAGCACCCGTGGCGGCGAAATCATTCGCTCCGACGGGCCTCACGAGGTCGCGGTCGCAGAGGGCACGGGCAATGCCACGGGCCGAGTGGCTATTCCGCAGAGTGAAGAACCACGCACCACAGGCGGAGACCGTATCGCCTTCGGGCCGAAGCGGATGGTGCGGATGGTGGGGGTATCGAGCCGAGACCGTTTTGAGACAGGCCAGGCCTTAGGCCCAGGCGCCCGTGACCGATTTGAGACCGCGCCAGGGGCTGGATCGGGGCCTGCGGATCGGTTTGAGGGTGGCAGTGCCGAAGCGCTGCGCGATCGCTATGCGGCTGCGCCAGCGCCGTCAGCCCCCTCGTATGGCGGGGGCCAAGGCCCTCTGGTCGGTGCCGAGCAACTCAAAGACCGTTTTGCGGGAGGTGCCGCCGGTGCCGGGATTCGTGATCGCATGCAGGGCGGTGGTACCCCGGCTGGCCCTACCGGCCGCTCTGAGGGCCCGACCCTTGACCCCACCGCATTCAATGATTTCTATGTCGGTGGCCCTGGGTCTCAGGCGCCCTCTGCGCCGCGGGAGGGCCCACAGATGGGCACCAGCCTGCAAGACAGAAATCTCGCTGGTCAGGCGGGGGCGGGCTACCAAGATCGTATGCAGGGGGGGCAGGGCCCCGAAGCGCGGGCAGACCGTTATGAGGGTGCAGGCGAGGCCGCAACCCCTGCCGATCGCTATGCAGAAGTGCCTGAGGGCCGGATTGAGCGCGATCGCCTGGATCTGCCCGAAGACATGCAGACCCACACCCACGACCCCCATCGGGGTACGCGCAAGCCTGCCCGGGTCGATGATCTCTTGCGGCATGTGCCCAAACCCGTGTTTCAGCCTGTAGAGATCTTTAAGGACATTCAAGGCCTATCGAAAAGAATGACTGGAATTCGCTCAGAAACTGCCGATATACGAGGAAAGCTGTCACCGGCTTTATCGGCGACGGCCTCTGACGATCCATCACGAAAGGTAAGCCAATGGCTGAAGAGAAAAATTCCGAAGTAGCCTCAGAGCGCTCCGCGCAGGCGGGGGATCCCGAAGAGGGCACCCTGGCTGATGCGTTGGAGGAGGCGATTGCCAATGAGCCCATTGATCCAGAGCTCGTCGAGGAACTGAAGGCGGCAGAGGCCGACTTTCGGGCCGCCGAAAAGGCCCACCTCGAGGCCCGTCGCCAGGCTGAGCAGGCCGCAGAGCAGCTCCAGCAGATTATCTCTACGGTCTTGGATGCCGCCGAGGTGGCCAATAAGGCTGCGAGTTCTGCCTCCTTGAGCCACAAGTCGTTAAGCGATGCCACGCTTCGTATCACCAAGGGAACGGCCCGGGGCACCAAGATGTCTGGTGCGTTGCTCGGCGTTTCTTCCGTCTTTATTCTGGGGGCCGCCGGTGTCTTTGCGGCTATGAGTGTGCAGATGGGGAGCAAGGTAAACCAGGCTGATCTGCTGATGGTGAAGATGGGGTCGCAGCTCATTGAGTTTCGCGACAACCTGGCCCAGGTGCGCACCGCCAACCAAGATCTTATGGTGATGGCCCAGCGCAATGAGGAGCTTGCCAAGACCTATCAGCAGATTGCGGCCCGGGTGGATGAGCTAGCGGCCAGTATTAAGGCCCAGGACGAGGCGCAGGCCAAGCGCGCCAAAGAAGACGCGGTGCGGTTTGCGGAACTTGCCAAGCCCAGGCCTGTGCAGCCTAACCCCCAGATCGAAGAGCTGCTCAAGCAGGTCCGGGCACTCGACGGTCAGATTAAGGCCCAGTCGAAGGCCCTGGCAGAGACCTCAACAAAGCTTGCGACAGTGACCAAAGAAGTCTCGGGTGTCACCAAGCAGGTGGCTATGGTCAATGGCGATGTGAAGCAGCTCCAGACCGTGGGCAGCAACGTGAATAACCTAAAGCGCCAGCTTGAGGCCCTGATTGCTCTTGAGCAGCAGCGCTATCGCGAGACCATCCAGGAATCGACCCGCAAGAATCAGGCAGAAGCCATGGTGGCCTTTCCGAAGCGCGATGCGGGTACCCCCGAGGCCACCACGAGACCTGTGATTTCGAATTAACGTTGACTCACAAGAAAATAAAAAAGCTGCGTTCATCGCAGCTTTTTTATTGTCCATCAGAGCCTCACATCAAGGCTCCCCCATAACCCTCGGTAAGTGCGCAACAAAGTATGCCGCCCTCCCCGAGGCGAAGCACACGCCATCAACCATCCACAATGATTTCGATACGCCGATTCCGTGCACGCCCTTCGGCCGTGTTGTTGGTGTCCACCGGGCGCGTATCGGCATGACCACTCACACTGATACGGGACATCTGTACCCCCGCACGGCTCGAAATGTAGTCGGCTACTGCTGAGGAGCGAGCCGCGGAGAGGTCCCAGTTCGACTTGAACCGCTCGTTCATGATCACCGGCACATTATCGGTATGGCCCTCAATCTTCACCTGGCCTGTGCCACTAGAAATCGTTTTCCCCACTTTCTGCAGCAGCGGCGTGAATCCCGGCTGCAGGTCTGCACGACCGCTCACAAACGAGCCTTGTTCTGCCAGGCGAATCACAATCTTCAGGCCATCGCGCATGACCTCGGCCTGGCCCGCTGCAATCTCTTTGGCCAAATCGGCCTTGATCTGCTCAAACCGGTTGGCCACTTCCGACTCATTAGCGCCACCGCCTCCTGAGCCTGTGGACCGGCCATCGGGCCCAGTGGCGCCACTGCGTGAACCCGTCTGCGGACCGGCCTGACGTACCTCCACCTGCGCTGTCACCTGCGCCTGGGCCTCGGCGATTTTTGCAAAGAGCTCGATGGTCTCTTGGTTCACCACGCCACCGGTGCTTTCACCCTTCTGGCCCATGGCCCCCATCGACTTCTCGCCCTTGTCAGCGGCCCCCGCACTGGCAGCGCCTTTGGGCCCACCGCCCGCTGATTTCTGGCCCTCATCGCCGGTACCGCCGCCGCGCCCGGCCTCGCGCCCCATTGGGGGATTCATCTGGACCACCACCTTCTGGCCCTCGGCACGAACCTCCACCAGGCCCTTGGCCACCTCTTCGGCCAGTGCCTTTTCTACAGCCTTGGCCTGGGCCATGGTCTGTGGGTCGGGCCGTGGGTCTTCGGTCTTGGTCTCGGTCTTGAGCTCCACCTCGCGTTGTGTTTCATCGGTGGTCTCTTGCCGAATCGTGTCGAGCACCGTGGGCTCTGCCACGGCCGGTGAGAACTGCTGGGCGATGAGGCTCTGGGCCTTAGGGGGCTCCACTGTGGGAATCAAGCGCTGCACGCCGAAGGAATTCTTCAGGGAGCCAGAGATCTGCTTGAACTTCGGCACGTTCATCTCGGCAAACGACAAGATGAGCACGAAGAAGGCCATGAGGAGTGTGGCCATGTCGGCAAAGGTTGCCATCCATGCCGGCGCGCCCACGGGCGGACATTCGGGGCATTCTTCGCACTTAACCTCGTCTTCTTCCTCTGCCTTGGCCTCAGGCTCTTCGGCCGGTGGTGTGGGCGGAGGGGGCGCAGGGGCGGGGGCGGCAGCGTCAGGTGCTGCGCCTTCGCCGCCCGCTGGCTTATCTTCTTGAACCGCTTCTTCTGCCATAACCAGTTGCCTTTGGGTGGGATCTCAGGCTAGCCCCTATGCCCTATGCGCGCAGGGCCAGCCTATTCCGAGAACGGGTTAGCCCTTGATGGCCTCGAGCTTGGCCTGGTCTTTGGGGCCAACATAGCCCGCGAGCATGTCGGGCAGCAGCCGTGGATTACCGCCGCTCACAATAAACATCAGGGCCTCAATGATGAGTTGGTTGTTGGTGTCCACCTTCGCGTCGTTGTTCACCACCTTTTGAATCACCGGAATGGCAATCATGTTGGCAATCACCGCGCCATACATGGTGGTGAGCAATGCCACAGCAAACGCCGGGCCAATCGACTTCGGGTCACTCATGTTGCCCAACATGATCACCAGACCCACTAGGGTTCCGATCATGCCCATGGCAGGAGCCACCTCTTTAATCGACTCCCAGACGAGCTTGGCCTTTCCCGCAGCGTCCTTCACCTGGGCCGCCTCGATCTCAAGGGACTTTTGAATGAGCTTAGAGTCGGTACCGTCGACCATCATGCGCACGCCCTTGGCCATAAACTTGTTCGAGATCTCTTGGCCCTCGAGGGCGATGAGGCCGTCTTTCTTGGCAATCGTGCCGAGTTCAACGAGTTTCTCAATGAGTTCCACCGGGGTCTCTGCCTTGAACTTAATGGTCTTTAAGGCATACGTAATGGCGCCGATAAACTCCGGAATAGACGATCGCGCCAAGACCACAAAGGCTGTACCGGCCACCACAATCAGAATAGAAGGAAAATCATAGAACGGCCCTGGGTCACCCATTGCCATCCCAACCATGGCGAAAGCCCCGCCGAGACCAACAATCGTTGCGATATCCATAATCTTCAGAACGCTCCTAGAACCAGGGTTCAAACACGTATAGTAAAGACAGATTCGTCATGACCAAGGAAGACTTAATGCACCACCTGCACAGTAGGAGTCGAGATATGGTCTTGCTACTTGGGCTTGCGCTCATGTTACTGCTTGCGGGCTGCTCAGACCTACGCCAGACCCCCACCTGCGGTGATTATTTTAAGGCCGGAGATCTGGGCCGATTCAAGCTTGAAAACCCCCATGTCGTGCAGGATTCCAAGACTGGTCTGCTTTGGTATCGCTGCGCGGCGGGTCAAAACCTTATGGATGGCCAGTGTGTTGGCGACCCCCTCTCTCTGCCGTGGAAAGAGGCTCAGGCCTATGCAGAGGAGTTCTCGCAGTCGTCCGGGCGTAAGTGGCGTATCCCTGAATACGACGAGATGAAGGCCCTCTCAGAGAAGGCCTGTGACAACCCAGCCTACAACCCGACGGCCTTTCCTGATCTTCCGATTGAGAACTTCTGGACAGCCACCACCCAGATGGGGTCGATGTGGCAGGCCTGCTCTGTCTATACCCATACAGGCCATGGTCACTGCCGGGGGCGACGTGTCGAAGAGATGTTGTTTATGTTGGTCAGCGACCCGTAGCGTTACGGCGCGTACCCTTCTTACCAATCGCGTTATCCCCGTTGCTGCGGAAAAGCCGCGGTAGACCGCCACCCGCCTTCAGGCGTTTGGCTCGTCGCCCTTAAATTTCAGGTTGTACTTGTTGATTTTCTCAATAAGTGTTGTGCGCTGAATGTTGAGAATTCGTGCCGTCTGAGAGACATTGCCATCGGCCTGCGTGAGGGCCTGCTCAATGAGCGCCTTTTCTAAATCAGAGATGCGTTTCTTTAGGGGAATGGCGTCTAAGGCGGGCAGGGGCGTGCCTTGGGCGAGTGCGATGAGGTCTTCAATGGGATTGAATTCGCCTTCTGCAAACCGGCTGGCTGCAGAAGAGGCGCCCGCAGAAGCGGTCGGTGCCACGGGTTGGCGAATGGTGGGCGGCTGAGATGACTGCAGTGCCTGCGCCGCGTGTGGCCATGACTCGTCTTTTGGCTCGCCTGTAAAGCTCCGGTGAGGCGGCAAAGCCTTGCCGCCCTCGACTTCAAGTTTTAACTGAATCGGCCCACTCTTGCCGTCTCCGACCTCGGGGTGCTCGAGAAAGTCTTCCACACAGAGGGGTTGATCCGCCTCGGCGACCAGGGCCTGCGCCAATTCGGGGGCCTGGCTTGCTACGGCGGCTACCTCGACAGGCACATGGGGCGCGGGAGTGGGCGTGGATGCCGAGGGCGTTGCTCCGCGTTTGGGCGCCCCCGCGGTCGGCGAATGGGCCTGGCCGATTTGTCGTTTGGCGCCGCGGGGCTGCAGATCACGCAAGCCCTTGGGCAGCATGACTTGGGGCACGTCGGGGTAGCAGATACGTTGTCCTGCAAACAGGGCGCTAAATCGGGCAATGAGATTGGAGAGTTCACGGATATTGCCTGGCCAGGGGTAGCCCTGCAGCGCATGGAGCAATACTGGGGTCATCTCCACGGCGCCTCGGTGGGCATGGGCATGCACCTGGGCGAAGTGGGCGCAGAGCGCCTGAATGTCTTCTGGCCGGTCACGCAGTGGCGGCGTGGTAAGAGGCAAAACGTTGAGTCGGTAGTAGAGGTCTTCTCGGAAGCGGCCGGCCGCCACCTCGGTCTCCAGGTCTTTGTGGGTGGCCGCCACCACCCGAACATCGATTTCAATGGCCTTACTCGATCCTACGGGGTCGATGGTTCTTTCCTGCAAGACCCGCAACAGCTTGACCTGCATTTCGAGCGGCAGATCGCCAATTTCATCTAAAAAGAGGGTTCCGCCCTGGGCGAGCTCAAACCGCCCGGTGCGGTCGGAAATGGCGCCAGTAAAGGCGCCCCGGCGATGGCCAAAGAGCTCGCTTTCAATGAGATCGCGGGGAATGGCCCCGCAGTTCACGGGCACAAAACATGCTTGATTTCTGGGGGAATGGTCGTGTAGCGCCCGGGCCACAAGCTCCTTGCCGGTGCCGCTCTCGCCAATTACCAAGACCGTGGCATCTGAATGCGCCACGGAGGCGATCAGCGCCTTGAGGCTCAAGATCGATTCGCTTTGCCCGATCAGAGAATCAAGGCTCATGGTGAAGTCGAACTTTTGACAGTTTCATAACCTTGAGTTTACGGGAAATAGAGGCAAACGGATTAAAGCAATCGTTCGCCATGCCGAACCTCAGAGCATTCGTGTTGTTTTGTTCACTTTATTCAAGGATGGTCGATCATGCACAAACGCCTGCAACTCACCCTGATTTCCGGACTTGCCAGCTTGAGCCTTGTGGGCTGTGCAGGAATGTCCAAGACCTCTAAGGCGCCGGTTCCCCCACCGGCCCCCGTGGTCGAGGCCCCCAAGCCCGCCGACGCTGAGAAGGACAAGGTTCGTCCGAGCACCAGTGGCCTAGTGCAGTCCATGATTGAGCGTCGCCAGTCGATGACCGCTACCGGCTATGCTGTGATCAGCGTACAGAACCATCGGCTCCCAGCCCAGCAGCGGCTCTTGGCCATTCGTGCCTCCAAGCTTGATGCCTACCGTGCGCTGACTGAGCAGGTTTATGGCCAGTACCTCGATGCGACCACCACGGTGGCCGATATGGTGGTGCAAAGCGATAGCTTCCGTGCCCGGGTTGAGGGCGTGATTTACGGGGCCACCCTGGTAAGCATTACCCCCGTGGGCGATGACACCTACGAGACCACGCTTTCCCTCGATGCTACGGTGGTCGACGATATTCGTAACCTCTACCTGCAGCAACTCGCCTCCGCGCGGGTACGGTAGTTCGCATGGCGCTCCCCTTAGTCCTGCTGGCTGCCTGCGGCATTGGGGTAGGATTTTCTAGCGCCCATGCCCAGAGCCTTAATCCTTCGGTTTCCCCGGCGGGGTCGGTGCTCCTAGCGCCCCCTTCCCGATCGGGCCCGCAGGCCTTGAATCCCTCTATGGCGCCGGAATCGAGGGTGCTCCTGGCCCCAGTGCCGGGCAAAGAAAAAAAGCCCGTTGCCCGGGCTGCCGCGCGGCCTGATCCAGACGACTTACCCGGCTTTAACGCGGCCGTGTCGCCTGCCGGCCGGGTGTTGCTTGCGCCTATCCCTAAGGCTACGACCCAGCGCGCCGAAGCCCAGTCCCGCGAGCGGGCCCGTAAGGTCGAGCAGGCCAATCGACCCAGCCCCACGACGGGCAAGTCGCCCACCACGGGCGTGAGCGCCCCTCGGGCGGCCTCGGGGCTACCGGATTACGAGGCCCAGCTTGCTGCGATTCGTACCGAACTCATTGAGGCCGCGAGTCGCGCCCAGGTACGAGTAAAGACCGTCTCCTGGATCGATACCCAGGGGCAGCTGCATGAGGCCAACGAGTTTCGGTCCGATGCCAAAGTACGGGGCATTCGGGTGAATCGGTATCTGGGCGAGTCACGGGTAGAGGTCGATGACCTTCAGGCATCCAGCGCCGCGGAGGATTGTGCGCCTAAGGCAAGCCCCTATAAACGCCACGCCTACTTTTCGGTGCAGGCTGAGCCCGGCGGCACTTTCTTTAGCACCGCCCAGCTTGCCGTCTTGGCCGAGACCTTGGGCCCCGAACTCCTCACCATATTCGCTGCCGATACCGGCTGGGCCTTTAGCCAGAGCCCCTACGCGGGCGCTGCCACGCGACCGCAGAGTCTCTATGAGCAGCGGTTACTGGGGCGCATAGAAGATTCGGCGCCCTATCAGCTCACCGTGCGCCTGGTGGATATGGGAAAGCGTACCGAGCCTGCAGTATCGCCAGACCAGGACTCGGCCCCCGGCCTAACAACGCCTGCCTGGTTGCGCAAGGTGGCAGTGCAGGCGGGGGTTGCTTCTGCGCCTCCAGAACTAGGAACTCTGGGCATTGTGCTCGTCATGAGTGATCGTCAGACAGGCGCCACGGTGTTCTCGCGTTCGATCGCATTGCCCATGCAGCAGATGCGTACGGGGTATTTAGATGCACCCCGCGCGGTGGTCTCAGATATTGCCCAGGCACAGCGTGCCCTAGCCTCTCTACAGCAAGGCTTGCGCACTGGCATGGGCTGCGTGGCCCCGGAGTATCCGGTGTTAGAGCGCCAGCCCGAAGGCAGATACCTGCTCAACGGTGGTCGCCGTCTTGGGCTCACAGTCGGCGGCCAGGTGCTGCTCGCTGCCCCGGCCCAGGTGCCCGCCCGCATTCTGCAGCCAGAGGTTGCCGCCTCGTTGTCTCTTGCCGTCGTGGAGTCGGTGCAAGAAGATCGTGCCATCGTGCGCCGTGTGGCGGGGCCTGCACCCTCCGGCAACGGCACCCTGGTTGGACTTCCGTTTTAATTCAGACGCATTTTCAAGGATCGCCCGATCATGAAGCTCTCCCGCCCGACCCACCTCGTTCTGTCTGCGCTCGTCACGCTACCCCTGAGTACCGCGTCTGCGCAGCCCATGCCCGATACGGCCCGTGCCTTAAAGACGCTCATGGAAGGAAGCGCGAGCAACGGCAATGGTTACGGCGCCGACGCGTCTCAGCAGGGTTCCGGTACGGGCACCGCCGTTGTGCCGCAGAGCGCATCAAACGCGATAACGGGGGCGGGCCATGCGCATACCGTACGGCCGGGCGAGACACTGGCAAAGGTGGTGCATCAGGTCTATGGCAGTCATCCGTACAAAGATGCACTGGTCTTTCGCCTCATTGTGCAGCGTAACCCTGAGGCCTTTGTGGGCGGTAACCACAATCGGCTTAAGGCGGGTGCCCAGTTATCGTTGCCCCATCCGGCAGAGCTGCATGCGGCGCTGACCGCCCAGCATCCGCAGTTTCAGTCGGTTGCAGCGAGCCCTGGGTCCGGTGCGGGAAGCGTTGGCGGCTCGAAAGCGAGCACGTCACCGGCTGCAGGAAAGTCTGTCTACCCCGGCCCCTCGGCCGCGGCAGGCCAGTCGACGTCCTCGAGCGATCCTCGTCGCGGCTGGGTGCGGTTTCCCTAGCGGTACGACAAGAAGCCCCACCGTGGGCCTCTTGCCAGTAAGGAGACCCTAGGGCTAGTCTTCCTCTTATGCTGACCGGCAACGAAGCCATTGCCCAGGTAGGGGGAAAGATCCTTCCAATTTATTTGGAAGGCCGGCTCATTCCCGTTCCGGAGGCCACCAGCCGAGAGCTTGCGTTAAATCCTAACCAGGTGGTGCGTGCCGTGGTTGAGTTGCGCGGCGAGTCGTTGGTATTGATGATCAACGGCAAGGCCCTTGAGATGGCCCCCCAAGCCAAATATAAACCGGGGGATGCCCTCTGGCTGCGGCTTATCGATACACCGCAAGGCGGTCTTGCGCTCAAGCAGGTGCCGCCCCCCGTGGGAACGCCCGCGGGCGGGGTGCCCACCCCTGCGGCAGCGGCAGCGGCCCAGCCCGCGGTCTCGCCTTCGGTGTCGAGTCTCTTTGCGCAGCCTGCCAACCTCTCGGGGCTGGCGGCTTTGTTGTCAAATGCCGGCGGCTTGGCAAGCATCACAAGCACCCTACAGGCCGCAGGGGGTCTGGGCCCCTTGGGTATTTTGCTGCAGGGGCGGGCCTCTATGGCACGCCTCTCGCCGGAGGCGGTGAAGAACGCCCTGCGCGCCTCGGGGCTGTTTACCGAATCGCGACTCGCCCGTGGTGAGCAGGTGGTCGGAGACATGAAGGCAGCCTTGCGCGATGCCTTGGTGCGTATGGGGCAGTCGCCACGCATGGTCGATGGGCTGCGGCAGGCCACGCAGTCCGCGTTGCGTGAGATTGAGTCGTCTCAGGCAGACTCCTTGGCAGCAGCCTCCCAGCGCGAGCTTTCTTTCGGATTTGTCATTCCGTTTAAGGATGCCGATCCCGTGCTCGTGCAATTCTTTCGGCCGCGCAAGACCCAGGAGCAGCCCGACCCGCCTTTCACCATCAACCTGCACACCCAGAGCCAAGACCTCGGGGAGGTATGGATGAAGACCATGGTGAGCCCCAATCGCTCGCTTGATCTTGTGATGTGGGCCGACCGGGCAGATACGGCTGGCCGCGCCCAGAAGGCCAAGGCCGAGTTGGTAGAAGAATTGGAGGGTGCGGGGTTATCGGTGAAGACCTTGTTGGTGGTGCATGGCAGACGTCCGCCCGAGCCTTCGCCGGTGATTGGCGAGGCCCCGGGCGTGGTCTTTGATCGGCAGGCCTGAAATGACACCGAGACGCAATGTGGAAGCCGTGGCCTTGGAGTATGGCCAGCACCGGGCACCCGTGGTGGTGGCCAAAGGCAGCGAAGAGGTTGCTCAGGCCATTATTCAAGAGGCACAGCGCCAGGGGGTCTATATTGCCCAAGACCCTCAATTGTTGGCGTTGTTATACAAACTCGAGGTTGACCAAGAAATCCCTGAGCATCTCTATGCGGCCGTGGCCGTCATTCTTTCTTGGGCGTACTGGCTCAAGGGCATGACGCCGGGGGATGAGAAGGCTGGAAACCAGTAGGCTACGCGTCGGTATAACTGCTTTTTTTCTTGCCTGTGGCGATACGGCCGAGTCGGTCGTAGACCTCAACAGAACTGGTGGGGTCGGCACCCTGTAATGTTTTTAGGGCCGCCCGTATCGCATCGAGCTTACGTTGAATAAGAATGCTGTTGCGACGGTGGCGATCTCGACAATCAATGACTAAGTCTTGAAACTGAAGCCAGTCGGCGCCGAAGTCTCCGCTGGGAGTGGGCTGGGGCGGGCTGATGGAGCCCAGCCTCCGCAAAAGGTCGAGCTTTTCGGGCTGTAGCGCCTCAAACCGGTCGAGATCTTGCTGTTTGAGCGCCTCGAACTCTTCGTCTAGAAGGGCGGCGAGGCGCAGTGCAGCAGAACGATCGGCCGGACTCGACACGCGTTAGATAAGTTTTTCTAATGCAGCAAAGCTCTCGGCAATGCGGCGGGCGTCTAGGGGGTAGTTGCCATCACGGATGGCCTGCTTAATCTGCTCGACGCGTTGCTCGTCGTAATCAGGGCCCCGCATGGCCTGAGCGGACACGTTGGTGAGCTGAACTTCGTCTGTTGCAGGCTTTACGGATTCCGAGGTGGGCACCTGCGCCTTACGGAACTTTTCCGATTCCTCTGCCTTTTTGAGGCGGGAACTCTCGGCCAAAAGGTCGACTCGAGCCGCACGGTTTGCGCTATTGATGGCATCGGTCATTTTAATTTTCCTTAAAAAACATTAAGTTACGAAATTCACAGGGGTAAACCACCTTCACTCATTGATTAAATCGTCATGGCTCCCGAAAACTTTAGTGCCTTTTTTGGAATTTTTGTAAATTTATTAAACTTTTTATTTGCGAGGCGTTAATTACTGATTTTAAAGACTTTTCGCCATATTTCGCCCCACGACAAGCCCGGACATCACCTTACCAGAGTCTGGGTTTTTCAGGCGAATCTGATCTCCGATCCGACCATCGTCCATCGACTGCAACTGTACCGTGATTTGAAGTCCGGGGGTACTGGAAACCATGTACTGAACGACGTGATTACGTTTCACCAGCAAGGCCTTCTTTAAATCCCGCTGGCGAATTGGTTCGCCTGCTTTTATGTCGCGCATGAGTTCTGAAAACTCCAGGCCGTCGGGCTGCAAAAAGAAGTTACTCGGGTTGCCCTCGATGACACGCTTCTCCAACGCAAAGGCGCCTGGCTCGAGCGCTTGGCCTGCCACCAGGTTCTGCTTGGCCACCACCACCATCTGGGTGGACTCGGCCCTGGGCGCCGCGCGACTGGACTTCTCCCCGGCCTGGTCAGCCGGTTCGCGACTGGCCGTCGATTCCGACCGTACCACCACCTTGCCATGCTGAGTCTGCACGAACATCCCTTTGCCTGAAGACCCTACGGAAGAAGGCGCCTTCTCATGGGCGGCCTTTGGCTTGCCGCCATCGGCACGTTGCAGAAAGACCTGCCAGTTTCCAGACAGGCAGCGTACCCGTAGCGTCTTGCTGCCTCCGAAGGGCTTGTCTATTGCTAGGGGTTCTGCGCAGGGGCTCGCGGTAATACGTTTGTCAAGGGCAAGAAACTCCACCCCGTCGGCCTGAACGCCTTCTTGGCCAGCGACCCATTGGCGCGCCTCCTGCTCAAGCCAAGCAAAGTCGATGGACTCCGCGGGGCCTGCGGGGGACACCCGGGGGCTTGCGGAGTCGGCGAGTAGTGGTGCCCCGGTGAGTAGAACCGCAAGCGACACGGTCACAGCATGGGACCCAAGCCGAGACGGGCGATAAAAGAAATGGAAGGATGTTTTCATGCCCAGGGCTTAGCAGGGTCCGTGCCAGAAA
>Ga0169931_10010167_pt1 | contig 13426 bp, 6 predicted proteins | sample Kivu_15m_20L_FD_129675 | JGI IMG/M metagenome (GOLD analysis project Ga0169931, IMG submission 129675) | Freshwater microbial communities from Lake Kivu, Western Province, Rwanda to study Microbial Dark Matter (Phase II) - Kivu_15m_20L... | ecosystem: Environmental > Aquatic > Freshwater > Lake ...
CAAAAACATTGATATTTAAATTAAAAAGTCAATCTATTAACTCAATCACTGATATCTAGTTGTTTTCTATAGCCGGATATATTTTCCGCCTTCTTGTTCTCTTTGCCTGCTGCCCCTGCTCCATTTCAGTGGCTTACTTACTGTTTATATATTTTTTATGCATTTGCCAACAATATTTGATTGATTTGACTATCAGCCAGACTGAGCATAGGCTGATTGTGAGTATATTCCAGGCCCAACACAGATATGTTAGTGGATGTTCTGATTTTGAACTAGTTTTTAATCATTCAATCTCAGCAATCAAGTTATCATCTTTAGCTGTTAGATTGCTGATCATTCCTCGAAGGATAATATCCTGATTGAAGAGATTTGGGAATGTGATGATGTGAAGATACTCGCGGGTCCTATTAGAGTACATACCGTATAATCCGTTAGTTGTATCAGTTCCAATAAACCTATTGTAATTGGGCATGGGTTGAAATAATGAAGATTGCAGTAATCGACTATGATAACTGTTTTTCTGTTATTCGGTCATAAGGGACCAAACGATGATCTCTTGCTTAATCCAAAAAGACTCACAGTTATAACTAAAAGGTTTTGAGGTTGATTAACTGCATTAAGTGGTGAAAATGCTTATGCTGCCAGTTCCATCCTTGTTTGTGCAGCAGAAATAAGACTGGCAGTTTACTATTGCAATCAGCCAAAAAATTAAATAAATCATATTTACTACTATTCATCAAACATAAATATCGATTGTCCTTTACTTTCATATAAAATATCATTAAAATTTATTGAATTTGAGTTTTTGAATTAGGTTTACAACTGAATTTTATAATGGAGTAGATACTTTATAGTATTAATTAACGATCATGAAGCCCCTTCCTTTCCCCAAATAGAATCTAAGCACTCCCTTCCCTCCGCCCTCGCAAAAATCATCATGTCTAAACACCATCTCTTCACGGGCCAGTTAAACCTCAAACAAATACCACATCCACTAGTCCTCCACCCTATGTAACCACACCTCTAAATGGTAGTTCCTTTAGGGAAGGAGAGAAAGCAGGCTGAACTCGCTGTTTAACAGGAGGAAGACAATGTTGGAGAGTATTAGTCGCAAGAATAAAGATATTTATGCTAGGATATTGAAGCAGGAGTCGCATTATGGTTAAGGCTAAAAAATAAGACCACTGCAGGAAAGTCTAACAAATGCTAGTAATCAACTGTTGGAGATCACTAAGCAGGCACTAATCAAACAGAGTCTTAATTTTAATAATAGGAAGATGACCATTATGCAGCAGAGTAGTAAATAAAATGGTGGGAATTTGATAGATTTCAGGAATAGAATGCATACCATTAACACTCCTAATAGTATAGCCACGCCCCAGAATAGTAATACTCCGTTTATTCTACAAAAGTTTTAAACTCCACAAAGCATACAAGCGATTAGTACCCCCATTATACAATCACCATAGACGATAACTAACACTTACACTCCAAGCACAGTTTTACAGCCTATTACTCAGTTCAGAGCAGCCAAATCATACGAGATTCGTTCGGCAAGTGCTTAGAATAAAGCTAGGATAATAACTTAGAATAAAGTTAGTAGGATGACGACCCAGTCAACTAAACGAAAGAAGTTTACGGATATGTTTATCAACTGCTGATTACTTATAAGGATGTTTTTTATACCTTTTACTTATATTGTTGTACTTTCATACCATGTATTTTTATTGATTTATGATTGATTTGGCTGTTAGTCTATTATGGTAGTTACTTCTATAATATTAATGTAGACCTGCTAGCTGTGTGACAAATAACCCATTTACGTATGCTCGGACTGCATGACTGCTCGTTACTGTAGCAACTAGCACCGCAATTAGCACTGGCGTACTCACAAGTAGCACTGCAAAGTCATCAAACATAACCGATAGCTGCAGCAATAATAGCTGGTCATGAAACAACGCAACTAAATACGCAAAAGATACTTCTAGCACTTCAACCACAAAATATACGATCAGTGTCTAGTGATTGCTAAGGAGCTGTTCGCCCTGGAGAAAAAACATATATAAGTCACCAGGGAAATATTCAATTAGTTTGAGTATGGTATCGCTGTATGTTTGCTATGCAGGGTTTACTTGATCATACAGAGACAGTTGCAGGCCAAGCAGGAGATCGAACATTACTTGAGAGAAAAAATACATTTTTTGGAGGATCTTAGGAATCTACCAACAGTGGTGGAGATGGAGGATTACTCGAGTAGGGCTAGACAATTTTTCGAAAAAAAACTTGCACTTATATCTGCTGTGGCCAATATTCATCATGAACTTAAGCAGAACTGCATTCCTTTGTATCAGGTGTACGCCAGTCATATATAACTAGTCTTCGGCAAGGATTCATTGGAACTCAGTAATGTATACTTTTGCATTGGAGGGTACTATCGTTAGGCCCATCAAGTCACTAAAGCTATTGCTTGTTTCGTAAAGGCTGCAGCTATGCGAGGCCGTAGAGGTGGAGGGGACTGCTATGTAAATATAAGTTTGTTGTATCGGAGGCAAGGCCGCATTCCTGCAGCAATCGACATGATGCTGACTGCTATTAAGCTCAACTAGGACTAGTTCGGCAGTAATTCAAGGTAGGTTGGTTTCGTTTACTAGAAACTAGGACTGCTATACACCGACATATCTGATTTCAACAACGCCGTTGTAAATTTATAGCATGCGTTGAAAATATACGTAAACCAGAAGGAAATATAAGACTACTAAAGAATAAGAGGAAAGATTCAGGAGGTGCATGATAGGATCAAGAAGGCAGTTGAGGAAGATGATATGCGTGATAAGCAGTATCAGCAGAATAGGGAGATATAGAGTATTTAAATTAAGAAATAGGAGAGTAGACCGATGGATTTGGATAAGTTTTTCAAGGTCAACTAGTCCTTCATGCAGAAAATGAGTTCCATGGAGCTATATAGGCTGTCCTAGTTGCAGCTGTAACTGGAACGAAGCAGGTCGTAATATGCTGTGGCATTTACTGTGGGCAATTCCTAGTTCTTCAAGAAGCTGTCGGATGTGAGGAGGAAGGAGTTGTAGGCTGAGAACGAGAAACTGTTCCAGATGATAAAGTTTGAGAAGAAGTGGACTGGATAGAACGAGCAGAGCTGATTTTAAGTTTATGAGCTGATTTGATGTATATTCTGATAAAGCCTGGTGATTTATAGTGTGATGAAGCTATATTACTGGATCTGAGTTAGGATTTTTGAAAAAAATAGAAGAATAATTCATGATTAAAGGGCAAACTAAAAAAATACACACCCTCAACACCCTTAGGGCCGATCCTTTCCTATCTGAACACTACGAAATCATTGATCTACTTGGCTAGGGCAGTTTTGGAACAGTCTTGAAAGTTCGAACCAGGAACGATCATCAGTTCCTGGCACTAAAAATAGCCAAAAATAGCAGCACTTCAGTCAGAGCGGCTCTGAGAAATGAGATCTAAATCCTGGCTAAGCTTCAAGGAGTAAAGGGAATTCCTTAAATATACCGGTCTGGTTTTTGGAAGGAAGGCTGTTACTTATAAATGCAGTTACTGGAACACAACCTCAGTAATAAAAAAACCTATACTATAACCTAAATAACCCAAATAACACTTGATCTAATTGACATTCTGGCAGCCATCCACGGCAAAAACATAATCCACCAGGACCTCAAGCCACATAATATCATGCACTCTCATGACAAAAAATTGTATCTTGTTGATTTTGGCTTGTCGGAGCTAATCACCAAGGGTCGTAGAAATCTCTAGGCAAAGATTTTTGTGGGCAACTCGAAGTTTGCCAGTGTACAGGCGCATATGTTCTAACGCCTATCAAAAAAAGATGATCTAGAGTCTCTCTTCTACAATATCGCCTTTCTATATCACAAATAACTGCCCTGGTGTGCCATTTCGAGCTGTAAAGAGACCAAGAATGAGACTCTTAAGAACTTAAAACTTAAATAAAGAGGTAAACTTTTTGATGACATGCCTGTTTAATTTAAACAGGCCTTCGAGTACATAACTCATCTGCAGCACCTGTAGAAGCCTGACTATGCTAAGATAAAGTAATTCTTCTACCGCAACCCTAACACATAAAGAAAATCGTTGAGTTAGAAGCTCAACAGGGCCAAGGATATTATTAGCATGCTTACCAAACGTAATAGTCATGTATCACAGTCGCCCCTTGCAGCAATAGTGCAAACTAGTAAGGAATCTAAAGGCAACTTGCTGCAGCTACCGCTTTCTATGTTGGGATAAAAGGGGGACGGGGCGAGCACTAACCACAGCTCGAGGAGCAATGTGTCCGATAGCTGCGGAGATATGCTTAATGACGAGGGCTAAGCAGGAGATATGCTTAATGACGAGGGCTAAGCAGGAGATATGCTTAATGACGAGGGCTAAGCAGGAGATATGCTCAATTAGTAGGATATTCTAGACTATTAGGATATACTGAACGAAGAAGAGATTGGATAGTACCTGGGAGAGAACTGTGAGGACGATGTTGTGGATCTTCCACTTAACGATTTAAGCAAGTTCCTACAGCCTTTAAACTTCAGGAACCCCTTTAATAACTGATTAATACTCTTTCTATTGTAGCATCATAATACTCTATCTATTGTAGCATCATAATACTCTATCTATTGTAGCATCATAATACGTAATCTATTGTAGCATCATCGCATCAAACAAACGAACTACTTATAATATTATCGAAAGATTAGATAGTATATATAGCAAAGTCATGTGCAAACAGCACTAAAGATATAATAATTAACTCTTAAAAGTAAAAATCGTATTTTATTTTTTCACTTCTTTAGTGGATTTAAAGGTGTATACTTATTAGGGTATATAAGAATGTCAGTTACCCCTCACCCACTAATGGATCTACAATAAACCCTCCTAGACTGCTAGTCGACTACTAAATCACAAGCTGGTTTGAAACTAAACAAAAGACAAAGGAAAGTAAAATAAAACCATCATTCATGATCATCTCAAAACTAAAAGTTTTAGTCTAGATAAGCAAAAAGAAACATTACAAATTAAGTCAAAGAACAAATAATCATCTTTTATACCATTAGTTACAATCAGTCAAAATCTTGCCAGTTTACGAGGGTATCTCTTCCCCTCAAGACCACTATAGCTTTTCCTCGAATAAACTGTCCTGATACTAGTACGCTCGTTCGGTCTAAACCAAAAAATAATCTAATAAGATGGAGATAGTAATCAAAGAAAACTCATCTGAATCGGGTTATTTCATAGCTTTATCGATGATTGACTTCTCTTATCGATGATTGACTTCTCTTATCGGTGATTGACTTCTCTTATCGATGATTGATTTCTCTTATCGATGATTGACTTCTCTTATCGATGATTGACTTCTCTTATCGGTGATTGACTTCTCTTATCGATGATTGACTTCTCTTCTCTAAATTAAATAAATATACTTTTACGTCTATGCATACACATATGTACTAAAAATCATTTGCTCTTACTTTCTATTTTGAAAAAATCCTCGCCGATCGGCGTATACTTCCTGCCTCCTCCTTCTTTCTCTCTCGGTTTAGCTTTGTACTCTGCCACCAATGCCCCCAATTATTCCCTATTACAGTGTACCTCTAACAGCTACTAACAACCCTTATCTTCTAGCGTCATTTGCCACACATCAGCTCCATTTTCTAACAAGAACTTGACTATATCATAGTTCAGTTTCTTCTGGTTTTTGTTCATTTTCAAGCGCAGACTGCAGAAGTAGTGCAGCAAGGACAAGCCTCGCTTCTTGTCTATTATCCAGTTCTGATCAGCCCCGTGCTTGATCAGCAGAGAGCCAATCATTAAGCAGACCTTCCGGAATTAGAAACTTGGAGGTTACTCAGCCAAGCGGAATAGTATTACAGCCAGTGGGCTTTGCTTTAGTATATTGGGTTTGTTGGGCTAGGCGCCGCCTATAAGGAGCAGACGCACTATTTCGTAGTTGGCGCAGAAACACGCTGTAGTTAGAGGGGTTTGCTTATTGTTTTATGTCTATAGGTCGATGTCGATATGCGGGTGGGTGAGCAATATCTTGACTACATCTTTCAGCCCTGCATGTATTATAAGTTACCCATGAAGGAAGCGTAGATGAGGGGAGTGACAGCTGAGTCTATTTCTTACAATTATTCGACGTGTTCGGTAATATTAAGATCAAGTTCGAGCAGGGGCAGTTCTCTTAATTTATCAGTGGAGTTGCTAGCGAGGACCCTGAAGAGTTGATAACGCTAAGTGAAGATATGTTTACTTTGGCTTAATCCTAGGAGGTTGTTTTTTGTGGTTTTTCTTGTTCTTTCATTGATTTATAACTAACCATCCAGAACATTTGAAAACATGATATAAACCAATTACTACCATATACGTCTCTTATGAATAAACATGAAAATATACTAGCAAAGCCTGTTTATAGGATAGCTTCATGAAAGTCTATAAATTAACTAATAAGTAGGTTTATAAATCATTTGGAGTATAATGATGCTAAAATATATTCCCATATTACCTTGCTAGTTAGACAATAAGGTTAATTTAAGATCATTTTTTTATTTATTACTTACAAATATTAATAAATTGGCACCTATCACTACACCTACTACCTTTCAATAATAGCTTTCTAACTATATACTCTTTTCCACATATGAGATCACTGCGCTAGCCATCTGACCGCCCTCCTTCTGCTTCCTAGGCTCATTCCTAGCCTCCTCCTCCACCCCTAAACCACGACCTCACCAGCTACCACCACGATCCTACGAATCGCACAACTATTCTAAAGTAGCAGTTGAAACTGAGCATGATCCACAACATAGCAGTGGCACTATTGTTATCTGTAGGCTTAGTACTGGCCTGCTATTCAATCAAGTTCATAATAGTAAATGAGTGGTAATGTAGTACGAGACTCAACGTTTCGCAGGATATAACTACTGTGTGGATGCGGTTACGTTGTTTAACGGATGGGAGTTTTAGTATGTTTGTAGTAGATGTCAGGAAGGGTATGGGTGGATTGATACTAAGGGATAGTGCCTGCCTACTTGAACCAATTAAATAGAATAGCAGCATCAAACAGAATCACTATGATAAATTCTGCTTATTTACATATTAATACGTACAATACATACCTTCTCATATTCTATTTAGGTAATATTAAAGCTCAATTCTTGTAAATAATCTAACCTTACAATTTCTGCATACTTATTTGACTTGCTTTATATTCATAGCATTATTTTGTTGATCTATTATATTCAAATATTCAAATGCACTCCGACCATCTCCATCCCTACGCACAGGTCAACCCCTCCCGCTCCGACTACAACACCATCCTCTACGACAAAGTCGATCTCAAATGGGGGTATCCATACATCTAATCAGCGATCTATAACGCTACACCATCTCACATAAACTCGGAAGAGGAAGATACTCGCATGTCTTCGAGGGCAAGGACACTTCCTCCAAAAAAAAAGTAGCCATCAAAGTAATAGTATATTCATTCAAGGTGCTGCTGCCCATCAAGCCGGACAAGATCAGGAGGGAAGTTCATATGCTTCAATCCCTAAAACATCCCAATATCCCTCAACTACTCGACGTGGTAAAATGCTCGCACATGCGCACTGCATCCCTCGTCCTCTAGCATGCCTCACATGTTGATTTCCGCGAACTATACAAAACCCTCACTCTGCCTGATATCCGCCACTACATCCGATAACTACTTCTCGTACTTTTTCTTTAATTGAGACTCTCGATTACGTCCATTCCCAAGGCATCATGCATAGAGATATCAAGCCGTTCAATATTTTGATTGACCCTGCGACGAGAAAGCTTAGGTTGATTGACTTCGGATTGGCTGAGTATTACTTCCCGTAGAGGGAGAATAACACCAAAGTGGGATCGATGTACTATAAGGCTCCTGAACTGTATTTTAACAATCCTGGCTACGATTATCGGGTGGATATTTGGCCAGTCGGGCTCATCTTAGCAGGCATGGTATGTACATATATACTTAGGTATCATAACTTAGATACGCAGGTATTCAAGAAGACTCCCTTCCTAGTGGGTAATGATGGAATCGACCAGATCCTCAAGCTAGGTCGACTGGTGGGAACTCGTAACATGATCGACTACATCAAACAGTACCGCTTATTCGAGCGCAAGGGCAATCATATTTGTGCAGACTTGATAATAGCATCGCAGAACGGGGATATTCGGGAGTAGAAACCGATGGATTTTGGGGAACTAGTGAATGAGGGCAACAAGGGCAATGTGAATGGATAGGTTATTGATTTGATAAGCAAAATGCTGGTGGTTGATTATGTAAAAATGGAATAATATAGAGAAAGAGAATAACCGCAAAGGAGGCTTTAGGGCATGCTTTCTTCAAACAGTGATAGCTCATACCAGGGATTAAAACATTCATATTATTATTAACTGTTATTAATTTTAATATTAAAGTATGTGATGTTGTCTATGATTTTTAGGAGAATTAAAGTTGTAAATTTATTCAGCATACTTGATGCATGCTCTAGGATAATTAAATAAATGTAAATTTAAAATTTAATGCTGTAGGATCATGAGTTAACACTTTTAACACTTTTAATTGGTTCATCGTTGACTTATAGCCTTCGTATTTAGTTTCTAATGTTATTTTAAAGGATATCCTTCTGGACTCTCAAAATCGCCATCTAAGATTGCAGCCCCATGATTCCTTTGTTCACTGCGATTAAAGCATCACTATTCTCTTTGAATTTCTGATACTTTGCCTCAATATTTTGATTCATCTGCTCTATCTTGCTTTGCTGGTCATTAATTTATGCCTCCATCTTATCCTTCTTCCTCTACTTTCTGTCCAGACTATTTTCCTAGTTTTTCATTTAGTTTTCATTTACCATGCGATTTTCTTCCTTATTCCTTAAGTTTAGACTGTTGGAGGCTTCGCTTAGTTTATTGGCTGTCTTTTCTTGGCCTAGTTTCTGCAAAGCGACTTCAACTCTTCCAATATTTTCTTTAACTTCTGAAAAGGTGGCTTCTGAGTTTTTGTGTTTTTCCCTTGCATTTTATAGCTTTTTCTTGATGTCCGCAATCTTCTCTTCAAGTAGTTTTCTCCTATTTCCGTTTCGCTCTTGCTGGAGCTGAGCTTAAAGTCTTTAAAGTTAGGCTTCGCACTTTTAGATCTATTTTGTAATCGTTTTGAGTTATCTTTCTACTTCTCTGAACTTGGCAACAAAACCTATGAGCACTTAGGCTTTCTGGCTTTCTTCTGTATCCAGCTTGTCAATAGTCGATTTCAGTTCAGTTATATGTCTTTCCAGCTGGTTTATCTGGGAATATAAACTTTCTACGACTGATTTGAGTCTGTTGATCTTTTAGATCACGACTTCAATGGATTCTTCTAGATCCTCAAATTTTAGCTTGAGAAGCTGCTCGTTCTGTCTTAGTCTATTAAGGTTATCTCTCATTTAAAGAATTTCCTTTTAGATGAGACCTTCAATTTGTTCAAGCTCTTTTTTTTTTATTTATTCTGCCTGTATAGCAATTATCTTTTCGATCTATTGCTTAGCTAATGCAGCGAATTTAGCCTTTTAAGCCTCGATATCCATAAATTATATGATTTGTACTTATTTCAGACAAATTTATAACAAATAACTCTTTTATAGTAAATAATACTTATTTCTAAGAAGAGTAAATAATATTTATTTCTAAGACTCCGTGAATGCTTGAGAAAATCCGGCAGATGACTCAACTGCTAACAAGAGATCAGAAAGGCATGTCTGCGACTTGGAGGCAGGTGGGAAGGCATATTGAAGCCTTTTTGGTGAAGATACAAGTGCTATCTTCCATCATCCATCTTATCAAAAATAATATGACTCTTGAGATGCATTTTCCCTTAATGATGCAGGAAATAGACAAATCTCCTTAACATTTTGCTAATGCAGTTAGGTAGTTCTTATTGGCGGCTTAATCACAAAAATATAAATTTCCTCCATAATAGCCGGTCTCTGCCAGCAATGATTAGCCTAGACCGCCTTCGAATTCAATATAAGGAAAAGATATTTAAGTGGTGATTCATTATGACCCTAATCGGTTAGAAATTAATTACAGCTTTAAAACAAAAAATAGGCAGAATCTTGATCTTAGCAATCATCTCAAGGATTATGTTAGGAAGCTCATTTAAAAAGAAAAATTCAGTGTTATTAGTCCGATGGAGTCATTGTTCATACTTGATGGCAAAAAACACTAAAGCAACTAATACACTGATGCCTATCTTTTTGACCCATTTTTCGGCAGTGTAACTTTTGAGATGAGGAAAAAGAGATAAACTTTTAATGGAAATTTCAAGGTGGTGAATTCTAAAGACATCGAGATTATCTTAAAACCTTAAAATGATCGATAATACTGGACGAACCATAAGCAGTTCACATCTGAGACTAAGATATAGGAGCTTGTGGAGTATATTGTCAAGAAATAAAGAGGTGATCCAAGCATCACTCAGTATTACTTAAATCAGCTGAAGATATAAAATAACTTGTAGACAGTTGGTGATCTATTCAAGATCGATGATCCGAAAAGACTTAACAATATAATAAGGAAATAAAAATGGGCTTGCTAGCTAGCTTTAGAGCTCAAACGATGCAAGACAAAAGGGGTTAAATCAAGTTTTAAATCTGCTAAAGAACAAAAATTACAGTGCTTAAAGCTGGCCTATTCTCACAAAATACTAAGGTTCCTTTTCTTTAGAATAAAAGATGATAATTTAAGCGATCTTAACAAAACGATACCATATCTAAACCCTCAGATCGTTAATTTGGCTATTGATATCCTCCGCAGAACTCTCTTTATCCAAGGGCTTTTCGACTAGCTTATGCATAGCTTAAGAGCATTTTCTTATATCCCTGAATAAGGCTAATAATACAAAACTCCGCATGGCCTGCTTTTCTACGGTCCACCAGGCACCGGCAAAACACAGCTAACTGAAAAGCTTGCCTAGCTGATGGGATTCCACCTAGTATCGAACGGACTGTCATCTTCCAACTTTATGAAAGAATTAGTAGGAGGAGCTAAGGGAACAGTCTAGGGGTATTTCAATAGAGCCTTGCTCTCACCTCACTTGATTTGCTCGTTGGCGATCGACTAAATAGATCCTTTAGTGCAAAGAAGGGAGAATGGAGGAGGTAACAAGGGAAGTTAGTAAACGATTAGTAAGTTTTTGTCGATGATGGGAGGCAACTAATGCGTTCCCAACCTCTTAGTTATGGGCTCGACAAATCTGTTCAATAAAATTGACGATGCCATGATCAGAAGGTTCAGTTAAAGTTTCTATGTCGGACTGCCTAATAAATCGGAACGAGCTTTGATACTCAACTTCTACAATTCTAGTCTAGCAGAACAAGGAATAAGTGCTGATTTCCTTACTAACATCACTCCTAACTTTTCAGGCGCAGGCCTTGAGGAAATATCCAAGCGAATAAAATATGCTCAAATGCACAGTTGGAACACAAAAGACCTCATGTAAGTGGTCAGCAAAAATGCTCAAAACTTAAAATTGTATTTTGGTACGCGAACTTATCCCCAGTTGCTGACAAAATTGGAGAGAAACCAGTAGATATAGTTAGAATTTATGGACCATGTTCAAAAGAAGACAATCTTCTTTTTAAAGTAAGAGCAACACAAACATTACATGGGATACTTTTTTGATCAGCAAAAGTTCATACAAGGCAAGGTGTAGAGTAATTATGTGTTTTGCAAGAACTAGATATACGGTTGCAGAACTGCCTCTGAATAGTATATAACTCAATGGCTCAAGAAGGGAGGCAGTAACTTTCAAATAGTAAAACCCAAATCTTTGCTTATGCTACAAGCCAAATAATTCTAGGAACAGAAATAAAATATAAAAACTGTTGTATTGTTAGAAATAAAGGTTAAAGAGTGGGAAAGTATTCCAACTTGGCTTTTGTAGCCCATAAAAAATCCTAATATGTTTTTTTGTTTGTATACTAACGATACTAAACTAAGTAACACAATTTATAATTACTGTTCGGAGGCTAAGAAGAAATATTCAGGTAGAGTTCTCATCGATTTATCTCAGTAATACCCTATAAGAATGTAATTTGAATTAAAAGCTAAAAGAGAAGACTTTAAAAAGATTTAAATAAGACCTATTCTTGCTTCAAACTACTAAATTATCAATCAGGAAGAGCTCTATCCTTAAATTGTTGACTATTTTATCAAACAAAATCTTAGTTTTATTCAGGTTATTGACAGTTCTTTCTTTGGGGCCTCTAACATATTTGACGACAACTAATGTCTCTCCCTGATAAATAGCAAGGTACAGTAGCTTAATAAATACAAAAAGGGAGCAATTATTATCGACTTTGACAGCATTATTAAACTTAGTAACTCTGTTTCTAATGGTTCGAGTGGTCCCAGCAACAGCTACTCCATAGACAGAAGCAGCCTATATAGAGAACTGCTGAATATCGCATAAAAACAAGCTATCTTTGAGGAAGATTAGCAAAGATGGATCTGCCTATTAGTCAAGAACAAGGAACTAGTCAAGCTGGTGAGGCGAGCTGTAAACTGGCCTTTCTCAATAGCTGAACAACAGGAGCAGTATCAATAGAACGAGAAGAAACGCCAGTAAGAAGAAGACAAGAAGATAAAATAATGTGTCCATTGCCACCAGTTTTTTACTGAGGAGGATAACAAGAAGAAAAGATAGTGCAACAGTCACTATGGTGAATTTATCGACATAAAGACCGGTCATGCCAAAAACTAAATGAGTTTGGAATAGGCTAGATGCTATACATAGCGACACAATCACGGAAGGCAGACTCCTTAGGTCTGCTTTATATATTCTTGCTGCTGGAAAAAGATAGACTCGACAGATTGCAATCATCCTTTTAAGCACTACTCTAAAGGCTCACATGAAGCAGATTAGTGGCTTAATTAAAAAATTAGCACGCATTAAATTCGGGAGCACAATCGGCAAAGATTTAGACAAACCATTCTGGACAACCATAAGAAATGATCGGATAAAGTCTTTATTAAATTATTAGTTAGTTTGAATGCAAGTGAAAAAAGGATAACTAGGCCTAAATTCTTACCTTGGGAATATTAATATAAGAATAATGCAGCAAAGCACAAACAAAATTCAGAACAAATTTAGTCTTCAGACTTTTTGTTAAGTTATAAATTTGAATAGTAATTAATTTTTAATTATTTTAGCTATAGAATCATCTAGACATCTTTATTTTGACATCCTCTTCGTTAAACATTCTTTGCATTCTTTGTACCTCGCTTTTATAGTTAGATTCAAGCGTATCCTTCTGATATTTTAGAATCTCCATTTAAGACTAGAGTCCCTTAATTCCTTTCATGACATCTATTA
>Ga0169931_10010168_pt1 | contig 13426 bp, 12 predicted proteins | sample Kivu_15m_20L_FD_129675 | JGI IMG/M metagenome (GOLD analysis project Ga0169931, IMG submission 129675) | Freshwater microbial communities from Lake Kivu, Western Province, Rwanda to study Microbial Dark Matter (Phase II) - Kivu_15m_20L... | ecosystem: Environmental > Aquatic > Freshwater > Lake...
GTTTCGCAGGCTACCTTGGAGTTGGGATCAAAAGCCAAAAAGTTGTCAATCAATGCGTCCGAAATCTGGTCCGCAATTTTATCTGGGTGACCCTCAGACACAGATTCTGAGGTAAATAGGTAAGGCATACCGTTTTTTATTTTTCGTGAATGGTGCCCCAAAATTACAGGAAGTAGGGGAAATAAAAAATTGCAGAACGGGGTTACTTACGGAGCAGCTTCGATACCTTTTTTTATGCTCGCAAAGAAGCGAAGGCCTACCTACCTACGTTAGGCAGGCTTTTAATGAGTACTTTTTTTACTCACAATTGGGAAATGAAAAAAGAAGTGGACATCTCTTCAAATGCCATCTTTTAAAAGAAAAAATGCAATTAAAAGTAGCCCACCAATTACCGCCCCAGCTTTCTTTTTGAGATACTCCTGTACCAAATTGTTCTTTTTGTAGAGATAAAAAATATAGCCCTGTACAAGGAGTCCGAAAGAAAGAAATAACAAAGCAGTTGGAATAGATTTAAGAAATGATCCTGCTGCAATAATTCCAAGTGCTAAGAATAGGGAGAAGTATTCTAATTTTTTGATGCTTTCCATAGAATTTAATTTTCATATTTTTTGCAAATTTTAAAGGATCGACCAGCACTATCAATGCAAACCAGTTCTGCTAAATATACAATACCTCCACAAGTTAGGGCTAGTAAAATTGTCGGACTTAAAAGTCCGCATCCTGCCGCTTCCACAAGTGCTGCGTCCTGACAATTTTGAAGAGAAGATTTTAATTCTTCTTCACATTCCCCTTGAATTCTGAAGTTCAAAGATGAATTATACCCTTTTGACTCCTTTCCCAATTCCGTACCGTTATTGACTAAACTCTCAAGATCAGTTTTTGAAAAATTGGAAACATCCGGATACTTTTCTCTGATCTCCTGACCGATTTCAGCCATCTCATACATGGTATTGAAAACATAATCTGGATTTTTGAAATTTTCTGAAATGAAAATTTTAAAATCAGCAATTGATGCAAATTCTTGTTGGCGAGAAAATACAATGTTTGATTGATCTCCAATAAAAAGAGGGTTGAAGTCCTTCGTTTTGTTTAAAGCCAGACTAAATTTTTGGGACAAAGGGTCTCTTAAGACCCTTGTAAGGGTAGGTTCCTCAACCAATTTAGGTGACTCGTTGAAATCGCAGGAAGTGAAGAAAAAAATCAATGCCGCGAAAACTAAGTAAGTACGTTTCATCTTTCTAAAAATTTAAGTTTAAAAAATCCAGTTAAAGCTCTCCTCGAGGTGAACTTAAATTAAACCTAACTATCTTTCAGTAAATTAGCAAATAAAAAAGAATAAAATATTTTTATAAAACCATAGTTAATTATTTTTAAATGTATTTGATTACATTTTTTATTAAAATATAACAATTAAACATCAGTTCTTTGATTTTTAACCAAATAGTACCAAAAAGCCCTGTTGAATTCAACTATTCAAAGAACAAACAAAAAATCCCCTACAAATTGTAGGGGATGAAGGGTAATTTTGGATTGAGAAAAAATACCTTCGAGGTTTTAGAAACCTCAAAGGTCATTAAATCATCTCTACGCTGCGCTTCACGAAGGCAGTCAAGTCCTTGCCAGTCAGCAAGCCCTGGGAAAGTAAAGCCAGATCAAAAGCCTGCTTGGCCAACTTCACTTGCTCTTCTTCTCTTTCTGCTTTCAAAATTTTATCCACCAAGGGGTGATTGGCATTGATAGCTACCTTATAACTATCCGGCAAACTGCCATAGAAACTCATCGGTCCGCCCCCAGTTTGCGCCATTTCCTTCATGCGTCTCATCCATTCTTCCATGGTGATGGTCACCGGGAATTCCTCTGGGCTAAGGCCCTCGATTTCCACGGTATAGGTCTTATTTTGAATAGCTTTTTCAAAAAGCTCTTTCACCGATTTGCTTTGATCTTCTGTCAATAAATTGGCGTAAGCTGCTTCTTTTTGAATCAATTTTTCAATCACATCCGCATCCACCCGCTTGAGTTGGGTTTTTTCCAACTTCGTTTCTACATGTTGGATGAAATGGTTGTCTATGGGGGAATCCATGACCAAGACATCGTATTCTTTTTTCAAAGCGGAATCGATAAAGCTGTCTTGTTTTTTGACATCGCTGGTATAGAGGTAAATCACTTGCTCGTTTTTATCCGTTTGCGTAGCAGCTACCTTTTCTCGGTATTCATCTAAGGTGTAAAATTCGTCCTTAGTGTTTTTGAGAAGGGTAAACTCTTTTCCCTTTTCATAAAACTTTTCCTCGGAGATCATGCCATACTTCACGAATAGGCCAATGTCATTCCACTTCTCTTCGTAGACTTTACGGTCTTTCTTGAAGAGCTCTGAAAGTTTGTCAGCAACTTTCTTCGTGATATAATTATTGATTTTCTTCACGTTGCCATCCGCCTGCAAGAAACTTCTAGACACGTTGAGTGGAATATCTGGAGAGTCAATCACCCCGTGTAGGAGCATTAAAAACTCTGGGACTATATCTTTTACTTCATCGGTAATGAAGACTTGACGGCTAAACAATTTGATTTTATTGCGCTGCAACTCAAAATCATTCTTGAGTTTGGGAAAGTAAAGTACCCCTGTCAAATTGAAAGGATAATCTACATTGAGGTGAATCCAAAACAAGGGATCTTCTCCCATGGGATATAGACTCTTATAAAAGGCCAAATAGTCTTCGTCTTGAAGGTCATTAGGAGATTTGGTCCAAATGGGTGAAGTGGTATTGATGATGTTGTCCACCTCAATGGATTTCCATTTTTTCTCCCCTTTATCGTCTACTCCATCCTCTACAGACTGGGATTTTGTTCCAAATTTGATAGGGACGGGCAAAAACTTACAGTATTTATCCAAGATCCCTTGCAGCTTCCATTTGTCTAAAAATTCTTCGGAGTCCTCGTTGATGTAAAGGATAATTTCTGTCCCGCGAGTTTTTCTTTTGCCTTTTTTAATTTCAAATTCTGTACTGCCGTCACATGTCCAAATGGCTGGCTCAGCCCCTTCTTGGTAGGATAGCGTATGGATCTCCACATTCTTGGCCACCATAAAGGCAGAGTAGAATCCTAAACCGAATTTTCCAATGATTTCATTGGCATCCTTGGCATCCTTAAATTTTTCAACAAATTCGGTAGCCCCAGAAAATGCAATTTGGTTGATGTACTTTTTGATTTCCTCGGCTGTCATACCAAGGCCCTTGTCCGAAATGGAAATGGTTTTCTTCTTCTCATCAAAGGCAACCTCCACGGTAAGGTCTCCAAGCTCTCCAGCATACTGACCTAATGTCGCTAGCCTCTTAATTTTTTGGGTAGCATCTACCGCATTGGAAACGAGCTCTCTGAGGAAAATCTCATGATCGGAATAGAGAAATTTTTTAATTATTGGGAAAATGTTCTCGGTATGAATCGAGATGGTGCCTTTTTCCTGCATGGACGTATATAGGTTTAGTTAAACACAGATGATTTTGCCTATCAAGTAACAAGGGGCATTCCAAGAATAAAAAAGTGACAAGATGACAGAGTGCTTTTTTGAACTCGTTCTACCCAAAAGGGGTGTTCAAGTACGTTCAATCACCTTACCAAGGAAGCTTAGTAGTACTCGAAATGCAGGGGATCTGGAAAAGCAAATTGAAATCCCGTTTCTAAAATTTTCCTAGAATCTATGACCCTATCTACCCCTTTTTGGAATTGGGCATAGCTTCTTGGGGGGGATATGCCAAAACTGGCCACATTTTGTTCGTAAATTTCTTTCCTACGAGGATGGTAGGGAGCTACCCCATTGAAAGTTTGATCCCATAATCCCTTTTGAATTATCCACGCTATCATCCGAACCGCATCAAATTGGTGAATGTAATTGACGCGCGCATGGCCCACAACTTCAGATTTTCCGGAAACATAGTTCCCCGGAATTCTACCCGGTCCCATCAATCCTCCCAATCGAAGGCAGGTGAAAGCGTAGGTCCTCTCCTCCTCCATGAAACGTTCGGCTTGTAAAAGGATGGGATTTCCAGGGCTTATTCCCTCCTGCAAACTTTCTTCCGTGTACCTCTCTTCCATAGGATGCTCAGGATAGATGCCGGTACTGGAAATCATTAATACTTTTTCTATTGATGAACCTTCAATCAGCTTCTTTAAGGACTGGAGTTGAGCTAGGTAAAATTCCCCCTCCCCCGATCGCGTGAGCGCTGGAAGGGTAATGACGAGTACTTCCGAGGCAAAAAGACGATGTTTTTCTTCTCTCTGAGCTTGGGGGGTAAGGGAAAATACCACCGTATCTAATTCCAATTCCATCAATTTGGATTGCTTTTCTTTGCTGGTAGTAGATCCAATTACCTGCATACCCTCCTTTTTCAAATGGATCCCAAGGGCTAAACCCAGCCAACCGTATCCCAGAATGGACACGCTATGCATCGTGATTTTGGTTTAAGGTTATTCCCAAGAATAAATCCAATTGCATCATGGTCGTTTTTCCTACCCCCAAAGGTAAGGACACTATACCTAAAAAAAGCCTCTAAGAAGGAGGTGTTTATTCTTTCTTGGGTAGGGTCCCAAAAACATAATCCCAAAGAGGAGAACTTACTCCATAAGAAGTAGTAGGATCTTTGTAATGGTGAATGGCATGATTGACCCAAAGGACTTTGAAAAAATTCTTGGGAGGCGGGTAGGCGTGAACGACGTAATGAACACCCAAGTAAAGGGAATAGCCTAGCAAAAATCCTGGCAGAAAATAAAGCGCGAACTCCCCCATCACTAAACCAAACACCAAGTAGAAAATTGCCGCATAGGCAGCACTAACAAAGGGAGGCATGGCCAATCTATCTTTATCCTTGGGATAATCGTGATGTACTCCATGCATGCTGTACTGCACCTTGTCTTTGAGGGGCGTATCTGGCTCCATATGAAACAAGTGCTTGTGCATCAAGTATTCCACAAAAGTAAAGGCAAAAAGGCCTAAAAAAACGAAGAAAACCCCCAGCCCAAGCGGGATACTGGTAGTGAGGGCATAATAAAACGAAACGGAGGAAATCCCTAAAAATAAGGTAATAGGAACTAAAATATGGGTTCTAGAAATTCGCTCCAAAAGAGGGTTAGAAAACATCTTGGCAGAACCGAAATTGTCAGGCCGGTCTAATCTCCCAATCTTCTTCATGACGACAATAAATTAGGCTTGAAGTTAAAGGTGCTGTTTTTGAATTTAAACTAGACTACAAAAATAAGGGTTTCAATTTTCAGCTCAATTTTTTTTGCTCCTGATTGAAATCATGTTTTTTATTGAATTTTCAACATTTTTTCGAGAGTTCTTTCGTAATAGCTCACGTACTTGGGCAGGACCTGATCGATATCAAATTCCTTTGCTCTTGCAAGAGCTCTTTCTTTGAATCCGGGCAAGCGGGATTCGTCTAAGATGGTTAAGGCTTTTTCGGTCATGTCCTCCACATCGCCAACCTCACACACAAACCCCGTGACCCCATGGAGGTTGAGTTCTGGAATACCTCCTGCATTGGAGGATAACACAGGAACTTCACAGGCCATAGCCTCCAAGGCAGCCAGTCCAAAGCTCTCTTTTTCGGAAGGCATGACAAAGAGATCTGCTACAGAAAGAACTTCCTCTACCGCTTCCAATTTGCCTAAAAACCGAATGTCCTCGGAGGTGCCTAAAGTTCGGCAAAGCCTTTCCATTCGGTCCCTTTCCGGCCCATCACCCACCAATAGCAACTTGGCAGGGATTTGCTTCCGGATATTGTAAAATACCTGAATCACATCCTCTACCCGTTTTACTTTTCGGAAATTGGAAGTATGCACCAAGAGTTTTTCTCCGTTGGGACAAATGGCAAATTTGAAATGGTCTTTTCGCTGTTTTTTGAAGCGCTCCAAATCAATAAAGTTGGGGATCACCTCTATTTCTTGCTGAATATCAAAGTATTCGTAAGTTTCTTTTCTCAAATCCTCCGAAACGGCCGTTACCCCATCGGATTGATTGATGGAGAAGGTCACCACGGGTTCATAACTTGGATCTTTTCCCACCAAAGTAATGTCTGTTCCATGTAGGGTCGTGACTACCGGAATGGAAATCCCATGCGTTTTGAGAATTTGCTTGGCCAAATATGCAGAAGAGGCATGAGGAATGGCATAATGAACGTGAAGTAAATCCAGCCCTTCGTACTTTACCACACTGACCATTTTACTGGCCAAGGCCAATTCATATGGAGCAAACTCAAATAAGGGATAGCTCTTGATGTCTACTTCATGATAGAAAAGATTCTCACTAAAAAAATCCAACCGCATGGGTTGCTTGTAGGTAATGAAATGCACTTCATGCCCTACTTTGGCCAATCCTTTTCCTAATTCTGTGGCTACCACCCCACTACCTCCAAACGTAGGATAACATACAATTCCAATTTTCATCATTTACAAGGCTTAGGGGACAATAATTCTGTTATTAACAACAGATGAGTGGTATTTTGTTCAAACTATTCAAGTTTAGAAATCTCAGGTTTGACAAAAGGGACGAAACAAAGTTAAGTAGGCGTTCTAGAGAACACAAAATTCTCCTAAATTTAGGCTAGCTAATTTCTTCTGTATGAAATATACTTTTCTTTTTGTTGGATTTCTGTTGGCCAGTATGGCCTGTCAACCTTCCGATCCTGCCGGTACCCAAACGAAGGACCAGGTAGATCTCAGTACCTACTGGGGTGAAAATCCATGGCCTGAAATCCGTAAAAAACGAATCAACCAACTTTTGCCCGAAGCACTAAAAAATGCTCAAATCGACAGCTGGTTGGTCATTTGCAGAGAAAATTACAACGATCCCATTGCTACACATGTGGGGGGAGAAAATGCGAGTGGTACAGCTGCTTTCCTTTTTTACAACGATGCAGAAGGGTTTCATTCCTTGGCTTTTTCTCCTGAGGGGGAAGCTACTGCCTTGGAAGATCTAGCCATTCACCAGCAAGTGATTCGAATCCCAAGGGGAGAATCCTCTGTAGCCAAAGCGGTAGCTTTCATCAAGGAAAAAGGATTCAAAACGGTAGCCATCAATACCTCCCCTTCTAACGAGATGGCAGATGGACTCACCTACAGCCAACACCAAGAATTGGTGAGCTTGATGGGTATAGATCAAAAAAAATTGGTTTCCTCAGAAGAATTGGTCTACGAATGGCTCTCCATCAAGTTGCCTGAGGAAGTTGAAATTTTGAAAAAAGCGGCTCAGCTGGCTGCTGACTTTCAAGAGGAAGCCTATGCTAGCATTGTACCAGGAAAAACTACCGATGCCGAAGTGGCTAAATTTTTAAAAGCAAAAATGGTAGCCTACGGGGTCACCGATGCTTGGCATCCCGATCAAAATCCAAATGTCAATTCTGGTCCAGATCGTGGTCACTCTCATGCCACAGATAAAGTCATACAGCCTGGAGATGTGATTCAAACAGACTTTGGAGTTAAGCTCTACGGCATTTGGGTCAGTGACATTCAGAGATTTGCCTACGTACTCAAAGAAGGCGAAACCCAAGCCCCAGAAAATATCCAGAAATACTGGGAATTTGGTAAGGCAGGTAGTCGCGCCGCCTTGGGCGCCATGAGACCAGGCGTGAAAGGGGAGGATGTAGACCGAGCCCAGCGCGATCTTATGGATACCAACGGTTCTCTGCACGTGCCCTGGAGTACGGGCCATCCCGTAGGCTATGTCGCACACGATGTGGGTCCCAACCTGGGTGGAGCACGCCTTCCTCAACCCAGGCCTGCTGCACAAAAATTATTGAAAAAAGGGATGGTATTTGCATTTGATGGATTCCATTGTTGGAAAAGAAGCGATGGAAGTGAGAAAACTATTTCTGTAGAGGAAATGGCCGTGGTCACCGATACAGGAGCCACTTATCTCATTCCTCCGCAGGAGGAACTGATCCTAATCGGAAAAAAATAGGTTTGCCTAGAGATATCTAGAAGAGGCCCAAAAGTACTTGGGCCTCTTTTATTCCATAACTTCTCAGGGCGCAGACAATTTTTTACTTTTTCCAAATTTCAATTTTCCAATTGGTTACCTTTGAGTAACCAATAGTCTCCCAATACATGAATGAGCGCTACCTTCAGCGCGGGGTGTCCGCAGCCAAAGAAGATGTACATCGAGCGATTTCCAATTTGGATAAAGGTCTTTTCCCAAAGGCCTTCTGCAAAATTGTAGAAGATGCCCTTGGCAACGACCCCTTGTATTGCAATATCATGCATGCTGACGGGGCAGGCACAAAGTCTTCCTTGGCCTATCTGTATTGGAAAGAGACAGGGGACATGAGCGTCTGGAAGGGGATTGCCCAAGATGCCATCGTCATGAATACCGACGACCTACTTTGCGTAGGCGCTACCACCAATATTTTAGTTTCTTCCACCCTAGGGAGAAACAAACACCTCGTACCAGGTGAAGTCATCTCTGCTATCATTGAAGGCACCGAAGAAATTCTCCAGCTCCTTCGAGATCACGGCATGCACGCTGTACTCACGGGAGGGGAAACGGCAGATGTGGGGGATTTGGTCCGAACCATCATCGTAGACAGCACGGTAACTTGCCGCATGAGACGAGAGGACATTATCTCCAACGATAGGATTCAAGCAGGTGACGTCATCGTGGGGCTTAGCTCCTTTGGTAAAGCCTCCTACGAAAAGGAGTACAACGGGGGGATGGGTAGCAACGGGTTGACCTCCGCACGCCATGACGTATTCCACAAGGTATTGAAATCTAAGTATCCAGAAAGCTTTGACCAAGCTGTACCTGATCATTTGGTTTACTCTGGAAAATACCTACTTACAGATCCAGCACCCGGTACTACCTTAGACATGGGAAAATTGGTTCTTTCTCCTACCAGAACCTATGCTCCTATTCTCGTAGAAGTATTAAACTACATGAGGCCTCATATCCACGGTTTGGTTCATTGCTCTGGAGGAGCTCAAACCAAGGTCCTCCACTTTGTAGAAAACTTGCACATCATTAAAGACAATTTGTTTGAGACCCCCCCTTTGTTTCGCATTATTCAGGAAGAAAGCGGCACAGATTGGAAAGAAATGTACAAGGTTTTTAATATGGGCCATAGGATGGAAATCTACTTGGATGAGCGCTATGCGGAGGAAATCATCGATATCGCAGAATCTTACGGAGTGGAGGCACAGCTTATAGGAAGAGTGGAGCCTCATCAAGGCAAAAAAGTAACCATACAAGGCCCCCAAGGGACCTTTGAATATTAGACATTAGGGCATACCATTCCCATCAGCTGATCCGAATATGCGAAAAATAGTACGCGTCCTGGCTTGGATTTCAGCAGTCCTGCTCTTTCTGAGTCTGGCCACTTTGACTTGGGTCGATCGAAGTCCAATTCTTGAACAGACGCACGTACAACAAACACTAGCGCGAATAAAAGCCACTTCTTGGAAAAGTACTACGGGTGAGTTTTGGATAGCCGGTTGGGCCAAAGCCAATGTCACTCCCTCACATCCAGTCCCCTTAGTTGGGTATTCTCCTAGGGGTAAATATGAATTTGTTCAGGATTCTAGCTTTGTCAAAGTCCTGACGCTGAGCAATGGGGCCAGCCAGGTAGCTTGGCTAAACTTCGAATTGCTCATCGTACATCCCTACCTGGCCCAGCAAGTACGGCAAGGAATTCAAGAGGCAGGCCTAAACCTAGACCAAGTCGTATTTACAGCTACCCATACCCATGCCGGCATGGGAGGCTACATGCCTGGACCTTTGGGTGAAATTGCCTTTGGAGGCTTTGAAGAAGAAGTGGTACGTGGCCTTGTGCAGGGATCTGTCCAAGCTCTTCAGGCCGCATTAGCCGCACAAGACACGGTCACTGTCTCCTATCGTCAAACCGCTGCTCCAGCCTACGTGTCGAATCGATTTGTCAAAGGAGGCCCCATAGATCCTTTTCTTAGACAAGTAATATTTGAGAAGAAGGGCGGAAAAAAAGCGGTCTTTCTAACCTATGCCGCACATGCCACGGCCTTAAGTTCCAAGTTTATGGGGCTTTCAGGAGATTACCCAAAGGCTTTGACAAAGGGTTTGGAAGGAGAAGACTATGACTTTGCACTCTATGCCTCTGGAACAGTGGGGAGCCACCGCCCCAATACCGAAGGAAATACTCCTGAAAAAGTAAATTCCTACGCCTTGGCCATACAGCAGGTACTCCAAGCAGATAGCAGCTCCAGGTATGTTGAAACCCTACAGCAGCTGAGGATTGCCGATGTGGAAGTATCTTTAGGGGATCCCCAACTTAGAGTTTCCAAAGATATCAGGCTTCGCCCATGGCTATTTAGGTACTTGGTTGGAGACACTCCTGCCTATTTCAACGTCACCCAAGTAGGGTCTCTCCTTTTTATTTCCAGCAGCGGTGAACTTTCGGGGGTTTTTTATGAGGAATGGGAAAAGCTTGCAAAAGCGAAAGGACTCCATCTTGTAGTCACTGTTTTTAATGGAGGCTACATCGGTTACATCACGCCAGACGAACTTTATGATGAGGATTTCCATGAGGTCCGGGAAACCAATTGGTTTGGACCAGGTAATGGCACCTATTTTGATCTCATGATGCAAGAACTAATTAAAAAAGCAGGCCAGTAAATTATAGAAACTCGTGTCATTCACTAAAATAATTTTTGGTATACTGTCCTTGAGATGTCCCAGATGTCGAAAAGGCCCTCTTTTTCGTTCGGGCACTAAAACAAGTCCCGGAAGTTACTTTCAAATGCATCCTGCTTGTCCCGTTTACCAACTTTCTTTTGAGCCAGAGCCTGGATTTTATTTTGGGGCCATGTTTGTAAGCTATGCCATCAATACCCTACAATTTTTCTTTGCTTGGGGGCTATTGGTCTATTTTTATCCCTCCTACTCCCTAGTTCACATGCTTAGCTTGCTCTTTGGCGTGGTTATGCTCAGCCTTCCCTTTACTTTTCGATTGAGTCGAGCCATTTGGCTTGCCCTCTTCGTCCGCTATGATCCTACTTGGGAAAAAAAGTAAAACGATTAAAAAAGTGCCAAGAACCAGGGCATGCTGAAGCATAGTTCCATGGCCATTCGCTTTTGATTTTCTGAACTTTTACTCCCAAAAAAAATCAGGTAATGTGATAAAGTCATTAAAAATAAGACCCCTGAATACGTTCGGTATAGAGAAGGCAAAAACACAAAGGCGATCAAGGAAGTAAAGATCAATACTAAGACAAGCTTACGGATGACTCCCTGTAGCTCTGCGGTTGTCATCTTCTGAGCTGCTGACCCAAAACCAGAGACCAGGTCTTCCTCCCTGTCCAAAAAAGTAAGCATCAGTAAATTGAGCAGGGCAAGAAGTACATAGAAGGCAAGAAACAGGAAGACCTCCCAGTTCAGATCCAAGGGAGAGGCCTTAAGCAAGGGCAGCCAAGCTACCCCGATTACATAAAAAAATGCAATGGAAACTTCCTTCCATTTAAACCAGCCTTGGTAGTGAATTATTCCTAGGCTACCCGCTATCCCCATTCCTAGGCAAGAGGCCACTTGAAATTCTTTTCCCCAGCCAAGCCAAATAGTAGATCCTAGGATCCCAAGGACGATGGCGATTACGACCAGTAGTCCCAAGATCCTTCTGTGGCGCCAATGAAATATTCTTCGAGCAGAAAGAGGTGCTTCCCTCGATATCCATACGTCCACCAGATGATCTAAAGAATAGATCACCCAAACAGCGAATGCCAACAGCACATACCTCGTTCCCTCCAGCTCTACATGCAGAAGTCTCTCAAAAAAATACATGCTTGCTAGTGCTCCTGAGACTACATCCAGGGAAAGGTAGGACAAGGAGCTAAACTTCTTCATAGCATGGGCCATGGTTCAAAAATACTTGGCTTGTCCATTAGAATGATGAAAGGGCTTATTTTTTAAATTAGTTTTTCTATTTTTCTACACTTAAACCCATACTAGTACCTGAACCCCCTATAATTATTATGAAACCCATACTCCTACTACTTATACTCACGAGTATTTCTCTTCTCCCCCTTCAGGCTCAAGAGCCCATCAAGGTGGCATTTGTAGGCAATAGCATTACTCAAGGCCCAGGTCGAGAGCATCCAGGATCATTCCCCTTATTGGTTGGCAGTATGTTAGGAGATGCTTACCAAGTGAAGAACTTTGGGGTCAGTGGAAGAACCCTCCTGAAAAAAGGTGATTTCCCCTATTGGAACGAACCTCAATTTGAGGAGGTAAAAGCCTTTCGTCCCGATGTAGTCGTCATCAAATTAGGAACAAATGACTCTAAGCCACAAAATTGGCAGCACAAGGCTGATTTTGTCCAAGATTATCTAGACCTGATCCGAGAATTCAGGATGCACATGCCCAAAGATGGAAAGGTATACATTGTCCTTCCAGTGCCTGTGACCCGAGTAAACTTTGGAATCACTCCAGACGTCATGAATAATGAGCAGCGCCTCATGCTATTTGAAGTCATCCAAAAATCGGGCGCAGAGGTCATAGACTTGTATACCCCGCTCATGGATAAGCCCGAATTACTCCCTGATGGAGTCCATCCCAATGCAGAGGGCTTGACCATTATGGCCGGAGTGATCAGTCGAAGGATCAGACTCTAAAAGGCGGAGGGTAAAAACAAAAAAACCACAGCGAATAGCTGTGGTTTTTTTGTTGGTACAAACAGGAAATTACTTGCCAGCAAGCGCGTTGGCTCCTGCCACGATTTCCAAAATTTCATTGGTAATGGCTGCCTGACGGGTACGATTGTACATCAACTTTAGTTCCTTCAGCAATTCTCCTGCATTTTCGGTTGCCTTATCCATAGCAGTCATTCGGGCTCCATGCTCGGAAGCATTACTTTCCAGCACAGCCTTGTAAAATTGAATTTTTAACGAGGTGGGAACCAATTCTTCGATGATATAATTTCTAGAAGGCTCTAGGATGTAATCGGTTTCCACTTGTTTTACCTCTTCCTCTAACTTGGGCGCCATGGGTAAAAATTGTTCTACTTGAACAATCTGGGTAGCCACATTTTTAAATTCATTAAAAATCAAAACGACCTGATCGTAATTTCCTGATGCAAAGCCATTCATAGCAAAAAGAGCCGCTTCTTTTGCTATATCAAAATTTAAGTCTTGGAAAATCCCATAATAGGAATCTACCACCTGATGTCCAGATTTTTTGAAGTATTCAAATGCTTTTTTCCCAAGAGGGAGGAGGTGGATCTCTTTTCCTGACCCTTGTTGCTGTATGGCAGCATTGGTCGCTTTGATGATGTTGGTATTGAATGCTCCACAAAGCCCTTTATCAGAAGTAATCGGCACCAAGAGAACCTTCTTGGTTTCTCTTTTGGTCGCATAGACTATATCTGAAGCCCCTTCTGAAGCGGCAGACACATTATTGAGAATAGTAGTCAACTTCTGAGAA
>Ga0169931_10010169_pt1 | contig 13426 bp, 11 predicted proteins | sample Kivu_15m_20L_FD_129675 | JGI IMG/M metagenome (GOLD analysis project Ga0169931, IMG submission 129675) | Freshwater microbial communities from Lake Kivu, Western Province, Rwanda to study Microbial Dark Matter (Phase II) - Kivu_15m_20L... | ecosystem: Environmental > Aquatic > Freshwater > Lake...
AGAGCGAACGCGGCTGTTGTCTTTAGGGGCATGTCCTTTTCCTGTTCTGGGGCAGAGGTAGGTCTGCAATCGTCTGCGAACCTGCCAGACGGGGCATGAACCGAGCCTGAGCGCTCCAGTCATCTTGCGCCCGACCGTCCCGTGGATGTGACAGCTGCCTTCAGGCCCCCGGGGTTTGTCCGGTCGCAAGTGAGGTGGCATGTGGGTGCGTAAACTTGGTTGAAAGCGAGAGATGTGCCGGAAACGGCAGAGTTCTGGCTTTCCCGGTGAATATGGCCGCAACAGTGCTTCTTGGCCTCGGAACACGGACGGTCGCTGTCGGGCCGCCGGACCCACCCGAAAGTCGCATCATGACCCTTATGGAGAGCCAAGCTGGTCTCTGGACACGGCGCCGCCCCTGCGCGTGAAAACGAAAGTAGACGCTTTCTGATCATGAGGTATGAATGCCGCCTGGCGCCCGCGGATCTGGTTGGTCTGGCTGTTGCTGAAAAACAGGTTGGATGTGGTGATGAGAAGCCTTGTTCTTTGCGTGTTCGCTCTGGCGATCGTCGGCTGCGAGAGCGCTTCGGAGGACATTCCGGCGAAAACGCCGATGTTTGTTACCGACGACTGCGCCCTTCTTTTTGTCATCGGGCGTGAACAGTATGCTTTGGAACGCAAAGACGCGCCGGTGGCTGTCCGTATGAATGGCGAGGATGCGCCGTGGGATCCGGTCTGTGACTGGTCCTCAGCTGGCTTAAATGCGATCGTAATCCGTGGTCCCGAAGGTGAGGCCGCGACGCGTAATCTTGATAGAATCTCCTTTAACCGACCGCGCTATGACACGTTGGGAGCGCTCGTACGGAGCACGTCGACCAGCAACGCCGTGACGACCGGCGTCCTGTGTCGTGTTGTGAGGAAAGAAGGCGGCTGGACTTTAGACGCCTGCGGACAGGATCCCAAGCTGACTGAACCGCGGCCAGCTGCGCCAAGCCCGTCGGATCAGACCCCGGAGGGGCGAGGATCTGCCCCACCGGCTCTTCAGCCTGACCTGTTGCGCGGGCGCATACCGGAGCCAGACCCGGGGCGACCCCTGCCGGGTGGGCAATAGCAGTCAATCTGTCTCCATCTTCGACGCCGACTGACGTTTTGCCTCCTGAGTGAATGCCTCCATCACGCGCCGGACCGCGTGCACCCGGTTGACATCGGCCAGGGTCTGCAAAACGAAGTTACGGAATTCGAAGGTGATCATGAACTCGACACGTGTGCCGCCCTCAATAGGGATGAATCGCCACGTGTTGCGGAGTTTTCTGAAAGGACCACGAACCAGACTCACATCAATGGCAAGCCTGTGACGCCATGCAACAACATCTGTAACGAACGTCTCATTGAACCCTTTGAAACCGACCCTCGCTTCAGCGCGGCAACGTTCGTATCCTTCCCCCTGTGATACGTCAGAGACATGCAGAGTTTGCATCCATGTGATGAATTCCGGATAGCGCCTGACATCTGCAACGAGATCAAAAAGATCACTCGCAGGAAATGGAAGTTCGAGCGTTTCCGTGTGGGTGGTCACGCTACGAACCGACAATCTGCTTCTGTCTGGCGGCGCTCAGTTTTGCGAAGTCCTCGTCTGCGTGATAGCTGGAACGGGTAAGTGGCGATGCAGATACCAGCAGAAAACCTTTTGATCGTGCGATTGTTTCAAGCGCAGAGAATTCGTCAGGTGTAACAAAGCGGGCGACTGCAGCATGTTTTCGCGTTGGCTGCAGATATTGACCTATCGTCAGGAAATCAACGCCTGCCGACCGCATGTCGTCCATAACCTGCATGACCTCTTCGCGGCTCTCGCCAAGACCAACCATCAGACCGGACTTTGTAAATTGAGTGGGGTCACGCTCTTTGACCCGCTCCAGCAGGCGTAGTGAATGATAATATCGCGATCCTGGGCGTATCGTCAGGTACAGGCGCGGGACGGTCTCAAGGTTATGATTGAAGACGTCAGGCCGGGCGTCGATAACGATGTTTGCTGCATCGCCCTTACGTAAGAAATCTGGGGTGAGGATTTCGATGGTCGCCTGAGGGGCGGCCTTTCGGATAGCCCGAACAACAGCTGCGAAGTGTTCTGCGCCACCATCCGGAAGGTCATCACGATCCACTGAGGTGATGACGACGTGGCCAAGACCCATGGTCGCCACCGTTTCACCCACCCGCCGCGGCTCATCCGGATCCAGTGGCGAGGGAAGCCCCGTCCTTACGTTGCAGAAGGAACAGGCCCGGGTACACGTGTCACCCATAATCATCAGAGTGGCGTGCTTCTTGGTCCAGCACTCCCCGATATTGGGGCAGCTGGCCTCTTCACACACTGTCACGAGCTTCGCGTCGCGAACGATGGCGCGGGTTTCAAGAAAACCGGCGCTTGTGGGGGCTTTGACGCGTATCCACGGTGGCTTCCGGAGCAGCGGCGTATCTTCACACCGCTCCTTCCCGGGGTGACGCGGCCGTTCGCCCCTGCCCCGCTTGGGGCTATCCTTATCATCCAGAAGCGTCACCATAAGCGTCTGTTACCCTTTAATTTGTCGCCGCGAAATCTGCTTTTCGTCCCCGGGGCCGGGGGGTTTGTGCTTTTCTGGTCGCGGTCTATATTAACGCCGTGAAAGAAATGAGCGCTGACAGGCGCCGATGGGAGGAAGCCGGATGGCGTCGTTGCGGTCTGCCTATAACCCGAAGCGCGCGGACATAGGTATTTTCAACGCCCTGCTGGCCGCTCGCAAAGAGTATGGCGGCAAAAAAATTGTCCTGCATGACGCTGACGACCGGAAGCTTACCTACGACGAGATCATCCGGGCGGCTTTCGCGCTTGGATCTGCGCTCAAGAAGGGAACGCAGAAGGGCGAAGCTGTCGGCGTGATGCTACCGACGGGGGCGGGTGTTATCATCACGTTCTTCGCTGTAAACGCTTATGGCCGCGTTCCTGCGATGCTAAACTTCTCTGCCGGCTCGCGTAACGTGCGTGCTGCCCTCAGGGCCGCCCGCGTCAAGAAGATTGTTACCGCGCGAGCCTTTATTGAGAAAGCCGAGCTGTTTGAACTGGAAGGCGACCTCAAGTCTGTTGCTGAATTCATCTATCTGGAGGATGTCCGCGCTGGCCTTGGAACGAAAGAGAAGGCGGCTGGCGCTCTGGGACCCGTAGCGCCGTGGATGTTCACCTCTGCCCCTAATCCGGATGATGCAGCGGTCATTTTGTTTACGTCGGGAACCGAGGGTGACCCCAAGGGCGTTGTCCTGTCCCACAAGAATATTGTCGCGAACGTTCACCAGGTGCTTGCTCACGTCCCCGAGGCCCTTGGTCTGGATGATGTCCTGTTCAATCCTCTGCCGACCTTCCACTGCTTTGGCCTGACCGCAGGCGCTCTGCTGCCGCTTCTGGGCGGGATGAAGTCCGTACTGCATCCCTCCCCTCTTCAGACAAAGATCATTCCCAAGCGCGTCGAGGAGACCGGGGCCACCATTCTCTTTGCAACCGACACATTCCTGAACCAGTACATTCGCGCCTGCTCTGGCGACGAACTCGGCAAGCTGCGCTTTGCCGTATGCGGCGCTGAACGTGTTCGAGACGAAACCCGTCAGCTCGTCAGACGTCGCTTCAATGTTGAGCTGCTGGAAGGTTATGGCGCTACGGAAGCTTCGCCTGTGATCGCCGTCAATCAGCCTGGTCGGAACCGGCCCGGTACAGTCGGGCGCCTTCTTCCTGGGATGGAAGTGCGTTTTGAGCCTGTCCCGGGTATCGCCAAAGGCGGACGCATGCTCGTAAAAGGGGCGAATGTGATGCGCGGCTATCTCTCCGCCTCCCGGCCTGGCGAACTACAGGCGCTGGCAGATGGCTGGCACGATACAGGCGACATCGTTGCTCAGGACGAGGAAGGGTGCCTGACGATCAAAGGGCGCCTTAAGAGGTTCGCGAAGATCGGCGGTGAAATGGTGTCGCTTGCCGTCGCTGAGAACTGCGCCTCGACGCTCTGGCGTGACCACGACCATGCCGCAGCGGTTCTGCCTGACAAACGTAAGGGAGAGCAGATTGTGCTTCTCACGACCTGTCCGGGTGCGGAGCGGGGCGATCTTCAGCGGTGGGCGCAGGATCACGGCGTTAATGAGCTCAGCCTGCCGCGGAAGATCTTCCATGTGCAGGCCATTCCTGTGCTCGGCACAGGAAAGATTGATATCGGCGCTGTTCAGAGGCTCGCCGCCGAACTGGCGGCCAGCACGGAAACGGGCGGATCGCTCGCAGCCGAATAAGCCGTCTGTCATCTGCGCGAAATTGCGCTGTACGTGACCAGCGTGGCGCGATCTCCTGAAGAAGTGCATGCGACGCCCGATAAGAGGTCCAGCGGCATCCCCCGTGATATGAAGTGGCTCCTTAGCGGCGGGCTGTCTGTCTGTGTGTGTGTCTGTCTGTTGTTGCCAGTTACCGGCTCCCTCCGGTGCGGCGCCGCAGCGACGTCAAATATGAAGCGGACGCCCGTAGGCTGCCAGCACGCTCTCGTGCATCATCTCGCTCAGCGTCGGGTGCGGGAAAACAGTCTCCATCATCTCCGCCTCGGTGAGCTCGCCCTGCCGCGCTATACAGTAGCCCTGGATTAACTCAGTAACGCCATCACCAGCCATGTGGGCGCCAAGCAATTCGCCTGTAGCTGCGTCAAATATGGTTTTCACCATCCCCTCCGGCTCCCCCAGCGCTATGGCCTTGCCGTTGCCAACAAAAGGAAACCTGCCGACTTTGAGCGGACGGCCCGTCTTTCGGGCAGCCTCCTCTGTCATCCCGACGCTTGCGACCTGAGGGTGTGAATAGGTACAGCCCGGCACATTCCACGGATCAAAAGCGTGAAGGGGCGGCTTACCCTGCAGGCCCTCTACAACCATGACGCCCTCATGCATGGCTTTATGGGCGAGCCAGGGGGGGCCGCACACATCGCCGATGGCATAAAGACCCGGGATGTTCGTTCGACCCAGGCCATCGGTCCGGATATGCGTTCTCTCCGTCGCAACGCCCAGCGGCTCAAGCCCGAGGTTCTCAATATTCCCGACGATCCCGATGGCTAGGATCACCTTATCCGCACTGAGGGTCTGCGCCTCGGCGCCCGTGAGATCGATACTTGCACCGCTGGCCGTCGCCTTCAGCGACTTGACGGTTGCGCTTGTCATGAAGCGGATACCCTGGCGGCTGAGCTGTTTCAGCATGAATGCCGAGATCTCAGCGTCCTCCTGCGGCAGGATACGGTCCTGCGCCTCTATGACCGTCACCTTAGTTCCCAGAGTGCGATAAAAGCTGGCGAACTCTATTCCAATCGCACCCGATCCGATGATGAGGAGGCTGTCCGGCAGGGCTTCGGGGATCATCGCTTCACGGTATCCCCACACCCTCTCTTTATCGATTTTCAGGCCAATGTCCGGTATCTCGCGCGGCCGTGCGCCGGTTGCCAGGATGACGTGCTTTGCCGAATAAGTTTCCTGCCCTTTGCCGCCAGCGACGATGACTTTCGGGGCCGGCCCCCCTTTTTCCAAGCGTGCTGTTCCGGCGATGACATCGATCTTGTGCTTTTTCATGAGAAACTGCACGCCGCTCGACAGCTGCTGAGCTACCCGGCGAGAACGGGCGACGACTGCGTCAAGGAGCACCTTCGGGTTCTCAACCGACAGCCCGAAGTCCTTTGCATGCGTGATCAGATGAAACACTTCGCTGGTTCGCAGCAGGGCCTTTGTTGGTATGCATCCCCAGTTGAGACATATGCCGCCAAGCTCGGCGCGCTCGACTATCCCGACCTTCATGCCAAGCTGGCTCGCACGGATGGCGGCGACATATCCACCCGGTCCGGATCCGATGATAAGAAGGTCGTAGGACGAGGCGTCAGCCAAGGTGGTCTCCCGATCTCTGCTTCCCGGCCATTACATCTAACGCTAAATCTGAGGGTCTCACGTCCGGAAGCCGCAGACCGTACACATGCGACTTACCGCATTGACTGCGGCACAGGTGCGGTCGGACGCCGCGATGCAAAGCGTCCTCTCAAAGCAGCATTGCCTCAGGCGTTTCAACAAATTGTCTGAACGTCTGAAGCCAGCGAGCGCCCGTGGCGCCATCCACAACCCTATGATCGCATGTCAGCGTTACCGTCATAACTGTTGCGACCACAATCTTTCCGTCCCTTACCACCGGACACGTCTCCCCCGCTCCCACTGACAGGATCATGCCTTCAGGAGGATTGATGATTGATGCAAAGGACCTGACCCCGAACATGCCCAGGTTCGACAGCGAGAAGGTACCGCCCATATACTCTTGCGGCTTAAGTTTCTTTTCCCTGGCGCGTGCAGCAAGATCCTTCATTTCCGCCGCTATCTGGGCGAGGCCTTTCGTCTGAGCATCCCGTACCACGGGGGTAATCAGTCCTCCGGGAATAGCGACTGCGACCGACACGTGTGCGGACCTGTGCTGGGCGACGCCCTTGTCTGTGAAGCTTGCGTTAGCGTCGGGATGCGCCATGAGAGCCATCGCCGATGCCTTGATCAGCATGTCATTGATTGAGACTTTTGTGCCTGAAGCCGCCGCCGCCTCATTGATGCGCGCCCGTGCTGCCAGAAGGTGGTCGATATCAAGGGCGATGGTGAGAGGAAAGTGGGGAACCTGCATGAATGACTGGGTAAGTCGTCGGGCCGTAACCCTGCGTACACCATCGAGTGGAATGAGGTCATAGCTGTCAGGTGGATAGACCCGGTCATCGAGGACGGCAGGCTCGATGAGGCCGGTGACACCGGTTGTTGAAACAACCTGCTGGGAAGGCCGCGCCGAATACTTAAGCACATCCGCCTTGATGATCCTGCCCTGGGGCCCCGTTCCCCGGAGGGCCGAGAGTTCTACGCCTTTCTGTCGGGCGAGGCGTCTGGCAAGCGGAGAGGCGTGTACACGCGACGACCCGCTGCTTGACGGCGGCAACAGGTGGTCGGGGGTTTTTCCGAATGCCGCGGTCGTCTGCGCGCCAGCGGACCTGACAGGCGTCGATAGAGTCGTTGAGTGTTTATGATCCGTCGAAGGGCGTCCCGATGTCTCAGATGATGCCAGCTCCGCGATAACCGTATTCACCTTCACGCCCTGCTGACCTTCTTCAACACAGAGCTTTTCAATGACGCCCTCGTCGACCGCTTCAACTTCCATGGTCGCTTTGTCGGTCTCGATTTCGGCGATAAGGTCGCCCGGCTTCACCCTGTCGCCGATCTTCACATGCCAACGGGTCAGGTTGCCCTCTTCCATTGTTGGCGACAGAGCGGGCATCGTGATTGGAATAGCCATCACTTCTGCCCCACGTAACAGGCCTTTAGCGCAGCCTCGATGATGTCCTGCGCATTCGGGAGTGACAGCCTTTCGAGGTTGGCTGCGTAGGGTAAGGGAACATCTTTCTGCGCTACCCGAAGGGGCGGTGCATCAAGGTAGTCGAACGCATGTTCAGTCACTGCCGCAGCGATTTCAGCTCCGACCCCGAAGAAACGCCAACCCTCTTCACAGCAGACGATGCGATTTGTTTTTTTCACGCTCTCGATAATGGTGTCAGTGTCCAGAGGACGCAATGAACGCAGATCGATTACTTCCGCTTCAATGCCCCTGCCCGACAGCTCGTCGGCGGCTTCGAGCGCAAACTTTACCATTCGGGAGTGCGCCACGAGCGTCACGTCCTGTCCCTCTCGCCGCACGCGGGCTTTGCCGATGGGCAGAACAAGATCGTCTACAACGGGAACATCAAACTCAACTCCGTACATGAGTTCGTGTTCAAGAAAGACAACGGGATTTGGATCACGAATGGCGGCTTTGAGAAGTCCTTTGGCGTCAGTCGCATCATAAGGGGCAACTACTTTCATGCCGGGTATGTGGCCATACCAGCTTGAAAAATCCTGGCTGTGCTGAGCAGCAACCCGGGATGCAGCCCCGTTGGGGCCGCGGAAGACAATCGGGCAACCCATCTGTCCCCCGGACATGTACAGTGTCTTGGCCGCCGAATTGATGATGTGGTCGATGGCCTGCATTGCAAAATTGAAGGTCATGAACTCAACGATCGGACGCAATCCGCCGAATGCTGCGCCAACCCCAAGCCCTGCAAAGCCATATTCCGTTATAGGCGTGTCAATGACACGGCGATCACCGAACTCCTCAAGCAAGCCGCGGGAAACCTTATAGGCCCCCTGATACTGTCCGACCTCCTCGCCCATCAGAAAGACACGCTCGTCCCGCCGCATTTCCTCTGCAATTGCGTCCCTGAGTGCATCCCTCACGGCTGTCTTCCTGAAAGTCACGCCCGGCGGCAATGCCGGATCCTGTAGTCCTTCAGGGCCAGTAGACAGTCTTTCCGGCGCTCGCAGCCTGTGTCCGTCATTATGCGGGGCTGGAGGCGACGTCGGCGTCAGATCCGGGCGGACCCCGGCTCTAAGCGAGGCGTCTTCCTGGGGCGCCGGCTTTCGTTTGCGTCCGGCGCCCGACCGCCGGTTCGTGGCCCCATCATTGGGCGCACTGAGCTGGGCAATCACCGTGTTGACCTTAACGCTCTCAGCCCCGGCAGGAACAAGGAGCTTCTTAATGATCCCCTCATCCACGGCCTCGACTTCCATAGTCGCCTTGTCCGTCTCTATCTCTGCGATGACGTCTCCGGGCTTAACGGGATCGCCCTCCTTGATGAGCCATTTTGTAAGCTTGCCCTCCTCCATCGTCGGGGAAAGCGCGGGCATGAGAATGTCGGTCATGGTCCAGGCGACTCCACGAGGACATCTGTCCACAGTTCAGCGGGGTCAGGCTCCGGGCTTTCCTGGGCGAACTCCGCAGAGTCATTCACGACCTCGCGTATTTCCGCCTCAATCGACTTAAGGTCTGACTCGGATACAAGCTTCTCGTCCAGAAGCCGCTTTTTCAGCATATCGATCGGGTCCCGATGCTCCCGGACATCCTGCACCTCTTCGCGTGTCCGGTACTTCGCCGGATCTGACATCGAATGGCCGCGGTAGCGGTAGGTTTTCATTTCAAGGATGTAGGGGCCATCACCATCGCGCGCGCGCTGAACCGCCTTCGCAGCAGCCCGGCGAACGGCCAGAACGTCCATGCCGTCGACCTCCTCACCGGGGATCTCAAAGGAAATCCCGCGCTTGAAGAGCTCCGTTTCCGCGGAGGCCCTGGCAATGGATGTCCCCATCGCGTATTGATTGTTCTCGATGACATAAACCACCGGCAGCTTCCACAGCGAGGCCATGTTAAACGCCTCATACACCTGCCCCTGATTGGACGCGCCGTCTCCAAAATAGGCGACGCAGACTGCATCAAGTCCTTTGTATCTGTTGGCGAAGGCAAGGCCGGTACCCAGCGGAACCTGCGCCCCCACGATCCCGTGACCGCCAAAAAAATTCTTCTCGCGGCTGAACATGTGCATGGAGCCGCCTTTGCCCCTTGCATACCCCCCGACACGACCGGTCAGCTCAGCCATCACCCCGCGCGATGTCATGCCAGCTGCGAGCATGTGCCCATGATCACGATAGCCTGTGATGACCTGATCACGAGGTTCAAGGATCGACTGGACGCCGACCACGACGGCCTCCTGCCCGATATAAAGATGGCAGAAACCAGCTATGAGTCCCATCCCGTAAAGCTGTCCCGCCTTCTCCTCGAACCGGCGAATCAGCAGCATCTGCCTGTAAAACTCGACGAGATCGGCGGGTAGCGGCTCCGATGTCGCCCGCCTGGCCTGCTGATCGGCTGTCTTTCCCGCCATGGCGTCCTGTTTCCCTGCTCCGAATCGAAGATAGGAGATCTGTTCAACCTCATTAAGTGATAATGGAGGGAAAAGATCTCCACATCCTGATCAATTTTTGAAATGCATCAGCGCGAGCTGACGAGCATTTCATCGGGGCGAACATAAGACAGCCGGGATCGTGCAATCTCTTCAATGAAGTCCAGGTCCAGTGTACGGTCGCGGAGGCGAGAGAGTGCTTCATCCAGCGCCGCTCGCTGTGTTTTCAAGGCTGTAATCTGTTCTTCCAGATCGGACTCCGCAATCTGGAGGTCGGCCCAAGCCGCCAGACCCTGCTCGCCCGCCAATGCATGATAACAAAAATAGACCATGAGCGCGCCGATAGCCGCAGGCAGCAGGAAGGCCTTTGCCGTTCCTATAACCCTATCCATCGCCCTCTGAGGCTCCCGCAGGATTGCACTGACGACACACCTGCCCTCAGCGCGGTTAATTGAATGTAAACTGAGGCTAGCTGGGCCGGCGCCAGCCGACAGATCAACAATCCGCTTTTGTCGCGGCGGGTCTCGAGCTCAGCGAGGTTCCATCTGTGCGATACGGTATGATGGACGCCCAGTGGCTCACACGTCGCCTCAGCCGCCTGCGCTGGAGCGGTGCATGTCTGCACACACGGCGTCCGGTTCCGGACGCGGTGTGTGCAGATCGGACTATAAAAAGATATCAGAAAGGAATTTCGTCGTCGAAGTCAGGCCCCCGCGAAAAGTCCTCAGATGGCCCCTTACCAGGCCTGCTCTTTGCGCCCGCGCCACGTGCAGGTGTACGATCCTGATTGAACTCCCCTCGGTCCGCACCGCCTTCGCTGCGGCCGTCAAGCATCGTCAGTGTGGAGTTAAAGTTACGCAGCACGACTTCAGTCGAATACTTGTCGTTGCCATCCTTGTCCTGCCACTTTCGCGTTTCAAGCTGGCCTTCAAGATAAACCTTGGAACCTTTTTTGAGATACTGCTCGCACAGGCGCACAAGGCCTTCGCTGAAGACAACAACCCGATGCCATTCAGTTTTTTCCTTTCGCTCACCTGAAGCTTTATCCCGCCAGGTCTCGGATGTGGCGATTGAAAGGTTAGCCAGCGACGCGCCCGATGGGAGCTGCTTGATTTCCGGGTCACGCCCGAGATTGCCGACAAGTATAACCTTATTGACTGAGCCAGCCATTGTAGTCTCCGTTTTTCACTCCGGCCCCAGACGCTGTGCCAGCGGTCTGCTCCGGTTCCTGACACACGGCGGAAAGCTTAAAGCTCCCCGCCCTTCCAAGCGACCTCACTCCGGCCTCCCGGCGCCGTCAAACTGTGGACCTGTAGCTTCCTCCACAGAATGATACGTCACGCCGAAAAATATGAGTTCGTGGTTTGTTCTGCCACACCCCCGCAGCGCCCGCAAGTAAAAATACTTAGGTGCGCCGCGTTCGGCTCCGGCCTGCGGGCACACTCGGCGTTATCGCATTGATCTTGGACCTGGCCGCTCAGAACTGCGACGGGTCGCTGGACGCCCTCGATCGCCTGCCGCCGGGGACCTCATAGAGGCCGGCTTGCCTGCAGCAACCCGCTCGCGTCGCTGTGAACATTTGGGACACGCGCACGCGTCCTTGCCTATGAAAGCATCGAAATAGGACTTGCCGTAGTCATAGGTAATTTCCTCACCCGGCGCGATGCGCCTGAGGGACTTCACGAATATGCGCCCGCCATAAACGTAGATGGCGGCGTTCGGCCGACAGGAATGGTTGGCGTAGCGGCCAATATTTGACCTGGGGGAACCATCCAGCGTGTGCGTTTTGGAAAGGTCATACAAATAGCGCGGACGACCCGGCATAGCCTCGGCCTCCTCATTCGTGATGATATTTCCCGTGTATTCAAAGATGCGCACGCCTTTGGGAATAGTCTCGGTCGCAAAAAGGCCGAGTCCGGTTCTGGCGCGGCCTACGCGGAAGGGTCTGTTGGACATGCGGTGCAGTTAGCTTTGAACGCATGCGCAGGCAATTTGAGCCGATGCCGCAGCCAACAGGCCTGAACGGACGCCCCGCCCGTGCGATCCGGCGCTGCCGTTGAAGGGCGCTTGTGGGCATGACGATACGGTAGGTGTTCCGTATTTATTCTTTTTGGCGCCGATCGACTCCGGCCACCTCTATCTGGCATTGAGAGCCTCTCGGTCACTCCCCGGACAGGCTATGTCTTCAGAACCCAGCACAATCCGCGTGCGCGGCGCGCGCGAACACAACCTGAAGAATGTGGATGTCGATATCCCTCGCAACGAGCTTGTGGTTATCACTGGCCTGTCCGGCTCGGGAAAATCATCCCTGGCCTTTGACACCATTTATGCCGAGGGTCAGCGGCGATATGTTGAGTCACTCTCCGCGTACGCACGACAGTTTCTCGAGCTTATGCAGAAGCCTGACGTCGAGCGTATCGAAGGTCTGTCGCCAGCAATCTCGATTGAACAGAAGACGACGTCCCGCAATCCGCGCTCAACGGTGGGCACGGTTACGGAAGTGTATGATTATATGCGCCTACTGTGGGCGCGGGTCGGGATACCCTATTCACCTGCAACCGGGTTACCGATCGAGAGCCAGACTGTATCGCAAATGGTGGACAAGGCCCTCGCCTTTGGCGAAGGCGTGAGGTTTCATCTGCTTGCACCAATGGTTCGCGCCCGGAAGGGAGAATATCGCAAGGAATTCGCCGATCTTCTGAAGCGCGGTTTTGCGCGGGTCAAAGTGGATGGGGAATTCTATGAACTGGAGGACCCGCCCAAGCTCGATAAAAAGCTGAAACATGATATCGATGTCGTCGTAGACCGGATTGTCATTCGCGCGGACATGGCGCAGCGCCTTGCAGAGAGTTTCGAAACTGCTCTGGGTCTAGCCGACGGCATCGCCATTGCAGAATTCGCTGGCCGCGGGACCGACACGGACAACTCCAATCGCGTTGTGTTTTCTTCGAAGTTTGCCTGCCCGGTATCCGGCTTCAGCATCCCGGAGATCGAACCAAGGCTTTTTTCGTTCAATAATCCGGCCGGGGCATGCCCCGTCTGTGATGGCCTTGGTGAGCAACTTAAAATCGATCCGGCTCTCGTCGTCCCTGAGCCTGACCGGACACTTGCCGCTGGCGCCATCGCGCCGTGGGGTAAGGCGGCCTCACCTCTTCAGGAACAGACGCTGAAGGCCCTCGCGAAGACGTTTCAGTTTTCTCTCGATGTCGCATGGCAGAAACTGCCAGAGCGTGTTCGTGATCTCATCCTGTTTGGCACAGGGCAGGAAAATGTCGATTTTATCTTCGAAGATGGCATGCGCCGCTATGAAGTGACGAAGCCATTTGAAGGAGTTATCGGAAACCTCGAACGCCGGTTTCGGGAGACCGACAGCGCCTGGGTTCGGGAGGAGCTTGGCCGCTACCAGTCTTCAGCTCCATGTGCGACATGCCAGGGCCGACGGCTGCGGCCGGAGGCTCTGAGCGTAAGGATAAATGGTGCGACGATCTCGGATGTTTCTGCTCTTTCAATCCGTAGCGCACGCGACTGGTTCGAAACGCTGCCGGGGCTGCTTACCCCTAAGCAGAATGAGATCGCAGTGCGGATCCTTAAGGAAATCAGGGAACGACTTCAGTTTCTCAATGACGTCGGGCTTG
>Ga0169931_10010171_pt1 | contig 13425 bp, 17 predicted proteins | sample Kivu_15m_20L_FD_129675 | JGI IMG/M metagenome (GOLD analysis project Ga0169931, IMG submission 129675) | Freshwater microbial communities from Lake Kivu, Western Province, Rwanda to study Microbial Dark Matter (Phase II) - Kivu_15m_20L... | ecosystem: Environmental > Aquatic > Freshwater > Lake...
AACACAGGTAGTGGATTTTACAGACGACAATGTCCCAGTAAAACATGTGGAATATTTCTGTAAGTATTGGAAACGTCGTAAATCTTACGAAGATCGAAGAGTAGAAAACAAAGAAGTTGTCATGGTGTTTAATTTGATTCGAGCATTTGAATCAGATGGCATATCAATCACAGACAAAATGATTGAAAAAATAACCGATATCATGTGGGAAACATTTGAATGCGAATTTACAGGAACGAAAACCCTTAATAAATTCTGGAAAAAACTCAATACTGCCTACTATAATTGGTATAAAGCTGTCCATCATCCTAACTGTGAATATGATGATCTCAGCGAAGAAGAGCAGGATGCCCTGCCCACACACTATACTATGACTAGTAGTGGAAAGCATCAAGATATTTTTGGCACAACTTTCATCATTTATCAGCTGAAGAAAAGCGGATTTAAATATGCACTACCAAAACCGCTTAACGAGTTTAATCCTGCAAAAACAGATCTATGGTAATACGATGACATGCCCGCTCTGTAATAGCACTAACAGCAAATTACATCACAGTTATACGAAACAATCGATAATTGATGCTTATAAAAACGATCCCCTATTTACTGAAAACAATGAATACGGGGTTGATGTAACTGATGATTTAGATGCTGTTGGCTCTATTATAAATTTACATCATTGTAATAACTGTGGTCTAAGATATTTTGATCCTTTACTAACAGGAACTTCAAAATTCTACAGCAAATTACAAAAGTATCACTGGTATTACAAAGATGGTGGTGACGATAAATCTGAATTCAGTTTTATACAAAACAAGTATTTGACTGACACTGCATCTGTTTTAGAACTAGGCTGCGGCGATGGGTATTTTAAAAACTATGTAAGTGGCAGTTATGTTGGCGTCGATCCTTACTCGAAACAGTCATTTGTGATTAAAGATACTATCGAAACCTATGCTGAAAAAAACATACAGCATGATGTTGTATGTGCGTTTCAAACTTTGGAGCATGTTTCAGACTCAAAACGATTTATTCAAAGTGCAGTAAAATGTATGAAATCTAGTGGCCTATTAGTTTTGACAGTGCCCAGTGAAGATAGCTTTTTAGGTAAAGTTGAAAACTTTTCATTGAACCTTCCCCCTCACCATGTCACTAGATGGAGTGACGAATCGTTGAAACATATTGCAAAACAGTTTGATTTGGAATTGATGGAAATATATCATGAACCAATGATAGATTATCATAGACTATTAATTTCTAAAAATCTATATAGAAAATTAAATCAAGTTGATGTTATCAATACAGACATTGGGCATACTGTTATAGCGGTATATAAAAAACATCATTAATTTTTCTAATAAGCGTCATTGAAAAATAATAACAAAAATCTATTAAAAAGCATTGATTTATAGTGTAAATAAACGTACAATAGTTGTATAGGACACAGGGTCCTAGTAGTTTTCAAACACACACAAAGGAGAGTAAAATGAAAACAATTGGTGATAAGTTAGAAAAATTTGCTGTAACAGGCATCAATCCAGGTAGTGACAAGTTTTTTGATATTACTGAAAAATCGTTCGAAGGCAAATGGAAAGTCATCGCCTTCTACCCAAAAGATTTTACATTCGTATGCCCTACAGAGATCGTGGCCTACGACAAGTTGTTTCAAGATTTCGCAGATCGTGATGCTGTATTACTCACAGGCAGCACAGACAATGAGTTCTGTAAACTAGGATGGCAAAAAGCACACAGCGATCTTGCCAAGATCAAGCATGTCCAGTTCGCAGACACACAGCGTGGTGAACTCAGTCTCTGCGAGCAATTGGGCGTGTTCTTCGCACCCGCAGGCGCTGCACTTCGCGCCACATTCATCGTTGATCCAGACAACGTAATCCAGCATGTCACAGTCAATAACTTGAACGTTGGCCGCAGTGCCGAAGAAACACTTCGTGTATTGGATGCACTACAGACCGGCGAGCTCTGCGAATGTAACCGTCAGGTAGGTGCCGACACGTTAGAAACCAAGCGTTTGAAGGTGGCTTAAATGACAGCATGGGTAGATCAGATCAAGGAAACTATTCCAGATTACGCCAAAGACACCAAGCTCAACATCGATGCAGTAGTCAAGCGTAGCACTCTACCACAGGAAGAAGCAGAAGCTGTTGCTCTAGCGGCGGCTTTTGCCACTGGAAATACTAAACTGTGGACTTGGATGCAGAGTCAGATCTCAGATCAACGAGAAGCCGAAGCTGCTATCACTGCTGCCAGTTTGATGGCCATGACCAATACTTGGTATCCATATGTGGAAATGGCTGAGGATGACAGCTTGAAAGGCCTCCCTGCTCAGCTACGTATGAACGCTATTGCAACACACGGTGGGACTACAAAAGCAAGATTTGAAGCTTATGCTCTCAGTGCCAGTATTGTAGGCAAATGTCACTTCTGTGTAAAAGCACATTACGAGACATTGAAAAAAGAAGGCTATACTGTAGAGCAACTTCGTGATATCGGTCGCATCGCTTCTGTTATCACAGCAGTGTCTAAAGTCTTAAATAGTTGATGAAAATTGATGCACAAAAAATCATTGATGAAACCATAGCAGTATTTGAGAAGTCGGGCGCAACTGAAATATATAAACGTGCACCTTTGGTCAAGGATGAAGATTATCAACGTCTTCATCCTCAATTTTTGACGCCTTTAAACATAAAAATAGATTGTGATCTGTTTAACAAAGAGATTAAACAATACAATGATTATTTTGAACAATGGGGCACAGATCATCAGCACTTGCCTAGATACGGGCTAGCCTTAGTAAATCAAGATGGCATATTAAAATCTAAAGATCCTGTAAACGGATCTTTGATGGCTTGGAATCGAGATCACCTTGAACAACCTCTAATAGAAACAGATTGTGTTAAGAAAACCGAAGTTATGAATATGATGTCGTTGTCACCATTAAGAATATTTAATGGGCACTGGTGTCGTAGCAATGTGCTTAAATGGAATGCCGGCGCATTCTTTTTTCCTCACATAGATACAATGGTACCCAGTATGTGGTTTCGACTATGGGCAACTACTAGCCCTGACATTGTTGTTAGGTATTATAATAATGTAACTAAAGAACTCGAGGAGGTAACAAATATAGAATTAGGAAGAATCTACATAATTGATACCAGTTTAGTTCACGACGCTAGGTCTGTAAACAATGACACGTATCAGTTATTTTTAAGTTTATTACCTAGTGCTAAAACTTTATTAAAGAACACAACAAACTAAGTGTATTCTGAATTCTGTACCACCATTATAGACAAAGTGTGGTATCCTAGTATCCACTTTATAAAATGTGCTGTCTGCAGGAATATGATAGCATTTAGCAACTTCCTCTGCCCCCTCATAGAAATGTCCAAACATACTAAATCTATTTGTGATTAAAGCTAAATGATATCTGTATTCAAAATCATAATGCACACGTAATCCATGCCTCGGAAGCAAACGCATATACCTAACACGTCCAAATTTTACATTTTCCTGTTTTTCTAAATCTTCTAAAACACGTCTGGTATAATTAGGTAAATCTTTATGCCATACCGAAAAATCTTTTTCATCAGCAAAACTAACACCATTGGAATCTTTTAAACTCCCAACCCCGTCTAACCAACTTTCGTGGTTTGGTCTGTGCTTAAGACTGATCTGATTACTGACTTCTTTTGATGCTATTTCATGTTCCGGCCACCAAAGATAATTCAAAACCGAATTCATATCTTTTAGCATTTGATCTAAATCTATAGTATAACTTGTTTTTGTTAATATGCTCATGTTGATTTAATCGGTATAAACTTAGGTACATCTAAAATCACTGGGGTTGTGTTCTCATCATCAAATGTAAAATCTAACTCTCTGACTTGCACTGGTCCTGCCCAGTCATCCTTCCAATGGGTTTTTCTTTCATAAGGTTGATACCGATATTTCATCGGAACCAAATCTAACATAGACATTCCCATGTTTTTGTACGCATCTCTAGTTATTACTTGATGTACAAAATTTGTAATAGGACCTTCATAAAAATGACACCAGGGACCAGTATTAAGCTCCTCCATATCGATATTTGTAACATCTGGCCATTGTATTAGTCTAAGAATAATATTATCCCATTTCATAATGTTGTGATAGGGATTATCGTCAGCTCCTTTAATAATGAATGAGTCTGTATTTTCGCCATGACAGTGTATAACATCGTTACCTAATAATTCTTTGACACGTTTTACAGTAGAACTTAGGTAACTTCTGTGTTGATCAAGGCTGCGACCAATAAAACTTCCGCACCTTATTCTAAAATGTGTTTGTTTGTTTTCAAGTTTACTATGAAGTGTTTGTATTTCGTCAAGTATGAATGGTAATTCATCTAAACTTTGCATAGTATAACCTATGTAGGTTATATCCAACCCAATTTCGATTAAATTATCAATCCCTCTTAATTGCTTGTCGTGAACTTTTTGTCCTTGATAACTAGGGTGATTTAAGCCTATACAGACACCATTTAGTCCTGCTTGTTTAGATTCTCTTGCAAATCTTTTATCGGCAAAACGCACACCATTAGTAAGTGCTAGAAATTTGTCATGCCCATACTCTCTTACTAACTTACAAAGATCAATGAAATCATCCCTTAGTGTAGGTTCGGCACCCGCTAGCATCGGATAACAAGTATTAGGGAAAATGTCCATCAATCTCTTTATTTCAGATAACTCCACATCTACTGTTTTATTATCTGGTAAATGATAACAATGAGGGCAGTTTAGTTGACATCTGTCCGTAACTTCAAATAACATCGGCTCCATAAATTCTTTTAATGGTCCACCCTTATGATGTTTAAGTCCGTAGTAAAATTCTGGATCAGTTTCAACAACACCGGTCATTAACCCATGTTCAGGGCAGATTTTTTTCATTACAATCTGACCGTTTTCTTCTACAACATTTCCAGGTATGTGTCTGTAGCACTTGTCACAAAGGCTCACAGTTTTATGTATAAAAAGCATATATTTCTCTTTAGTGAAATATTTATTAGAAATTTTTCTCCCAATCAAAATAATAGATATATAAATTTAGGAGTTTAATCTATGACCGAACTACAAGAAATTTTTTCGACACTTATATACGAAACCGAATTTGAAAATTTTGATAAAATTCAAAGTGAAATCTATAATTCAGTGATGCCGCATTTCAATGATATTGCCGGAAACGATGACTATTTCAGTAACGGGCGATTGAACAGAATAGTTAGAACATCAACATTTGATCTGCATAAAGATCAAAATTTAAAACCAGTAGTTGATTTTATCGATCATCATGGTAAAAAATATTGGAATGCTTGCAATTTTCATGCAGCCGTCGAACCTTATATAACACAAATGTGGAGTATATTAACTGAAAGAAATGGATTTACAGCTCCACATACACATAATCCATTGCCTATATCTGGAGTGTTTTACGTGAACGCTGTTAGTGATAGTGGCGATTTCTTTTTAGAAAATCCTTTGGAAATTTTATTAGGAAAACAACCTTTAAATTTAAAATATGGCCCGACTATTTTTACAAAACAAATAAAAGTAAAGCCGGGAAAACTAGTTATGTTTCCTGGATGGCTTAGACATCACTCAAAAGCAAACAATACTGACATTAAGAGAATGTGTATATCTTTTAACTATGGAGCAAATGTGTTTTATGGATGAAAAACTAAAAATCGGAATAACCGGACATACTAGAGGAATCGGTAAGGCAATTTTTAATAAGTTTCTAAGACACAACCATACTGTTATTGGGTTCAGTAAAAGTAACGGTTATGATATATCAGATACACTAATTCAAACTAAAATTTTATCTGAGTGCAAAAATTTTGATATTTTTATTAATAACGCATACTACCCGACGGCACAGCTAAAATTATTATCCAGTTTTATTGAAGAATGGAAAAATACAAACAAGCTAATTGTAAATATCAGCAGCAAACTGGTATTTTACAATGGTCCCACAAATAAATTTTTCGAAGAATATATCATTAATAAAAAAGAACAAAATGACATTTGTATGAATCGATTAGATAAAGATTCACCAAAAGTACTAAATATTCTACCCGGACTTGTAGATACCGAAATGTCATCAATTTTTTCAGCACCAAAGATACGCTGCGAGGATTTAGCAGACTATGTCTATGACATTATTAAATATAGAAACATAGTAAGTACACAACAAATAATAGTAGATGTTCCCTCGTTAAATTGGAAAGACGTTAAAGTTAATATTTAAAAGATATGTCAAATACCATACAGTTGTTCCCGTTTAAAATTTATAAAACATTTTACGATAAACACGAATGGATCAAAGAAAATTTATTTAGTAAACTGGATTCAGCGTTCTCAGCTGCTGAACTTAATAATCAACATTTTCAAAGAGATGGGAATTTATGTACATACCATGTTGAAGCTGATATTAATAGACACTACCCTGAAGAAACTCGTGAGCTAATTGAATTTACCGAAGCCGCTGCCAAAGATTATTGGAAGGAGTTAGATTATTTTCCAGGATTAGAGCCATTTGTTTTAGAGATATGGGCAAATAAATCCCCTAAAGGGGGATACATAGCAAGTCATTTGCATTTAAGTTTACCCTTTACTGCGGTCTATTACGTCGACGCAAGCCCAGAACAAGGTAATTTAGTTTTTGAAAATCCTAGCGACTTGCTCTTGTCTGCACAGCCAGTGAATTATCTCGCAGGAAAATACCAGTTTGAACACGAAGTAGAAGTAAAATCTGGTGATTTATTAATTTTCCCAGGGTATATGAAACACAGATCTATACCGAATAAAACAGATAGACCTAGATTAATTTTAGGAATAACCTTTGGTGCTCGTGGTTTTTATTGGCAAAAAAATTGGGTAGCTGAAGAGAAAGGTGACATTGCTCAAGTGATTGCTCAAAGAGCAAACGGTACGTAGTTAACTATACATTCTTTGTCCACATGCATCTATACCCAGTGATGTCTTTTTCAGGACCGTCGAATTCATCGACATAATTGGGGACTCTAGGAAAAGTGAACTTTATGGGTGTGCTTTTCATTTGTTCACTAATTTCACCTAACACATCTTTTTCGTGCAACGGTCTTACATCTAATATCAGCTTCCCACCAGTTTTTAGATTTTCAAAAACTTTGTCCCAATAAATTTCTTTAGGGTAATGAAAACACCAAGAAAGGTAAGATGTGACAACATCTAAATCTTTAGGTATTTCCTGAAGATGATTTATAAATTTGAACCTTGTGTGATCAAAATTTGAAGACTCTATGGCATCTTTTACCGGAGCCCAGCTGTTATAAAATGGATAATTTTTTCCGTAACAAATTTTTGGAGTGCCAAACTCGGCAAAACTTTCATCCCAGTATTCTTTATCTAAAAGATAAAAAACACTGTTCGAAGTATAACTGTACAGCAATAAATCAATGACGGCTACACCGGCACCGATATCCAAAATTTTAGCACCATCTGGATAATCTAACATGCCTTGATTTTCTCTCTGCGCCCAAAACATTTGATTCCAATGTTCAAAATGGGTTAACAATAGGTCTTTAGAAAAAGTTTGGTTTTCCTGCAAATAAAATCCAGATTGTAAATTAGCATAAAGAGATAATTGATCGACGTCTCGCCAACTTACCGAGATATCACCCTTGTTCTTAGTTTTTATTGTTAATGTGTAAGACATTAAAACTATTTATTATCTAAATAAATACATTATCTAAATTAAGGATACAACAATGTGGGCCAACATAGAAGAATTTACAAAATGGTATCAAGACAATGATTACCCATTTAAACCTCCTGCTGGTGATCAAATTTATGTCACTGATCACACACTGAGCTCTATTATTTTTAGAGAAGGAAGATTTCAAGTCGAAATTTATATGATGGGTCCGAACTGGGAATCTCCAAACCATGGTCATCCAGGAATCGAACACAGAATAATTTTCTTAAATGGCACTGTTGGGGGATCTAAGAATGGGGTTTATTACAATGACTCTACCCCTTGGTGTGATCAAGCTAGAGAGGATGGCTGTAACATACTTTTTGGCATTTCAAATGATTTCTGCGGTGAAGATTTTCATCAAGTACATATTGGGCATCGAGGAGGTCTAGTAGCAATAACACAGCACTGGGCAGAGGGATTAGTAATGTCAAGTCAATCTGTGCAATATACCGGTGACCCCATCGGTCCAGAACATGGTCCAAGAATACAATTAAATCAAAAAGAATTTATATGAACTCGGTGAAATAAACCTCGCCGTAGCAGCCAAAGTTCACAGCCATTGACATTCTACATTCATCTGTTGAATTAATCTTAGTATAATGCTTCATCCATCCTGGAAATAAAACTAGCTTTCCAGATGTCGATTGAACTTCGTAATCAAAGTTTCTAAATGGCTTGCCTCCCTCACTGTTCATAGGAGTTCTTCCTAATAAAATTTCTAAAGGATTTTCTAAAAATAAATTTCCCATTCTTGGTTCGGCATTTATATAAAATACACCAGATATAGGGGTTGGATTATGATTATGACTAGCCACGAATCCGCCTTTAGGAACTGCATTAATCCAAAGTTGTAAAATATAAGGATTCAATAATTTAGAAAAATTTAAAATTTCCCAATATTTCCGACCATGTTCATTAATAAAATCATGTATCTGTTTTAGAATAGGATGGTCTATAGTGGCGTTCATATCAGCAAACCGATCATAAACTACAGTTAAAGCACCATTTCTAATCGGGTGTTCGTGTCCATCGTACTCGTTTATAAATTTATTTGGTAAAGAATTTGATACATAATTTATCAACGAATCTTTAATTTCGTCATAGTTTGGGAAACTCACTTCATAAATTTTTTGTGAAAAAATATCAGTTACATTCATAGAACTATTTATAGCCAATAAATAATAACAAAATATTTTAAGGAAAATAAAATGTGGAAAGACGTTGATGAGTTCGCAATATGGTATAAGGAAAATAATCATCCCTTTAGGCCGCCCACAACTGACCCTATATATAGAACAGAAATTAGCTATAGTACAGTTATCTATAGAAATGGTAGATTTCAAGTTGAGCTGTTTTACCTAAGACCCGGTTGTTCTACGACAACATTAGAATCACCTGGCATCGATCAATGTATTATATTTTTAAACGGTCAGATTACCGCATACAAGGATGGAAAAATAATTCACGATAGCACAGCAATTTATGAAACTGCCAATGAAGATGGAACATCGATATTGTTTAATCAAATTTTTAAATTAGGAAATGAAAGTATTGATCATGTTGACTATGGTCCAAAAGGTGCTAGTATAATGTCCATACAGCATTGGGACGATGGTATTGAAATGACTAGCATGTCAAAACAAAAAGGACTGCTAATTTAGTCGATGCCTTCTTCTAAGCTACTCCATTGAGTTTGACTTATAGTAACTGGCGACCAGTTACTATAGGCATTTTCTTTCACTTCTAGATACATAAAATTTTGCCAGCATTTCTGATTATTATAAGGAACTGTCTGTAAATATTCGTCATGTCTGGTCCAACCTGGGCTCACAGCACGTAACGTATCAACCCATATACGAAAATACCCCTTAGTGGACTTTTTAGTTCTAGTTTGCATGGCCATAAAATAACACTCGTAATCATTAATTTTGATCAGAGGTTCTATAATATAAGTGTTGGCCAGGTTCCAACCTGCTACGAGCCCTTCTTTGTTTTGTAGTCTCCATTTAGGAAATGTGTAAAATCTATTACACATCCTGGCCACATGTTTTGGAAATCTTCCGTCGTTAAACACGCCGCCCCATACTACAGGTTCTCCGCTGCCTTTCTGGTATACAACACTAAACCCTGTATGATCTTCTAATTTCAATCTTTCCTTAGTAAAGTTGTGGCCAAGCCAGTTGCCTTCACTAAGGCAAAGGTCTCTAATCTCTTCAAACTCTGATGATGTTTCATAGTAGATAGTGTTATAAAAATTCTCTACATTGTACTCACTTGCTTTCATAAACTATACTTATAGTCACTTTTAAGAATGAAATAAAAAACGGCTCATAAATATTTTCACAAACTTTACGAGACAGAGATAATGGCTGCACCAAAAACTTTAGAAGAAAAAAGAGCTTTCCTACAAAGATTACTAGACAACAAAGACGTTATTCTACAAGAATATTTGGATAATTTAGGCAAACGCACTATCGCAATTCCTGGATATGATGAAACCAGTACACCCTTACAAGAGTGGCGTGCAGTGGCTCTTTGGTGGGACTACAAACCATGGCCCATCTATCAGAAATGGTTTCCAAAAAGTACTGAACTAGTCAGAGAAGGTCCCACACACCGGGCTAGCGGTTGGTTGATATTGCGACCACAGAGTCAAACACCTAAACATAGACATCACGATTGGGGCAATAAAATAATCATGCACTTACCTTTGGTAATTCCAGAAGGTGATGTTGGTTTTTGGATAGAAGGGAAAGTACATCGCTGGAAGCACGGAGAACTTTTTGCTTTTGATATAAAGAAAGAACATTACGGATTCAATCATACAGATAAAGACAGAGCAATATTTGTCCTTGACTTCGATGCTGATGAATGGGGAGATGCCCTAAAACCCTATATGATTTTAAACGTATGAATATTGATCAGTAAGATCGTTACCGTTTGAATCAAAAAGTTTCATACTACATGTACCTTCATCTGGATTGGCGTCAATAAAATTTTTAACAGGATTAAATCCGATCTTGGGAGGATCAAACAATGACTCGCAGACGCCGTCAATATTATGAATTATAAAAGTAGCAGTTAGGGTATTAGTCTCAGAGTTTACACGTATCGGTTGTTTACCTAAGTTTGCGTAATATTCGACATCGAAATAAGGGTGTATCCACGCTTTGTTGTAACATTCTTGTAAGTCTGATTCAAAAGACTCTTTTTCTTCGTCGCTGTAAAAAGACATGATATAGTGTGAAATTTGAGAATTCGTCATAGTCGAAAAAATTACCCTAGACGAATTTAGGCTTAGTTCTAAAAAATACATAGTTTATTCCCCTATCATATATTTATTTATAGTTAGGAAAGATATTAAGACTCAAAAAACAGGTAATTTCTTAAGTGTTCTTGACAATAAGACTAAATAAAAGTACAATAAAACTATTGTGTCATGTGATGTTGTAAAAAAGCAACAGAAATTTTTGCCAAAATCGAAAAAAACTGTTGACAAAGCTGTAGAACACACGTACAATAAGCACTGTGTTAAGCAATTCCGCTAACACAATTTTTCGAAGGTTAAAAAAGAAACAAAAATGAAAACGGTATCTTTACATAGACAATTTATATCCATAGCCAAACAGGCAGGCTTCATGCCCACCTATTGGTCATGCGAGACAATTAGTCTAGGTAATGATCGTCCAGGTTTGGGGTCCGGAGGCACAGTGTTGTAAAGTAAGTAGACACTAACTTCAAAGGACCCCAGGACTAAACACCCTGGGGTTTTTGTTTATGTAGCACGTGGAATAGGCAACGCGAGCCTGCAGACACGTTAAACAATGCTAATAATGAGGGCGGCCTACCTGATGGTAAGTCTAGGGCGATAACCTAGATGTGTAAAACGGTAGCGTATTAAAGTATTCTCCTTTCACCTTACGACGGTGTCAGAAAGCATAGCGGAGAATACTTTAATACACACTTTTCACTGTTACTTCTAGAATCTGTTGACAACACAGCTGGAGAGTGTTAAAATTTTAGGAGCCTGTTCCCTACGGCGGTCTGTAAAACCGTTGCCTTAAATGTAGGGTGGTTGGCAATTAGGTTCGATTCCTTCAGGCTTCACCAAAATAGGATTTATAATGATAGACAATTTTTTATCAGATGCAAACGGTAATGTTATACATATAACTGAAAACAACGATTACTTTAAAAAATGGAATCATTTTGAATCTTCTGTTATATCTGATAAAGGCCCGCTAACTATTAAATGGCGGAATGTTCAAAAATTAGCAGCATCGTGGCTTACACAAACCAGTGGGCATGGAAACGGTGAAATAAGTTTATCAAACTTTTTTAAGAATTTTGATTTGTATCATAATAAAATGTGGTATTTAAACCAAAGTTTTGGAATTTATGATCTTGTAAAAAATCCAGTCATAGTCGATGTTGGCGCAGGAACCGCTACAATGGACATGTTCTTACACAAATATTTGCCGTCTAGCAAATTCTATCTTGTGGATAAAGACAAATGGACCAATGACAATATTGGTTCTACAGACAATATGTGTTGGAAGCATGACTGGTCCGTAGCTGAAGATTCCATAATCTCAAACGGTTTTGATAAAAATGATTTTGTTTTTCTTAATCAGAACGATGACTGGAGCTTTAAAAGTGATCTTGTTATGTCATCGATGGCATGGGGTATGCATTTTCACAAGACTGACTATTGGCAAAGATGCATAGATAGTTTAAAAGTTGGCGGTAAATTGGTATTAGATGTAAATGCACATTGGTTAAAATCAATTACAGAAGAAATTGATGAAGCTTTTGAATCCAAACACTCTGTAATGTTCAGCTATACTAGAAAGATGGTAAACTTAGATTATGAATCTGTTTTGAACAGAATAACAAAACATTACCCTAATTCAGAAATTGATTTGTCCAAACACGGTGCAGATGTTGTTGCCATAAGGTGCGTTTGGACAAGAAACAAATAATTTTAGTAATTGGCCGATGGGACTGCATGGAGTGGTCGCCGCACTGTCACTGCGGAGATTCAGAGGGGATCGTTACCCCTATCGGTCGCCAAGTTTAAGGATGCTAACAGCAATTTTTATTTTTTATTGTCAAAAAAGAAAAAATGCATCCTGTTTATACACCGTTGGATTTCTGGGTAGATCCTCGACCCTTCAAGCCGATGAGACGGGTTCGATTCCCGTACGGTGCGCCAAAATTAATGCTCCTGTAGTTTAATGGTAGAACTCCCGGCTTATACCCGGGCGATGCCTCTAGATGAGGGGATGGTGCAGGTTCGAATCCTGCCGGGAGCACCAAGATTTATGCAACGGTGGCAGAGAGGCCCAATGCACGGGACTGCAAATCCTGAAAGCCGCGTGTTCGAATCACGCCCGTTGCTCCAAGTTATGGAGGGTTATCTGGGCTGGGCCCAGCACTGTCTTGAAAACAGATGGACTGCGCGAGCGGTTGGAGTTCGATTCTACCATCCCTCCTCCACCATGTTGCCCCTTTAGTTAAAAAGCATAACAGTCGGCTGATAACCGGCAGTCGGAGGAGCGTTACCTCCCGGGGGTACCAATTAAAGTTTATGTATCGGTAGTGTCAACGGCAGCACGACAGTCTCCAAAACTG
>Ga0169931_10010173_pt1 | contig 13422 bp, 13 predicted proteins | sample Kivu_15m_20L_FD_129675 | JGI IMG/M metagenome (GOLD analysis project Ga0169931, IMG submission 129675) | Freshwater microbial communities from Lake Kivu, Western Province, Rwanda to study Microbial Dark Matter (Phase II) - Kivu_15m_20L... | ecosystem: Environmental > Aquatic > Freshwater > Lake...
CTTAGTTCTTAAAAGCACCTTGAAAGCAAATGCCGAGCCTCGTGAGATCATCCTTGACGAAGAGACAACCACACTTATGAAAGCCTGGCGCAGAGAACAAACTCAATATCGACTACAGCGAGGCAGTTGGGGGGACAAGGACCTTGTATTCACCAACAGCCTAGGTAAGCCCATCGAACCCAGGAAAGCTCTAACAAGGTGGAAGCAACTCCTTAGAAGTGCAGGGATTAAGGAAAGGCGTTTGCATGATGCCACTTATAGGAAGAAGGGGTAACATTGAAAAACTTATCAAGTCTTGAATTCTTAGTGAGAATTTTGAGACACATCTTGGAGCCAATAATTCCCTGACATGTTCGACAACCTCGGCTTGACCACCCATATCCCTAAAACATGGATCCCACGCAGAATTATTGACTGGGGAGCCGAAAATCAGATGCTCACCTCCGATGATAGAGCTCTCTGGTTTCATTCCAGCACCGATTTCGGGAGCCAGAAATAACATTGCGGCCACTGATTGCACCCGTTGCTGATTTCGTTCGAGAAATGAATCGTCACCGAAGAAGTCTATTTCCTACGCATTTCTGAATAACGGAATATTTTGTTAATTGAGATCAACACTATAAACAAACGAATACCAAGAAATCAAAAACGTTGTGACCCAAGTAGTATAGGTAAAACTATTTTCCTGATCAAATGCAAATTCTTCCTTAAAAGTACCAAAATTCCTATAGAGAGGCAGGCACTCACCAATAGAGCTAGATTCGTAGATGATATTGCGACGCCGTATGCAAAAAACACAAAATAACTATTTCTCACAATTTGGTCTCTTTCAATTCTCAAAGATAGATAGAGACCCACCATACTTAATAAAATTATAAGCGACTGTTGTAATACGGAGGATGCATATCCACGAATTGATAGCAATCCGATAATGGAAATTGTATGAGCTATAAATTTGTGAATCTTGAGATACTGAATACAAATTCTGCTTAGTATTGTGATTGATACTCCAATCATAAATGACTGAATTATCATGAATGCGATAATTGCATTGGGGAAAAAGGTGGCTATTTTCACAAGTAGTGAATAGGCAGGTTCGCGCATGAGTTGGTACCACTCTGGAAAATTGAAAGTGAAAATTGAGGAGCCTGATGATAAGTAGTTGAAACCGTCGTACGGAATTGTCAATCGAAGGTTAATTGCAAAAGCAAGTACCAATAGGAAATAGAAGATTACATCGCTTACCTTACTAAAAGAGTTGTTCCACAGTATTCTTGGATTAATCGTGTCGTAAATTTTCACTAATTTTTGAATAGTCCTGGTAGTCTAGGTAACTGCGGATTATTGAACCAAACCAAGTAAGTGTGGCAATGATAAATCCGTAAGCTACTGCAATCAGAATTCGTGAGTTGTAGCCGGCCGACCAATATTCACAAGATGTCCCCAAACCACATTTCACGTAGTAGGATGCTAAATAGGATACAAATCCGATGGAATATAGAAACAACACTGCGCTTGTAAAATTAAATCCAAGAAGCTTTTTTGCTAATGCGCTTCTATTGCCTGGTCGACCAAAAAGCCGCTTCAACATGTTTCCAAATATAAGCAGATTAAATCCCATGATTCCCATTGAAAAGAAAACTAGGGATGTGTTTGCCGAAAACTCGAGCGGTCCTAGATTTAAGGGTCCGACACCAATTCCAAAAACTAGCAAACTAGATCCGGCAAACATAACCCCACCTATTGTCATTAAGACTTTGTCAAGTGCGTGCATGATGGTCACCCGAATGGAACCTAATCCGGCCTTTAACGGTGCTAAGAAAGCAAATCTCCCTCTTCTAAAATGGCTAATGCGACCATCTGGTTCTTTTAAAAAATTAATTGGGACCTCGGAAGGATTCTTGGAAAACTGACCCGCTCTTATCACCATTTCTGGTGCATATTCCCAACCAGGTTCGTCAAATGGGAGTTTTCGCAGAAGAGCCTTGGTTATTCCACGCATTCCACAGTGGATATCACTGAATGGCAACCCATGTAAGATCTTCACCAGCCAGGTAGTTGCGGGTGTGCCAAGATATCGATGCAAGAAAGGCATTGAGCCTGGCTGAATATTCCCCTTAAAACGGGATCCCATCACGAAATCGTGCCCTTCAAGGAATTTTGACAAGAACTGGCCAATTTCTCGAAAATCATAGGTGCAGTCTGCGTCCCCCAAAATCACGTACTCACCTTTGACATAAGGTACAGCTTGTCTGTAGGCATCCCCAAGTCCGTTTCGAGGTATTCGCAAAACTCGCGCGCCCTTTTCGTAGGCAATTTCTGGAGTTGAGTCTTCAGAACTATCCACAATGAGCAATTCGCCTTGAATTTGCACTTTATGAAATCCTTCAAATACCCAATCAATAAAGGTTCCAATAGTTCTTGCTTCATTCATAGTAGGAATTAAGACTGTCAGTTTAGGGTGGGTGGAATCTGTTGCGGGTTGATCAAAGAGTGTTACTGAGCATGGTGTCTTACTAAGTGATTCCTTGAGAAGATCATTCACTTCAAATACCGAATTTCTTAGAGAAATGATTAAGGATTAGATGCCCAAATACATTGTGGGTGTCTTCGATTATTTGAGTATCAGTAGACCTTATAAACAAATTGTAGTTGCACAAATCACGCATATCTCCACCTGCATTTCCTGAAATGCCTACAGTTTGAAGCCCAAGACCCCTCGCCGTTTTTATTGCATTTAGGATATTTGGGGATTTACCTGAACTGCTTACAAATAGGGCGACGTCCCCAACCCGAGCATATTGTGAAATTTGAAAGGAGAAAACTTGATCATTTGTGATGTCGTTTGAAATTGCGGTTATGAGAGAGAAATTACTGACAAGGGAATGTGTGCACAATGGTTTTCCCGTTGCCACTGATATTCCTTTGGTCCAATCGACAGAAAAATGTTGAACTATCGCCGCGGAACCACCGTTTCCCGCCACATAAATGTTGCTAGATTTCTTATAAACTTCCTCCAGACATTCGATAGCATTTTCAAAATCTGGAGCTGAAATAAACTCTTCTAGAGATGAATTCAATTTGTCAACATAACTCTTAATGGGCTGGCCTCAATTCTCTAGTATAACTGAACTACCTGAGGGTTCAAACTGTATCTCGACTTGCTTGAAATTTGGTAGAGACGCACAGATGTCCACATGGCATTCCAGAGGGGCGTAAAATAGAAAAAATCCGCCACCGCCTGCGCCAAGAATTTTCCCTCCCAATGCGCCATTCTTTTTAGCAATTTCATAAGCTAGTTCAAATCTGGAGTTAGTAATATTTGAATCAAACTTTCGCTTAAAGTACCAAGCTTTGTCAAGAAGAGTACCAATTGAATCCAAATCACCTTGTCTAAAAAGGTCTAGGCCTTGATAAGCCATATCTTTGACTTGGTGAAACGCATGCAGTACTTCTGCACTATCACTCATATTTTTCTGTTGTTTGATTAACTGCTTCAAAGCAGACCGTGTTACGCCAGTATAAAGCAAGAGAAACCTACCAAAGAGCTGGTTTATTGTATTAATCTCATGATTTAAATTTGTTACCGTCACTGAGCCATTTTGGTTATACTCTAGAAAATTTCCTCCACCGATTGCAGCAGCATATTGATCTTGCTTCCCAATCGGTTGGTTACAGAGATCAATCTCAACATGTGTCGCTAGTTCGGCCAACCTGACAGAAGTGAGCTGAATTCCCTTATACGTTTCGATTGCGTTAATCAATCCCACAGTGTATGAACTTGATGAACCCAACCCAGAACCATATGATGGAATTTCTGCTATTGAACTAATCTCTAATGGAAAATCAACTTCTAACATTTCAAGACTTGCCCGGGCAATCACATGATTGATTTCCGCAATACTCTTCACATCTTCGACTTGACTATATGAAATCCTAAAACCATCATCAAATTTTGGATGGACAGTGATATACATATGTCTTCTTATCGTGAAGCTTAAAGTTGCACCTCCAAAGCTTGAATAATACTTTGGGAGGTCGGTCCCGCCTCCAAATAGGCTGATGCGAAATGGCGTTTTCGTAATAATCATCAAGAATTTCCGCTTCTGTCTGGTAGCTTTAAAGCAAAGTCAAGCAGATTGTCATGATATTCAAAAAAAGAAGTAAGTCCATCTAATTCTTCACTCTTGATTCCAATGAAATTTACACCAAAGTTCTTCGCGGCGGTTAGGTCCACCATAGAGTCACCGACGAAAACTGCCTCTGATTTCACAAAAGGATGATCAATCATCGCTTGCGTGAAATTCCCAACTCCAGGCTTTCTGCAAGAACAGATGAATTTTAACTCTTCGCGTTCTCCAGAAAATCCCTTATCTGGGTGATGGATGCAAACATAATAGTCAGTTACATACGCCCCCACTTTCGCTAGTTCATCATCGATTATCGCATGACAGTCCTCTACATCTTCCCAAGTACTCTCACCGCGAGCAACAACTGGCTGATTAGTAATAACTATAATCCGATACCCCTTACTGAAAATCAGCTTTAGCGCTTGAATAGCCTGGGGCAACAACTCAAAATCAAATTTACTCCGAACATATCCATTGTGTTTATTTATGACACCATCACGATCTAGAAGCACAGTTGCTTGCAGCCTCTCACTCTTTTGGTACTCCTCAAACTCAATCTTAGAACTCTCTAATCTTTCAAAGGTGCCGACATCGCGAACGTATCCCCTGAATTTCAAAGCTAAAATGGTTGCGCCACTTTTTAAAGCCATCGGTAGAAATTCTCGATCAAAATCACACTCTATTTCTTGCATGATAGAACTCTCTAACAAAGTCTTTGTCATTAAGTATATGCCAACATTTGCTCGATTACGTTTTGGGTTAAGACGAGGAGAATTTTTTAACTCAAATTTTGTAACAATACTTTTTTCATTAATCTTCAAGAGGTCGCTGTCGAACATATGATCTGATGATCTGTAAAGGATGGCGGCTGACGGATTAACTGATTCAAATTCTGCAAAAGTTGTTTTTAAATCCGTATCCAGGAGTAGATCCCCATACATGATGAGAAATTCCTCCTCAAGTAACTCCGATGCGTTAAATAGTGCCCCAGCCGTACCCAGTGGTGAAGACTCTATGATTGTATTAATCTGCAGCGAGTATTTTTTTCCCCACTTCATTAAACTGGTAACAATCTCCTCGCTTCCTTTGCCCAACAAAAGAAGCACTTTCTCAATGCCTGCTTTTTCTAGAACCACAAATTGTCTTTCTAGAATTGTCTTTCCATTAACTTCTAGTAAGCATTTGGGAGTTGAAATTCCTCTTTGAGTCAGTCGAGTACCTGCACCCCCACAAACAATCACAGCCTGTCTAAATTTCCTCAATTGTGATATTCCAATAGCTCCAGAATTACTTTTTGGACAGCCTTTCTTGAGGATAATTCAGAAGTGTCGAAAATGCTACTCAGTTTTGTCACGTCAAGCTTATACTGCGGAATATCTCCAACCCAGCCCTGTTTCGAATTTCCAAATAGTAGATTTGTTTGTGGAGAGAAATTATTTTTAAGTGCATTCACAATTTCAGCTACAGTGATGCCGTCATCAGTCGGGCCGATGTTTAGCACAATTCCTTGTGGCTGACTTTTCGTGACAGAGAAGATTACAGCGAGTAAATCATCAACATGTATGTAGGGCTTCTGCTGGAGGCCATCCCCTAGTATTTCAATGAAAGGCGGTTTCTTTATCAACTTTTTATAGACATCACAAATTAGACCATGAGTCAAAGGGGTTCCAATTACATTTGGAAACCGAAAAATAAAGTAAGGGACACTGATTTCTCCAAGAATGTTCTGAATCGCAATTTCGGAACCTAACTTCATGTTTCCGTAATTTGAAATAGGCTTTAACTCCACTGATTCAGAGGTGCGCACACCATTGTGATCACCATATACTGCAGAAGATGATGCGAAAACAAAACTCGTTGGTTTGTGATCCCTGGACAATTCAAGCATAGTTAACGTTGTACCCAGAGTGTCTGTGTAGTCAAAGAAGCTATCGGTAGCACCTCTTTGTATATCTGAATTAGCCGCAAAATGCCACATTCTGTACTTCTGTACAACCAGAGTTGATTCAATTTGTAAAAGGGCAGCTTTATTTGACATATTAGATAGATCTAATTCAATATGCTCAAAGTTTGAATTTTCAATTAAGCAAGCGGGATAAAAAGACCTTCCGCCAGAGAAATTATCGATACTTAGCACTTTTTCATTTTTAATAATCAACTCCATGGCAAGATTTGTACCGATGAAACCAGCTCCACCAGAAATCACATTCAACATATCCAAAGTCTACTATTCACAATAGGAAATTAGGCACAGTGGGGAACGCCATACCGTAATTTCGCAAACTGACCAAAGGTTAATATTCCACGTGCCAAAAACTAGGGGAAACTTTCTAATCCGAACATGAGGCTCTCCATAATGCTTTAGCAAAGTTTTGAATACAGGTAACTATATCGATGCTCCTGATAGTGCAAATAGTCAGCCTCATAGCCCAACTTAGATTGCTTGCGACGTGTGCGGTGACCTTCGATTGCAATGCGTCCAAACCTCTCTTCTACCTTTGAAATATCTTTAGTTGCAAAAACCCAAGCGAGCCAGCCTCCGCCTTCTTGCGCTTTCTTGCTAACAGCTTTGCCCCAAGGGGTTTGCTCTGTTGCTGGGTGATCTAGTGGGCAGACAAATTCGATGTACTGACCGTTTTGACGAGGCAATGTGAAGTTGCGTGTGCCAAAGCGTGGGTGAACTCCGCCTTTAGATTTGGATGCAATTCTGGATGCAACTGAGCTGGATGTGGGCGGACAATCATGTACGACCACCTACAAATATGTCAGTAGATTGAGCGATAATGAACGCAGTGAGTCAATGGTGGATAGGAGGTCTGAGAACTCGTAAAGCGAAGGTCGCGGGTTCGATTCCCGCGGGCGGCTCCATGAATTAAGCAGAAATATTCAATGTAGAGATTATGAAAGAAATCAGTCTTCTTAAAGGTAAATTGCAGAACGAGAACACATCGCAAGTCTATGATCTAGACTCACAGTCAATCTAATAACAAGCGTAACACGGAGAAATCAGCAAGTGATAAGTTAGTCAACTAAAACTATATCCACAATTCCTCATTGAATGATCGAAATCTTGTGTTTGGAATCTGCAGGGCGCCTAATTCGGAATTACTAATTTCATGTTCAAGGGACTTAAGGCTATCTAAGAGCGCAACTTTAATTCCTAGTAATTTTGTTACTTTGAGTAGAAGCCTCGTGGTAGCTGTATTAACTCCTATAAGGTAGCAATTCCTACCCAAGTCCTGAGCTAGGCGCTCAACTATATCTCTTAAGGAATGCGGCCAATAATTAGCGGCAAAGACTAAGCCTCTTTGCTTAGTTTGAACAAAATGCAGGATTTCTGAGGTCAAATCATCAATATGAGAAAAAAAGAATCGCGGTTTACCATCAAACGGCAAGGGCAGAACCGGAAACTTAGATATGGATTTTCGAAGTGTTTGATAAACACCACCGGTAAGGGTCCCATAAACCAACCCTACTCTCAGACACACACCGTTCTTTTCAAGGAATCTTTCCTCCGCATATCGTTTACTTAGACCGTATTTAGATTCTGTTTTTGAATGACTAGATAACGAAGAGATGAGAATTTTGTATCCTTTAAAACTTTCGACTAGTAAATCGATTGCAGTATTATTTTCTTCAAGACTAAGTTTGCGATCATGGGCTAGATGGATTAAAGTGTCGGCCTGCAGGTCCTTTGGTAGTGGCCTCCCCAATCTCCAAAGTTCTGAATTTTTTCCTCCCAGTTCTATCACTGACATACCTTTAGATTTGAGTAATTGAATTATCTTCTTGCCTATCGCAGATGTGCTACCTGTCACCACAACTCTCATTCGTAAAGTTCCTCGATGATTCTCACAGCATTAGCCATAACCGTGAAAGTTATTGGGCCTGCTGGGATTGAAGGGAGAATTGAAGAGTCAAGAACGTGAATACCTTGGGAAGCATTTGGTTGACCTAATCGGTCTGATTTAAAACCCATAGGCAACCAACCCCCACAGTGAACTCCCTGGCCTGGTAATGCGATTTGTGTTAAGAACGTGAGGGGCCACAACCCTAAACGATAAAACTTTCTTCTATATAGCCTCACCATAGATTTTACAATCATCTTTGCAGACTTTCCAGAACTTCCTTCCAAGCTAAGATTTACATGCCCTTCTTTATTGAGTTGCATCAAAATCTTTGCCGAATCCCCATCATTGAGATAACCAATACCCACAAACAGTCTCTGTAAGATCTTTTTGAGAAGCCACATAGGGAGAATACGTGTTATTGGAAGTATTTGATAAACACGCGAGATGAGGTCGTCAGAGTAATCGTAAATCTGAAGTTGTGATTTGGTTTTTAAACCCTCTTTTAAATAACAAAAAGCCTGTGAAAGAGTGTGAGCCTCTAAATCAGGTTTCCCATATTTAGAACTGATCAAAATAGGCACAAAAAAGGTCTGACTGTCCAATAAAACTGCATTAGGACTGACAAAATTTGAAGTTGAGAGCACTCTAAAACTTTCTACTGGTCCTGAGCATAAGAATACTCTTTCATAACTCCCAAATGTGAATACGTTTCCATCCTTAGAGATAACCTTTAATTGATGTTTTTTTTCCATTGTGTTAATACTAAGAACCCTTAAACCACCAAAGTAGTTTGCCAAACCTACAATCTGTGGGGCTTTCCAAATTAGATCGATTGGACACCCGAGAAGGCATTGTTTGCAATATAAACAACCTTCCTTTTCTTGCCTGACCGAGTAGACGGCAAGTCGAGATGCACCAGTGGTTAAGTTTTTATCATTAGCTTTACTTGCTTTCTCAAGAAAAGACAGAATTCTAGAACTTGGCAACAGAGGTGGATGAGATATGTACGGGGGAAAATCACCCACTAATCTATCTATATCGCCAGCAATTGGAACTTTGGAACAAATCCATTTGTAACCAGATTCTAAGTCTACATCCGTAATACACCAATTGCCAATATCATGTTTTTGGTAGGGGAGCATCGTGGCACCCCATACCAGACTTAAACCTGATTGTGCGAAAGAAGTGACGACTTCGACTTCACTTTGGCTTATTTTTGGACCAGTAGGAAACAGCCGATACGGATAGTCAGATCCCTTAAAGAGTTTTCTATTTATTTTAAAATTTTTTGGTGCATGCGTTTCTGAAGAATTATCGTTAGGCGAAACATCAGCACTGAATACATCTACCTCAATACCTAACTCAACCAGTCTCTGTGCTGCCGCCCAGCCCGATGGGCCTGAACCCACAACTGCCACCTTGCTCATATAGTAAAAGTTAGACTTGAATTAGTGCAGCAAAGAAAGATGCGAAAACCAATTGAATACCGACTGAAAGCGCCAGGATGACGATACCAGTTACTCTCAAACTTGAAGCAGGACTTAAACTTTCAAAATATGTCCCAGTCCAATCTGTTAGTAGATAAAAAAAACCACAAAATGAAAATACAAGTAAGAGTACTCCAAAAAGAATACCTATCTCCAATTTAAAGAATTTTTCAAAGAGATTCAAATTTCTTGATTCAGGCAAGAATCCGTGCTTAGTTGAAAAAACACGAGCAAGTATTGATAAGAGTAATATCTGTATCCCTGATATTAGACATGCTATAGAAACAAAAAAAGCATTAAGACTAATTGCAATTCCTGCTATACTTACGTCTCCACTAAAGGTGAGAAAGACTCCGACGGCACCAATAGCAAGCAGGAAAACCGAGGGATATAAGAATAGCCACCGAGGACTGGCTGCGAGGAGAAAAATTAAATGTCTCCAACCATCATGCCATGTGCGTAAATGGGGTCCCCTCGACCTTCCATCCTTACTTAATCTCGTAGGGATTTCTACAATCCTCAAATTATTTAAGGCTGCTTTAACAACCATTTCACTCGCAAATTCCATTCCCTCTGATCGAAGGCCCAACCCAAGCATTTTTTCACGTTTAAATGCGCTTAAGCCACAATGGAAATCGCCAACTCTGACTCGGAATAAGCGTCTTCCAATTGCACTCAAAACCGGATTACCAAGATATTTATGGAGGAATGGCATAGCACCTTCTTCTATCCCACCCAGAAACCGATTTCTCATTACTAAATCAAACCCTGCGCGAAGTTTCTCGATGAATCCACTCAAGTCATCCAGTGAATAACTATCGTCGGCATCTCCCATAACAATGTACTTGCCTCTGGCAGATTTGAAACCACCCATTAACGCAACACCATAACCCTTGATGGGTACGTCAACAACTCTTGCCCCCAACTGTAAGGCTATTTCTCTACTAGAATCCAACGATCCATTATCTGCGACAATTACTTCTCCTAAAACATTGCAGTCAGACAGAGATTTAAAGCTTTTTTGCAGAACCTGCGTAAGAGCCTCTTCCTCATTTAGGCACGGAATTACGATTGAGAGCTCAAATTCGTCCTGCTTCACTTGCGTACACCTCTTAACTCAATTATAAAAGAACCACTTCTTTCACCTGAACAATCAATATTGTAGCCTAAGGTTACAGAAAGCAATAGATTTGTAACTGCATTACCCCAGTAGCCATCACTATGTCTCGAAAGTATTGAAGTGTAATAGATAAAAACTCGTGAAAATGCCATTCACCTTTCAGTGGGCCTTGTCAGACTAGGCCCATACTTAGTTACTACTAAGCAGACTCATCAAATCCCCCTGCCGGAATTTACTTTTTGCACAAATCCGAGTAAGAATGAGTGCAGGAGAACAGCTAGCAAAGCATAAACGAGCACTAAAGAAGGATAAGAGTACCGAATGTCTGGTGCTGGAGAAACGATGCTTAAACTAATCAAATTAGCAAAATAAACAATTCCCACTACGCGAAAGAATATTGAGATCATGTTGAGGGAAACTACAGCTCTTGTAAAGTAGAGGAAAACCATCGATATCAGAAGAATGAAACCTGCGTTACCTGTAAGTAGAACGAGCTGGTTCCATAGCCCCACGGGTTTTTGTACAATTCTCAGAAGTAGATTGCCCTCCCTGGAAGGATAGATATTAGTTTTAGCGTCAAAACGAGAAAGTGTGTCACCATCGTAAGCCGACAAAAAAGTTGCATTAAATTGCGTTGCTTTTGGTGGGTTTGGCAATAAGGTTTCACTTAATATCCAAGTTTGATACGGCGGAAGCACTGAAATAGCGTGAATTGGCCAGGATCTGTTGTAATGGCTAATTATCGTATTTTTTGGCTCTTTAAAAACCATATTAATCCACTCGCTTGCCAGATCTGGAGTGGTTAATTCTACGTAGGGCTTAACATATTTGGACGTATAATTTCCCTCAAAAATTAAATCACAACCGTGAAGGGTATCTCTAGGTGAAGACCTCAAATTTCCTAACTGCTTTACAGTGTCATCGCTCAAGTAGGAGATGCACGCTAGATCTGCCAGAAGAATACTTCTTGAGTGAGATTCGTACTTATCAGTGTTTTCTTGCGCTCCGATGCCAATAAGAAGTGCGAAAGCAATTGTAAAAAAGAGTGAGCTTAGCAAAATTACTAGCAAACCACCGAGACTTATGGTTTGTGAAGGGAAAAGTTTTGCTATAAATCTAACTTTAGAGGAGAAAACAAGTATCACAAGGACAGTGGCTATAAAGATTATATTGAAGTGCATTGACAAAAGAAAGCCAGATAGAACTAGAAGTAATATCCTTAAATGTTTAGAATAAGGCTTTCTGGTCTGTGACAAATTTGGATTAAGACATAACGAAAGCCCAAGAAAAAATCCTGATGTAGCAAATACGTCGTGAGTATGAGACCAAGAGATGGGCATTAACAAAGGAAGAAGCGTCAAATAAAACATGATTCGAAAAGCCCAACGGCTATCTAAAATAGTACGCAATAGAAACCAAAGCGAAAAATTAAATAATAGGAATTGAAACAAGCCAAAGAGAACGATTGTTTTCCCACCCAAAGTCAAAATATATAGAGCGATACCAAAACTTACAGTTCCATGGGGATCAATTATTCCTTTCTGAGCCAGTCCAATTGCTACATTTACATCTGTGGATGGATTTCCTGGAAATAAAGCGATACTCCACAGAGCTCCTAAAAATAAGTAACCATAAAAGAACTTATCAAAAGCAAGTCCTTTTAAATATACATTTGAAGCGCTGAGCACTTCCTCATAATATCAGATTGAGTATTTCACCTAGTACCTAATGATAAATGAGTATCAGTTTAGTCTAGAATCTGTGTGTCATGGAAATGTCAGGAACCCAACTATCAGTTTTAGTAATTACAATATTTAAGAACAATTTTCATCAATGCCTTAATACTTTAAATTCTTTGGTAGAAAGCGGTGTTAGATGTCATGTAGTTTTACAAAATGGTGGGAAGGGACTAACTACAGAAGAAATACAGTTGTTGCAAAAGTTTCATCCTACATTACAAATTCACTTGGTTGAGGAATTAGATTATGGCATCTATGACGCTATGAACAAGGCATTAAATTTTGCAATACAGGGTAACCTCTTAGAAGTAGGCGAATGGGTTTGGTTTCTTAATTCTGGCGATATGCTAAATTGCTCACCAAAACTACTACAGCTCAAGGGTTTTGTCGGAATTACAGATTCGAAAATTAAGTTTGGAGAGCCAACTTTTGGCTTGGAGAAGCAAGAGGGAAATTCACGAAAGATAGACGAAATAGAGTTTCTCTCAGGAACTGTTCGCCTTAATCATCAGGCCGTGTTGTTCCATAAGAGTATCTTCAATGAATTATATCAATATGAGACTAGCTATAAGATCACCTCTGATTATCAGTTTATCCATAGAACACTTAGGGATAACACGTATGAGTACATAGACACTCTAAGAATTGTTGTAGAGCCTGGTGGTATTAGTCAAAAAAGTATTATTAAAGTAGAAATCGAAAAAATTCGATATCTTTTGTGGTTAATTGTTCATACAAGAAATTCAACCTACTTTTCTGCTTTGAAAATTAGGGGCATCTCATTAATGAAATACTTGATAAAGAGTATTTGCATGAAGAATTAAGTAAGGGCATTTCCCTATAGAGAGGATGGGCTAAGGTGTTAAGATGTGTTGGATGGTGTAGAAGACAAAAGCTAGGTCTTTGGTCTTACAAAAAGTAATTTGATTAAAGCTTTAGCTTTAAGAAAGGAGATAAGTGGGATCCGTAGTAAAAAAGCGCCGCAAGCGTATGGCTAAGAAGAAGCATAAAAAGCTTCTAAAGAAGACTCGTATTCAGCGCAGAAATAAGAAGTAGTTCTTAGAGTTTTACAAGAACTAACTTTTTAGAAATCGA
>Ga0169931_10010174_pt1 | contig 13421 bp, 18 predicted proteins | sample Kivu_15m_20L_FD_129675 | JGI IMG/M metagenome (GOLD analysis project Ga0169931, IMG submission 129675) | Freshwater microbial communities from Lake Kivu, Western Province, Rwanda to study Microbial Dark Matter (Phase II) - Kivu_15m_20L... | ecosystem: Environmental > Aquatic > Freshwater > Lake...
AAATAAGTTATTAATATATTTTATATTATTTTATATATTAACTTGTTAGCTCCTCACAATGTGGGGATTGGGGATTGGGGATTGGGGATTGGGGATTGGGCGCAATCCCCAATCCCCAATCCCCAAAATTTTAGAACACTAATATGATTATGAAAAAATTATTTATTATATATTATAAAATGTTTGTTTTATTTAATTTAATATTGAATTATCCAAATTTTATTATTTTAAACAAATAAATATATGCTGAAATTTAAATAATCAATTTATATATAATGAGAAATGAAGATGAATCAAACTTTAAAGCAATTGCACTCATAAAGGAAAAATATTTAGAAGAATCATCTTTCTCTAATAATTTAAAATTGCGAGAGACATTTAATAATTGCATCATCTCAATCCTAAATTTAAATCAACTATACACTAATCATAACTTCAAAAACAGTTCCAATATTAAAAGCATTTTTAATAAAATGTTAACAATTGCATGTAAATTATATTTGATGACAGTGACTTTTCTAGGAATTATAATCATATATTATATTTACATATATGTAAGTTTTATTTAATCCTTAGTGGTATATAATTCCCAATTTAGAAAATTCAAAATCTGGGATAACATTCGATTTCTATAATACAGAATATTGGCAGGACTCATTTTACAAAACGACTATGATTAAATTTTTGATATTTCACTTTCTTTTGGTTTTATTTCTTACATGCTTAATTAGAACGTTATTCCGGAACCCAGGATACTTCCATAAAGAATATATCGAAATTTATTCAATAACAAGATATATAAAAGCTCTATATTATTTCATAATCAACCCAGAAAAATTTTCTTTATATTTAAAGAATTATTCACGTTCAAACGAAAAATACTCTCTCATAAATGAGATTAAAGAACTTTACCAATTTCAAGTTAAACTTCCTGAGGAAATACTTAATTCAAATTCCTTAACTAGTAGCAATGATCACAAAATCGATACAATATTCAATGAAATCGAACAATATAACATGGAACAAAACGATAAAAAAGAGAAAACTCAACTTTTATATGAAGAATTAATAATTAAATTTCAAACTGAATATAGTAACTTTCTCAATTCAAGAAAGGAATTTAAAAACTTCAATAAACTTACTTTCTATTCCGTGAATAAAGAGAATTTTAGAATATGCGGATATTGCTTGGTGCAAAAAGTAAATATACATCTCTTAATATACAGCCAGATAGAGCCAGACACTGTAGATATTGTAGAACATGCGTAAGAAAATTGGATCACCACTGTTTTTATTTATACTCATGTATTGGGCATGGAAATTACAAATTCTTCATCTTGACTTTGTTTTATTCTATTCTTCTCTTGTTCTTTATGCTAACTACAATGATTGATGGATTTCAATTTTACTTTTACGAATACCAGGTATATAAATATAATTATAATTAGGGAAAGACTGTATTACCAATTTTTTGTATTTTATATTTCTCAATTTTCTACCTCACAATATTTGTCGTAAAATTCTTTTACTTCCATCTAAAACTACTTGCAGGTAATATGACTACAATAGATCAAGTTGAAAACAAAAGAAAACAAAAATCGAAAAATATAGAAAATGCCTTTAATGTAGGTTTATACAGTAATATTTCTAAAGTGATGGGAAATTTTTTAATTTGGTTTTTACCGATTTGTGTAGGTCATAATGATCTTGATGGGTATATGCATGATTTGAATAAGGAAAATCTTAATACAACTAATATAAGCCATACAAAATAAAAATAAAAAAACAATTGTATAATCTCTATTAATTCTTAATAATTTAAAAATTATAATTAAGGAAATATGAGAAACAGAAGTAGTGCTATCTCTATTACAAATAATGCGAAAATTAGAATGTCACAAGATTTCAGTGCATTAGAAAAATTAAAAGACAACGAGAAGAAACAAAGGATCACAGAATATATTGAAGAAAAATTAAAAATAAAAAAAAAATCTTCTAATGCACCAATTGATAATAGTATATCTTTTCCACCTCCCCAATATCTGGACATAAAGAAAGATTATATAAACAGTACAGATAAAGTATGTTATTATATATTTATAATTAGCCGATTCTATTTCACGAAAAAGCTAAACTTGTCAACAATTTAGATAGAAAAATTATTGGTGAAATCGAATCTTATTCTCAGCATATAGATTTTGAAAGTTTTCTTGCCCAGTTTAAAACTCAAGAGGAAGTAAACCAATTCGAAGTATTTGATCTTTTCAATTTTGATTTTGAAAAAATTGAAGACTTGAAGGAAAAAGTCACTGAATATTCAGAAATCACCTCTAATCTAATCGAAAAATCAAACGAAGAAGGTAACGAAGATTTATTGGTTTTCTTTTGCGAAAAGCTGAATGAAATTAAAAGGAACCAAATCAATCTGCAATTGTTTGTTGATAATATAGACAAAGTAGATGGATTACTCTTTTCTGAAAATAAAAAAGAAGTTTATTTTAAAAGATAAATAAACAAAATGTTTTAAGTTTTACTATTATTAAATAAGAAAAACCTAAATTATATTTAAAATAAATTAAAAACCAAAATGGAGGAGACAAAAGAAGATCTGTTTAAGAATCGACTATTGGATTTATCAGAAGAAAGAATTAGCGAATTGATGATCGAGGATGAAGAGGATGATCAGGTCGATTTAGATAATTTAGAATCACTTGCTGTTGAGAAAAAACCCCTTATTTACCAAAATGACAAACCATACGACTTCCAAAGAAACACGGAAAGAGCAGATGTATACATTAAAAACTATCTTATGAAATTTAATATGCACAAAAGTTTAAAAATACTTGAGCAAGAATTTTTCGAGTTACTTAGCAAGGGTGAAATTGATATCGATTCTATCGCAAATGTTCCTGAAGTTTATATTAAAAGTGAAACTCTTCAAGAGCAAATAGGATTTATTCAAAAAGAATTAGATGATGCAAAAATTTATGCCGAAAAAGCTAAATCTCTATATCAAAAATTGTTTCAGGCAAAAGAGAATGAGAAGATTAAACATAGAAGAGTCCAGCAAGAAAAACAAAAATTAATAAAAGACATCGATAAGATGAAAAAAATATATGAAGAGGACAATAAAATATATAAAGAATTGAAAAGAAAATATTGGGATGTTACAAATAAATCATTAATAATAGAGCAGCAGATAAAAGGGTATAAATCAGCAATTGAAACCTTAGATGAACAAACAGAAAAATTGAAAAAAACTATTGATGAATCTAAAAAATTGCGAGATGGTATTATAAAATTATTAATGGATTTAATAGTAGGTGAAGAATCAAAAGGGAAAAAAGTTGAATTAATAAAAGAAAAAAAGGGAAATAACATCATTACATGGACTCCCTTTCCATCTCCCCCTAAATTGATACATGATTTTTCGGGGCTTACACCAAATACAAGAATGTCTATATACAAAAGCTTTCCAGTATGAATTTATTATTAAAATAGGGGCATCTAGCATCTGTAACTTCAGTAGATTTCCATCCTAAAAAAGCCATATTAGGCACAACTTCTGATGATAAAACATGGAAATTGTGGAAATATCCTACTGGTGAGCTGCTAATGCATGGGGAGGGTCACAAAGATTGGGTATCCAGTATCAGCTTTCATCCTGACCCAACTGGATCACTTTTAGCAACATGTGGAGGAGATGCAACCATAAAAATATGGGATATCGTGCAAGAAAAATGTGTACATACAATCATGGACCATGCCCAACCTGTATGGAAAAATAAATTTCACTATTCAGGATCTTTTCTTCTGACAGCTTGTATGGATCATACTATAAGACTCTATGACCTTAACAATTATAAAGCAAGGATGTCTTATAGAGCTCATGTTGATTCTGTTAATTCAATAAGTTTTGTGTACATGTCCAATATGTTCCTATCAGGTTCAGCAGATAAAACAATTTCTATGTGGGATATGCGACAGAACAACTGCACTCAAACTTATTACGGGCACGGCAACTCAGTAAATTCTGTAAGTTGTAATTCAAATGGAGACATGATAGCATCTTGTGACTCAGATGGGGTTGTAAAACTGTGGGATGTAAGAATGATCAAAGAGATGTAATATTATTGTAAATTTAATTCATGTAGTGTAAGTTTCGATACTTGTAAAGATTCAGCAAACTGCTTGAGTATAGACAAAAGTGGTGTCACAGTAGTTGTGGGATATGATGATAGCAATATTAGGATTTTTAACACAAAAAGTCAGAAGCAGGAAACTATTTACAAAGGACACGACGATGCAATTTTAGATATTCTTTATGACCCTAACAATAAAGCTCTTGTCTCTTGTGGTGCAGATAAAACTTTCAGAATCTGGCAATAAAAAATAATTTTTATTTTAACTAATATGCATCAATTTTAAATAATTAGAAAATGATTATTTCAATTTAATACATATTTATAATTAATTAGTCTTTTAATTAAGTAGTATCATAATTAAAGAAAATAATCTGGTGCACGTTTACTAATATTTATGTCTGATCTTTTCATTGGTACAGCGTCGAATTGTTGAATGTGGAAGTTGAGATTTTCATCAACTTCCATGATTGATGCTTGGTTTCCGCATCTATAACAATAGTTAGGTGCAGAGAATATAGTGCATATTTTTTGTTCGTGTGACCAATTGTATCCCTAAATATTTAATTATCATATATACATTCATAACAAGTTGATGGGCCCTACATATTAATTGAAGGTTATTTTTGTGAATAAATTTAGCTGTAATATCAGGACCGAATATAAACCCAGCTCCTCTTGGACTATGTCCCCACCCCTCTTTTTCTTCAGGATCTGACCATAATAAATCACATACAGCACCACTATGGGGTACCTCTTGTTTTCTGTTAATAGTTCTTATTTCTGATATATCGGCTATATCAGGTGAAAGACCCCCATGAAGACAAAATAATTTATTATCTACAATAGCAGCAAGAGGTAAATAATCAAATAAATCAGTCAAATATTTCCAAACTAAATTGTTACCATATTTTTTTAAGCATTCATCATAGAACCCATATACCTAAACTTTATATTTGATTTACTTGAGTGACCTGACGAGATTCGTGGTTTCCTCTTGTTAAATATATTCTAGTAGGGTACCTCACTTTTAATGCAATTAACAAAGTAACAGTCTCGATAGAATTGAATCCTCTATCTACATAATCACCCATGAATAGATAATTCGTATCTGGGCATCTTCCACCTTTAAGTTTCTTAAAATTTATAATTACCTATCCTAAATAATTCAATCAAGTCATGAAACTGTCCATGAACATCACCACATATAGTCACAGGAGAATATACAATTTGTACATTATCTTCTTTCATCAAAATCTCTTTTGCCTAATACAACTTAAATATTTTAAACTTTACCTTATCACATAAAATTTTAACATCATTTTCGCTCATGCACACTTCCTTATCCATTATAACTGTTATATGTTTTTCTAAATCAATTCTTTCAAGAAGACTATGATCATAAGACATCAAAGAATAAAGATAATTTATAAATTTATATATATTTTCAACTAAAAGAAATGAATTTGAATAAAGAATCCATAAAAAATACAAAGGATGAAAAGCTAAAGAATAAAGCTAAAAAAATTCAAAAGAATAACCCTGTAGATAAGAATTTAGTTTTTAAATATATCCCATTTTTTGAAAATGAAATTCTCCTTTTTCAACAAACTGAAAAACGAGTCCTAATTCTTTTAAAAAACGGAAGAGTTTTTTGTTTCTTTCCATATGAAAAAGATAATTTTTTAAATGGCAATGACTTGAAAAATTTCCTTATTCCTAAAATATTAAATTTTCGAACAAAAATAATTGATCTTGCATGCGGTGATGATCATTGCTTGGCATTAGGAATAAACGGAAGTGTATTTTCATGGGGGTCAAATTCTCAAGGCCAATTGGGGTTGCCTGATGTATATGTCACGAACGATTCAAGAAAAGATGAACCATCTGAGATATATAATGATTTGCTTTACAAAAATAATAAAATTATTAGAGTTTTCGCAAGTAAAAATTCATCTTTTGCGATTTCAGAAAATCAATACCTGTATGGATGGGGTTTAGTAAAATTTTTAAGATTTAAAATTATCCGTTTTAGATTGAAGTTGAAGAGAATTCTACCCTTATCTCTAAAATTGTAAAGATTCCAACATCAATAGAAAACATCCCTTCTAATTTTACAATAACAGTTGCGAAAAATAAATCCAAACTGTATTTTACAGAGTGTAAAATTATCATTATTATATTCATAAATTCAATAATGTTGTTCAATAGATGAAATCAAACCATTAGAAATCGGAGAAATAATGGAATTCAATAAAACAAAGACCTTATACAGCCTTGAACAGGAAAAACTTGAGGAATTACAAAAATTGAAGGTTGAATATGGACTAATTAAGAAGGTTAGGACTTCTATTGCCGATTATGAAGAGCTTATTAAAGACATCGAAGTCATCATAAATAAAATGAAAGACAAAAAAAATAAAATTGAATTGTTTTCTAATATTAACAAGGACATAAATACTGATAATATGCATAATGTAAAGGCTTATTCCAAACAGCTTGATTATTTAAGTGAAAAAAATGAAGAAATAGACGCATATAAAAGTAATTCTCTGAATTTTGTAGAAAAATCGAAATTCAGACATCAGAATATTAATTTTGAAAATCAAGATGAGGATTCAATTTATAAAATGGAAATCATCAAGGGTAAGACAAGTGGAATATATGAAAAAGTTAGAAAAGAAATAGATTATATGAGAAATATTAAAATCAGCAATTTTTGGAAATCCGAGTTAGACAGGAAGATTATAGACAAACGGCAAAAAAATTTGAAAGACATAATTTCTATTTTTGAAAATGTGATAACTGAATCAAAAGAAATCATTGCCAATAAATATAAGAAAGATGAAATTAAGAATTTCAATCATATTTTAGAGGAAATCAAAAATGAATTTCCAACATTAAAAATTAGCAGATTGGCAATCTCTGCAAATAATAAAAACATAGATGATTCTCTGTACCAAAACATTTATCAATCTAATAAAAATATCGAAAATGTTTCAGATAAATTGTCAAATATGATTTGGAATAGGAATAATTCCTTTATAGAATCAACTTTATCAATGGTAAATAGCACTATTTCTCTATCAAAACAAAATAACAAACTAATGGAACAAATCACAAAATATTCTAAAAATTATTATTCTGCCTTATATGAAAGATTCATAACAAATGAAAATCCAGAAAATTTCAATAATTTAAAAAGAGAAATCGCGAATGAAAAACAAATAAACGACACTAATTACAAAAATATTATTAACGAGGATAATCCTTCTTACAACTTATTGGATTTGGATTCTTCTTATTAAAATTTATTATTTATTAATATGAATAATTAAATGTTTATTATATTTATTTAAATTTTAAAAAATGAATAATAATTCCGGCAAGGGAAATTCACATGACATATTTAAACAAGGGATTCAATCATATCAAGCATATAAATATAGAGAGTTAGAGAAATATTACATATCAGAAACAATAAAACTTTCTCTTTTGACTGGTCCCTTATATTGTCTCTCCGCTAATATGCAATTTTTAAATAACAGAATCTACTCTCAAACATTTGGTGATAATAATTTAGCTTCTGACAATAAGAATATAAAATCTACTAATTCAAATAAGATAGGTGTTGCAAGGTCCCTCTTAAATTATCCTTTTCGTCCATCTTCTGTTGAGAGTTATAGAGATTGCTTATTGAATTTATATAGACAGGGAAAGTTCGGATTAGGTTTTTATAAGGGAAATGGATATAGATTGCTTTTCTTCACAGCGACAACCAAACTTAAGCAGAGTATAGACCTAGAAGTTTCGAAATTTGTATCTCTCAACAGAAAAATTAAGGAGATTATCCTATATTCATTAGTAGACTTTATATTGAATCCACTTTTGTTTTTGGAGTCTAGATATTCCATTCAGAATAGAAGGAAAGGATTTTGTATTTATGAAAATATTCTTGATGTATTAAGAAAGTCTTGGAAGGAGTTGTACTTAGGAGCATCTTATTCAATCCCAAGAAATATTGCTTTCCTTCTCAGTTTGAATTTTTATTTAATTTATCCTTCCAGTTTCATGCAAGGCTTTTCTATTTTTCTTGCACATTTTCTATCCTATCCGATTTTAACTGTTCAAAGAAATAAAATTTATCATTCACAGATAATTCCTTATTTACCTAAATCCGATCCCTCAAATTCAATAGTTAAATATTTGATTAATAATTATGGCTTTATTAGTCTATATAGAGGTTTCGGCTCGTATATTATTGCAACTGGATTATGGCATTACTTCGTTCCAAGAATGGCTAAAATCAAATTCTATAAAAATGCCCTTGCTGGAGAAAAACCTGAGGATGTCTTTAAATTAAACTTTTTTGAGGATGATGAAGAAGATGATTCTGATAGTGAATCTGACGATAATAAAAATTTAAATAAATTAAACGAAGTTAAATGATTCTATATATTTAATATTTTAAAGTGAAAATACTTTAAATAATAAAATAACTATTCCCTAAAAAAGGATGATAAAATAAAATTTACAAAGGATTATTTTCTCTTCTCTATTTTCTTTGGATCATATTTATTTTTGACATAAATACCACTATCTTTGCTATCTCTAGTTTTTATGATTTCGCTTTTTGATTCTGCTCTGAAATATGAAACATTTTTTTGTGGTGAATTAAAGTTTTTTATATCTTTATTCTTATTTGCACTGAAATTCATTACACTAGGTTTATTAGCTTTTTCGTTATTCCCTGCATTAAGAGTAGAATTTCTAGATAAAGGAGTAGGAACATTTTTGCTAGTTTCCTCAACAGTTTTTATTAAAACTATGTCAGGGGAATTCTCCTCGTACCAATTATCAAACAAGTCATCATACAAATCTATTCTAAGCTTGGGTTTTTTATCAAGAAGCTTAGTGATTATTGTCTTGCAAGTTTTGGAAATTTCTATTGAATTAGGAAAATTATATTCTCCATTTACAATTTTTTTGAGAATATCATCATCACAATTACCATCAAACGGATATAATCCAAATACCATAAGATACAAGATAACTCCAAGGGCCCATATATCAATTTTAGGACTTGAGGCCATATTTTTACCAGAAGCAATCTAAATTGTGCAAGATTATTAAATATAGAATATACCTCGGGAGGTACAAATTTAACAGTACCTGCGTTTATTTTTTCTTTGACATTACCTACATATGATCCCGATATACCGAAGTCTATTATAACAATATTATCCTGATTTTCATCTAAAAACAAAATATTATTAGGATTCAAATCACGATGAATCACATTTTTTGAGTGAATGTATTTAACTGCGTCGTGTAGTTGCTTAAATATTCTCTTCGCCTCAGATTCAGAGAGCATTTTTTTACTCTTAAGGAACGTAGTGAGTTCTCCGCCCTTCGCATATTCCATAATGATATAAAATATATTATTAAGCAAGTAGCTCTGCAGGACTTTTATTATATTCTTGTGTTTGAAAGACTCAAGATAAACCGCTTCTCTTGAGATATTATAAGTTTCTTCTGATGCTAGAATTACAATTAAATTATTTTTACATAAATTTCCTGTGTCGATTTTTTTGATCGCAACTTTTTCTCCCGTGAATACATTCGCCGCAATGTAAACTTTACCGTAACCTCCAGCTTTTACATTTTTTATGAATTCGTACATATTGACATAATTTACGCTATCAAATTGACGCCCATCTAAAGAAGCACATAAAACATCTCCGTTATTAATATAAAAAATGTCTGAATCGTCAAGTTCTAGTCCTTTGAAATTATATATAACCATGTCTGTTGAATTTTTATATTTTAATTCACTAGCAATGTAATCCATCAATCTTCTCACGCTGTTAATTGATGGGGGAATTTTTATCAGACTCATCTGATCTTTCGTTTTGCCGTTAATCCAGAGGAATATCTTTTAAAATCTAAAACTTGAATTTACCTTTTTTTCTTTTTGTTCTGATGAAATCATTTCGAAATTAAAATATAATTTAATGAAAATAAATTAAGTTTTATCATAGAATACTTTAATTTTAATAAAAATAAATGGATAATATTTCAATCACCAAGATAATTATTCTAAAGAACTTCTTTCATAAATACAAGAAACGGATAATTTTTCTAGGACTTGGAGCAGGTTTAATATATTACTTATACAAGAAGTTTTTATCTAGTCATGTAAATACAATGAGAGAAATTTATTCAAAAATTTCTGAATTCAAAGAGGTCATGAATCTGAATTCAAACTTTGAAAGTTTAAATGAACAGATGCAAATTTCGCTGAATAATCTGATGCCGAATTTGTTAGAAGAAATTAAGAAGAAGATTGAAACAGAATTCAGTATCAATAAATGTTTCCAAGCTATACAAAATGCTCCTAAAGAAGAACTTCCTAAATTATGGATTCTATTCAAGAACAAAGCCTTGATATCTTTTTACTGCGCTGTATTTGTACCAAGGTGTCTTGTAATACTTTCACAGACGCATATACTTGTTATAGAAAAAATGAAAAAAGAAAATTTACCAAAATCCTTTTATGAAAATTTGTTAACCGATTTATGGTACCTGGCTGTTGAGTTCATTGAATATATCATAAAATACATCGATAATCGACTATCTCCTCTGGTAGACAATATCATCTTGAACCATTCATACTCCAAAGAAAAATTTAATGGGGAAGTCAGAAAATTTAGAGAAAGAGTAGAGGAAATAAAATTCAATAAAGAGAATCAAGAAATTCACCTTGAAATTTTTCAGAAATATTTCGAAAGTGTAAAACAGAAATTGAATTTATTGCAGCTAAATCATTTTACTAACGATATGAAGTCATTAAAAATAAGTACATTCCTTCAATTCTATAAGATATACTATGATATAATCACTTCTAATTTATTTCAGGCAATAATAATAAAGGCTCTTGATTACGATTTTAGTCTAGTAGAAACTATGATCGAAATGAATTTTGAGAATGAAAAGAAAAATGAAAATAATTTTATCTCTGTTGCTAAAATAGCTAGTTTCATTAATCGAATGAGAACACAGATTTTAAATCCAGAACACTCAATTCTAATTATACCAAATATTAAAGAAAGTAAGTTCCCAGATGAGTTAAAAGAATATTTTAGAATTATTTATGAATAAAATAGATAAAGTAATATTCCATAAATATAATTATTTAATTGATTTATTTTATAAATATTATTAATTATGTAATCGTAATAATGAATCAATTTTAAGGATTAATATTAATTCATTTATATACCTAACCTAATAGCAAAATTATTAGTAAACTCCTATATCAATCTTAGCTGCATGTTATATGTAAGAGAAAATGAATTCTGCAATTATCCCACCGTAATATTCATCAAAATCGGATTCGATTCCTTCAGCCTCACTAAAAGTGAATCCAATTCCGCTAGTATTACATAAGACAAATTGTGATTTATTCTTCAACAATTTTTTATTTACTTCACCATACCACCTAGGAATCAGCACATCTTTGTTCAGATTAGTGCAGGTGATCAAGTACTTTCGATCTTCCTTGAGAATTACGGCTTTGTTAAAATAAATAGATATTACGGGATCGCTTGAGTTTATTATCGAAGATATGTTGTGCTCTTCGCTTAATAAATTTTCAAGCAAATTCTCCCTAGGATCTTTAATTTCCTTAATTGAAATTTCTATAGGACTTTTATTCTTTTTTAACAGCTCTAATTTCTTTTCATTAATTTTTCCATTTTCTTCGTAGTTATTGTAATATAGTCCACACAGTCCAAGTCCCACTAAACATATTGTTCCTGAAAATTTGCATTCGACTGATGAAGTTTTAAAATATTTTGTGATATACTTCATATTACAAAATCTTCTTAATCGAAGTGACGAACTGCTTATTCCAGTATTGATAGAGCTTAATACAGATGTCTGATAAATTTTTATTTGTTTTTTGACATTTTGTATAAGTCTGTCAAATTCTTCGAATTTAGTTTGTACTTTATTCTTGGTATCATTTACCTTATAAAATAAGAAGTTCCTTTTGCCTTCAATTGTTGACTTTATTTCTTCTATTCTGGAATGTTTAGAAATAATGTATTTACATATTTCGATATTTTTAGATTTCATTGTAATTGTATTTAATATATCAGTTATATCTGTCATGTATTTACATATTATTTTATGCAACGATTCTAATCTATTCACAACGCTTTCAGTTTCCAAATCGTTTCCCATAAAAATCGCATCAAATTGAGATATAAAATTCTGATACTTATTATTAATCATAGAAATAATTTTGTTACAGGAAATATCTATTGTGTCGATTGAATTATATCTTAGCCCTTTAATTTGCTTGCCGATTTCCCCGATATGTTTGGAGCTTTCTTCAAGTTTTGGTTTGAGTTCGTTGATTGATTTTATTAAATCTTTTAATGATAATTTGTACTTTTCTGCTATTTCTGAAAGAATATTTGAAGAATGCATTCTATGTTGATTAGTGAAACATACTTTGCACAAGAACACTTTGCAGTCATCGCAGTAAAAATCGCTCATGATTTCTGGATGTATGTGACATTCTAATCCCTCTAAATTCATTTCTTCTTCCTCTTGTTCTTCATTCGAAGCAATTGAGAAATTCGCCTCATTTATTTCAAGATTATGGTTTCTTTCTCCATGATCTAAGCATTTTAAACATTCAACTTTAAATTTTTTAGAATCAATTATCAAATGTTGTGTCCCATGAAGTTTACATTTAATCAAAGCTTTATCTGCAGAAATATATTTAGATCTTGATATTTCCGAAGTTTCGGAGTTATTATCTTTCATATTGATTTTATTTTTTTCTTCATGACTGATCAAATAGTCTATAATATCATTTTTCATTTGAATGTATTTATTCTCTTGTTCATTTATAGGATCATCAAAGGAGATTTTTGCAAGAATTTCTCTTCTTAATTCCATGATATAATTTTCATTATCAAGAGATTCTTTCATTATTTTATAATATTATTATAATGTTTAAGATGTATAACACTTTTTCATAATTAATAGAATTATCATTAAATTTTTATAAAATATGTTCTATAACATAATTCAATTTTTATATTTCGAATTAAAATATTTTTATATTAATCATCACATATTTTATTTATTTCTTTTATAAAAATAGCAATACACGATCAAAATTATATTGGGGATTGGGGATTGGGGATTGGGGATTGGCCAATCCCCAATCCCCAATCCCCAATCCCCAATCCCCAATCCCCA
>Ga0169931_10010175_pt1 | contig 13421 bp, 12 predicted proteins | sample Kivu_15m_20L_FD_129675 | JGI IMG/M metagenome (GOLD analysis project Ga0169931, IMG submission 129675) | Freshwater microbial communities from Lake Kivu, Western Province, Rwanda to study Microbial Dark Matter (Phase II) - Kivu_15m_20L... | ecosystem: Environmental > Aquatic > Freshwater > Lake...
AACGCCCGGAACACCGGCGCATCGGCCTCGCCGTCGAGCAGCTCGCCCGGCTGCATCGGCGGATGCAGCACCGACAGCGGCAGGATCTCGCGCTCGCTGACCCGCCGAACGATGTGGTGGGCGCGCAGCTCGGACGGATGGGCGAGGCCGGCGGCCGCGACCAGCTCGGCCAGCGCCCGCAGCGTGTTGCGGTGGAAGTTGGCCACCCGCTCGGCCTTGTCGGGTACCACCAGCGCGCGCTGGCGCAGCGCATCCTGGGTGGCCACGCCGGTGGGGCAGCGACCGGTGTGGCAGCTCATCGCCTGGATGCACCCCAGCGCGAACATGAAGCCGCGGGCGCTGTTGCACCAGTCGGCACCCAGCGCCATGGTGCGCGCGATGTCGAACGCCGAGACGATCTTGCCGGCGGCTCCCAGCCGCACCCGATCGCGCAGCTGCAGCCCCACCAGCGTGTCATGCACCAGCATCAGCCCCTGCTGCATGGGGGTGCCCACGCGGTCGATGAACTCGGCCGGCGCCGCACCGGTGCCGCCTTCCTTGCCGTCGATCACGATGAAGTCGGGCGTGATGCCGGTCAGGCGCATCGCCTTGGCGATCGCGAACCACTCCCACGGATGGCCGAGCGCGAACTTGAAGCCGGTGGGCTTGCCGCCCGACAGGGTGCGCAGCCGGTCGATGAACTCGAGCAGGCCGATCGGGGTGTCGAAGACCGAGTGGCCCGCGGGCGAGGCGCACTCCACCCAGGCCGGCACGCCCCGGGCCCGCGCGATCTCGGGGGTCACCTTCGGGCCGGGCAGCACCCCGCCGTGCCCCGGCTTGGCGCCCTGCGACAACTTGACCTCGATCATCCGGACCTGCTCGAGCCGGGCGTTCGCGGTGAAGCGGTCGGCGTCGAAGCGACCCTGGGCATCACGACAGCCGAAGTAGCCCGAGCCGATCTCCCAGATCAGGTCGCCGCCGTGCTCGCGGTGGTAGGTGGAGATGGAGCCTTCGCCGGTGTCGTGCGCGAAACCGCCGATCCGCGCGCCGCGGTTGAGCGCGCGGATGGCGTTGGCCGACAGCGAGCCGAAGCTCATGGCCGAGATGTTGAAGACCGAGGCGTCGTAGGGGAGCGCGCAGGACGGACCGCCGATGCGCAGCCGGAAGTCGTGCGAGGCAACGGCGGCCGGGCGCATCGCATGGTTGATCCATTCGAAGCCGGCCGCATAGGCGTCGAGCTGGGTGCCGAACGGCCGCTTGTCGAGGTCCTGCTTGGCGCGCTGGTAGACGATCGCCCGCTGCTGCCGCGAGAACGGCACCGCATCGGTGTCGGACTCCAGCAGGTACTGGCGCAGCTCGGGTCGGACCGCCTCGAACAGGAAGCGGATGTGGCCGAGAATCGGGTAATTGCGCAGGATGGAATGACGGGTCTGCACCAGGTCGGCGAGGCCGATCGTGGTGAGGGCCGCTGCCAGCGCGGGCCATGCGACCCCCCACCAGTCGACCCGCCAGCCGTACCACACCGCCGGCAGGGCCAGCGCTGCCAGGAGCAGCGGAGCGAAACGCAGCCAACGCCTCATCTCGAACCTGCGGTGTGCCTGGACGCGGCGCAGTGTAGGCCAGCGCGGCCGTTCGCGCGCCCTCGGGACGATGACAGCGGCAGCGCCTCAGGCCGGCACGGGAGCGCCTCAGGCCGGCACGGCAGCGGGGGTGCGCGCGGCGGTGATCACGCCGCCGCCCAGGCAGACTTCGCCCCGGTAGAGCACCGCCGACTGGCCGGGGGTGACCGCCCACTGGGGCGCGTCGAACGTCAGGGTGCAGCCGGCCGCAGGCCCGGCGCCCGGGCCGAGCCGGCAGGGCGCGTCGGTCTGGCGGTAGCGCGTGCGGGCGGTCAGGCGGCCGTCGTCGGCCGGCGGCCAGCCGGCCACCCAGTGCAGGTCGTGCGCCTCGAGGGCGTCGGCCTGCAGCCAGGGGTGGTCGTGCCCCTGCACCACCACCAGGGTGTTGCGGGCGAGGTCCTTGCGGGCCACGTACCAGGCCTCGCCGCTGCCGTCGCGCTGCCCGCCCACGCCCACGCCCCGGCGCTGGCCAAGCGTGTAGAAGGCCAGGCCCACGTGCTCGCCCACGACCCGGCCGGCGTCGGTGACGATGGGGCCCGGCGCGGTGGGCAGATAGCGGTTGAGGAAGGCCCGGAACGGGCGCTCGCCGATGAAGCAGATCCCGGTGGAGTCCTTCTTGGCGTGGTTGGGCAGGCCGATGCGCCGCGCGATCGCGCGGACCTCGGACTTCGGCAGCCCTCCCAGCGGGAACTCGGTGCGCCGCAGCTGGGCCTGGGTGAGCCGGTGCAGGAAGTAGCTCTGGTCCTTGGACGGGTCGATGCCGCGCAGCAGCTCGACGCGCTCGCCCGCAGCGGACGCCGGGTCGGGCACGCGCCGCAGCCGGGCGTAGTGTCCGGTGGCGATGCGCTCGGCGCCCATCCGCATCGCGTGGTCGAGGAAGGCCTTGAACTTGATCTCGGCGTTGCACAGCACGTCGGGGTTGGGCGTGCGCCCGGCCGCGTATTCGTGCAGGAAGGCGGCGAACACCCGCTCGCGATACTCGGCGGCGAAGTTCACCGCCTCGATGTCGATGCCGATGACGTCGGCCACGCTGGCCGCGTCGATCCAGTCCTGGCGGCTCGTGCAGTGGTCGTCGTCGTCGTCGTCCTCCCAGTTCTTCATGAACAGGCCGATGACCTCCCAGCCCTGCTCCTTGAGCAGCCAGGCCGACACCGCCGAGTCGACGCCGCCCGACAGCCCCACCACGACCCGCCGCCTCACGGGGCGTTCCCGGGCGCGGCCAGCGCGCTGTCGTGGGTCCAGACCAGCTCGAGCGGGTAGCGCCGGCCGGCGAGCCAGTCGTGGACCGCGCGCGCCACCAGCGGGCTGCGATGCCGCTGCGGCACCGCGAGGATCGCGTCGGGCGTCATCCAGAACGCGCGGACGATCCCGGTATCCAGTGCCCGGCCGGGGTCGTGCGAGACCGGCCGGCACACGAAGGTGTGGCGCAGGTAGGTGACGTCGATGCCGCGCGCGGCGTTGGCGTAGCGCGCCATGTGGAGCCCCAGCACCGCCTGCGGCGCGACCGTCCAGCCGGTCTCCTCGAGGGTCTCGCGCACCGCGGCCTGCGCCAGCGTCTCGCCCGGATCGAGGTGACCCGCGGGCTGGTTCAGGCGCAGCCCGTCGGCGGTGTGCTCCTCGATCATCAGCAGCCGACCGTCCTGTTCGACGACCGCCGCGACCGTGGCGCTGGGGTTCCAGGAAGTCATTTCCCGATTCTAACCGGCACGCGAGCCCGCTCCCGGCGCTCGGGCGCAGTGGGAAAAGCAGCCTGCTCGGGTTATGCTGCGGCCGGGATTCCCGGAGAGACAACGATGAGAATCGGAGTGCCGGCCGAGACGCGCGCCGGTGAGGCGCGGGTCGCCGCCACCCCCGAGACGGTCAGGAAGCTGGTGTCGCAGCAGCACGCGGTGGTCGTGCAGGCCGGCGCCGGTACCGGCGCGAGCGTGCCCGACGCCGCCTTCCAGGCCGCCGGCGCCATCATCGGCACCGCCGCCGACGCCTTCGGCGCCGAACTGGTCCTCAAGGTCCGGCGGCCATCGTCCGAGGAGCTCATGCTGATGAAGCCGGGCACCGCGGTGATTGGCATGCTCGACCCCTTCGACCGTGCCGGGCTCGAGCAGCTGGCGGCGCTGGGCATGACCGCGTTCGCCCTCGAGGCGGCGCCGCGGACCAGTCGCGCGCAGAGCATGGACGTGCTGTCGTCGCAGGCGAACATCGCCGGCTACAAGGCGGTGATGATCGCGGCCAACGTCTACCAGCGCTTCATGCCGATGCTGATGACCGCCGCGGGCACCGTGAAGGCGGCGCGCGTGGTGATCCTCGGCGTGGGCGTGGCCGGCCTGCAGGCGATCGCCACCGCCAAGCGCCTGGGCGCGGTCATCGAGGCCTCCGACGTCCGACCGCCGGTCAAGGAGCAGGTGGAGTCGCTGGGCGCGAAGTTCATCGACGTGCCCTACGAGACCGACGAGGAGCGCGAGATCGCGCAGGGCACGGGCGGCTACGCGCGCCCCATGCCCGAGAGCTGGATGAAGCGGCAGGCCGCGGCGGTGGCCGAGCGCATCCGGCAGGCCGACGTGGTGATCACCACCGCGCTGATCCCCGGCCGCAAGGCGCCGGTGCTGGTCACCGAGGAGATGGTCCAGAGCATGAAGCCGGGCTCGGTGATCGTCGACATGGCGGTCGAGCAGGGCGGCAACTGCCCGTTGTCCGAGCCGGGCCGTACGGTGACACGCTACGGCGTGCACATCGTGGGCGAGACCAACCTGCCGGCACTGGTGGCGGCCGATGCGTCGGCGCTCTACGCGCGCAACCTGCTTGACTTCCTCAAGCTGGTGGTCGATGCCCAGGGCGCCCTGAAGATCGACCTCGAGGACGACATCGTCAAGGCCTGCCTCGTCGCCCGCGACGGGGTCGTGTTGCGGGCCTAGCAGGCCCTTCTTCGCGGCACACGACCGAGAGAGACCCATGGATGCGATCAACCCCACCGTCATCAACCTGATCATCTTCGTGCTGGCGATCTACGTCGGCTTCCACGTGGTCTGGAACGTGACGCCGGCGCTGCACACGCCGCTGATGGCGGTCACCAACGCGATCTCCGCGATCATCATCGTGGGCGCGATGCTCGCCGCCGCGCTCACCGAGACCACGCTGGGCAAGGCGATGGGGGTCGGAGCGGTCGCGCTGGCCGCGGTCAACGTGTTCGGCGGCTTCCTCGTCACCCGCCGCATGCTCGAGATGTTCCGCAAGAAGGAGCCGAAGGGCGGCGCGGGGGAGAAGACGCGATGACCGTCCGCGCCTTCATCGCCCTGCTGCTGATCACCGTGGTGGCCGTGGGAATCGGCGACCACATCGCCACCCGCTTCTCGGCGCCCGGCCTGGAGCGGACCTTCGCGGTGCTGGTGATCACCGCCGCGATCGTCGCGCCGTTCGCCTGGCTGCTCGAGAAGGTCGGCTGGATCCGGGGTCGGCTCGAGCTCGGCCGCCGGCGCCAGCGCACCGACGACGGGAGCCAGGCATGAGCATGAACCTCGTCGTCCTGCTGTACCTGGTCGCCTCGGTGTGCTTCATCCAGGCGCTCAAGGGGCTGTCGCACCCCACCACTTCCATCCGCGGCAACGTCTTCGGCATGACCGGGATGGCGATCGCGGTGCTCACCACGATCGCGCTGATCTTCATGCTCAACGCCCAGGCGGGTGCGGTGGGGCTGGGCTGGGTGGCGCTCGGCGTGGCGGTGGGCGGCACCGCCGGCGCCCTGATGGCCCAGCGGGTCGAGATGACCAAGATGCCCGAGCTGGTGGCGTTCATGCACAGCATGGTCGGCCTGGCGGCGGTTTTCATCGCGGTGGCCACGGTCGCCGAACCGTGGGCGTTCGGCATCGTCGACCGGGGCGCGCCCATTCCGGCCGGCAACCGGCTCGAATTGTTCCTGGGCGCGGCCATCGGCGCGATCACCTTCAGCGGATCGGTGATCGCCTTCGGCAAGCTCTCGGGCAAGTACAAGTTCCGGCTGTTCCAGGGCGCACCGGTGGTGTTTTCCGGCCAGCACCTGCTGAACCTCGCGCTGGGCATCGCCACCGTGGTACTCGGCCTGGTCTTCATGTTCACCGAGAACTGGACCGCGTTCTTCCTGATGCTCACGCTCTCGTTCGTGCTGGGCGTGCTGATCATCATCCCGATCGGCGGCGCCGACATGCCGGTGGTGGTCTCGATGCTGAACAGCTACTCCGGCTGGGCGGCAGCCGGCATCGGCTTCTCGCTGAACAACAGCATGCTGATCATCGCCGGCAGCCTGGTGGGCAGCTCGGGCGCGATCCTCAGCTACATCATGTGCCGGGCGATGAACCGCTCGTTCTTCAACGTGATCCTGGGCGGCTTCGGGGGCGAGGCCGCGGCCGCGGGCGGGGCCGGCCAGCCGCAGCGCGCGGTCAAGAGCGGCTCGGCCGACGACGCCGCCTTCCTGATGACCAACGCCGACACCGTGATCATCGTGCCGGGCTACGGCCTCGCGGTGGCCCGCGCCCAGCACGCGCTCAAGGAGCTGGTGGCCAAGCTGGTCGAGCGCGGCGTCACGGTCAAGTACGCGATCCACCCGGTGGCCGGGCGCATGCCGGGCCACATGAACGTGCTGCTCGCCGAGGCCGAGGTGCCCTACGACCAGGTGTTCGAGATGGAGGACATCAACGCCGAGTTCGGCCAGACCGATGTGGTGCTGGTGCTGGGCGCCAACGACGTGGTGAATCCGGCCGCCAAGGACCCCAAGAGCCCGATTGCCGGCATGCCCATCCTCGAGGCCTACAAGTCGCGCACCATCATCGTGAACAAGCGCTCAATGGCGTCCGGCTACGCCGGCCTCGACAACGAGCTCTTCTACCTCGACAAGACGATGATGGTCTTCGGCGACGCGAAGAAGGTGGTCGAGGACATGGTCAAGGCGGTCGAGTGATCACGGGGCCGGGCGGACGCCGCGCGGCTTGAAGCCCGCCCCGGGCGGCCCCATCATCGGTCCGTCACCTGCCCCGGAGGCTGCGATGTACACCGACCCCATGGTCGTGCCGGCCGTCGACCGCGAGCGGCTCGATTCGCTGCGCCGGGTCTGCCTGCTCGACTACGCCCTGCACATCGCCGGGCCGCTGCTGTCCATGGGACTGCTGTCGGTGATCGCGCTGATCGTCAACTACATCAAGCGCGACGACGCCCGCGGCACGATCTACGGGAGCCACATGACCTGGATGATCCGCACGTTCTGGTGGACGCTGTTCTGGGTGGTGGTGTCGTTCCTGCCGCTGCTGCTGCTCACGGTCATCAGCTTCGGGCTGCTGTCGTTCCTGTTCGTCGTGCCGGTGCTCTGGTACCTGTACCGGATGATCAAGGGCCTGCTGTGGCTGTACGACGGGCGCGCGATGCCGAATCCATGAGCGCCGATCGCCAACGCCGGGTGCTGCTCGCGGCGGCGGCCACGGCGCTGTCGGGCTGCGCCCTGCCCGGCGGGCCAGGTGGTCGCGAGGCCCCCGCGGCGGCGGTCCGGGTGGGCGATCGCTGGCGCTACCAGGTGATCGAGCGGTACCGCGACCGGCTCGTCGAGACACCGATCGTCGAGGTGGTCGAGGCCGGGCCCGAGATCGTGCTGCGGGTCAGCGGCCGCGGCGGCTCGCCCGCGGTGGAGGAGCGCTACTCGGCGCCGTGGTCGGTGCTGCAGGAAAGCGTCTACGGGCTCACGATGCGCTTCGGCGAACCGATGCCGCTGGTGCCGCTGCCGGCCGCACCGGGCGCCGGCTCCACCCGCGTGACCACCTACACCGTGCCCGGCGAGACCCCGGCGCGACGCTGGTCGCAGCAGCTGCGGGTCGAGGGCTGGGAGCCGGTCACCGTGCCGGCCGGCCGGTTCGACAGCCTGCGGATCACCCGGGTGATCGCGTTCGACCACCCGGATGCCGGCCGCCGCGCTTCGGTCCTCACCGACCGCCTCTGGTATGCGCCCGAGGTCCGGCACTGGGTGCGGCGGGAGTGGCGCGGCGAGTACGTGAGCGCCGGCGCCGGCGCGGGCCGCGACACCGCGGCCCAGGGCACCAGCGGCATCGAGGACTGGCTCGAATGGCGGCTCGCCGCCTTCCTGCCCGCTCCGGTGTCATCGTGAATTGCGCCGCCCCGACCGGACCGCCCCTGCGACGTGACGGACGTCGCGACGTGACCCCCGCTCCCCCCTCGGGCATCGCCCGCACGCCAGTGGCCCCGACCCGGCGCCGGATCGTGCGCGGCGCGCCGGCGGGGATCGCGCTCGCGCTGGCCGGCTGCGCCGGTACGCCCCCGATCGCGCCGCCGCCGGGCGCCGAGCCGCTGCCCCCGCCGTCGCTGCGCCCGGGCGACCGCTGGTACTACCAGCGGGTGAACCTGTACAACGGGGCCTCGGAGGGCGCGGCAGTGGCGCAGGTGCTGACCACGGCGCCCGAGCTGCGGGTCGCGCTGCAGCTGCCCGGGCGCGAGCAGCCCCTGATCGAGCGCTACGTCGACGCCTGGACCGTGCTCGACGATGCGGGCTGGGACCACCCGGTGCGATTCGAGTCGCCGATGCCGGTGGTCCCGCCCGGGGCCCGCGCCGGCCAGCGCCTGAGCACGCACGCCACCTACCGCAGCGAGGCGTCGTCCGAGCGGCTCGACTGGCGTCAGCGGCTGCAAGTGACCGGCTGGGAGCGCATCCGGGTGCCGGCCGGCTCGTTCGACGCGCTGCGGATCGAACGGCTGATCCACTTCCGTCACCCCGACCCGTTCCGCTTCGACCCGAACCGGGAGGACGTGATCTGGTATGCGCCCGCGGTGGGTCGCTGGGTGCTGCGCGAATGGACCGGCGACTACATGTCGGGCGGCCCCACCCCGCGTGGCAGCCGCACGCTCGAGGAGCGGACCCGCTGGCTGCTGACAGCCTGGGAGCCGGCGAGCCGCTGAGCCCTGTGCAACCGGACCCGGCATCGGGTCGCTTGCCGAAGCGCCCTCAGCGATCGCGCGCCGCGCCGTCGATCATCTCGATCGCGGTCCTCGCCACCTCGGCCGGCGCCGGCCAGCGCCCGTCGCCGCCCAGCCAACGCGCGGCCGGCGACCACGGCCGGTGCCGGGCCGGCGCTCCGGGCCCGAACACACCCAGCACCGGCGCGCCCACCGCCGCGGCCAGGTGCATCGGGCCGGAATCGTTCGCCACCGTGAGGCGCGCGCCGCGGCACACTGACGCGTAAGCGCCGAGCCCCAGGCCCGGCAGCAGCGTGGTGCCCGGCAGCGCGGCCCGGGCCTCGCCCTCCTCGCCCGGACCCGGGCAGCACACCGTGGCGAGGCCGCGCCCAGCGAGCCGGTCGGCCAGCTCGGCGAAGCCGGGCCAGCGCTTGCTGGCGCCCCGGGTGCTGCCAGCCGCCAGCGGCGCCAGCACGATGAAGCCGACACCCGGCGCCGGCAGGGCGGCGGCCAGCGCCGCGGCGGCGGCCGCCTCGTGCGCCGCCGTGGTCCGCAGCCCGAGCCGGTCGGGCGGCGCGTCGGGCCAGGGGGTCGTCGACCGCCCGGGCCGGTCGGGCGGCGCACCGGGTACCGCCGGATCGGTCACGCCCAGCCAGGCGGCCAGTTCCCGCGCCAGGCGCCAGAACACCGCCACCTCGTGGAGCCCGGCCGGCCGCGCGATCGCACGGCCCAGCAGCAGCGAGCGGGCATCGCCCCGGTGGCCGAGCGCGGCCACGCCGGCGAGCCGGAACACCGCCGCGCTCGAGAGCGAGTTGGTGAGCAGCAGCCCGTGCCGGCACTGCAGCCCGCGCAGCAGGCCGGAAGCCTCGCGCAGCCCCCGCGGCAGCGCCACGGTGGGCCAGCCGTGGGCGGCCAGCAGGTCGACGGCCCAGCCGCGCCCGGCCGGCACCGGCCGGAATCCCGCCGCCTCGAGCGCGGAGAGCGCGGGCAGCGCCATGCAGACGTCGCCGACCCAGTTGGGCAGCCGCACCAGCAGCCTCATCCCGACCGCCGCTTCAGGCGGGCGCGGCGATCGCGCGGTCGAGCCACTCGATCCAGTGGCGCACCGGCGTGTCGGTGCCCGACTGCAGGTGGGCGAGGCAGCCGACGTTGGCCGAGAGGATCGTGTCGGGCGACACCGCCCGCAGGTGGCCCAGCTTGCGGTCGCGCAGCTGCCTCGACAGGCCCGCCTGCAGCACCGAGTAGGTGCCGGCCGAGCCGCAGCACAGGTGGGGTTCGGCGAACGGCAGCACCTCGGCGCCGCAGGCGGCGAGCAGGCCCTCGACCGCGCCGCGGACCTGCTGGCCATGCTGCAGGGTGCAGGGCGGATGGAAGGCGAGCCGCGCCGGCGGCGCCGGTTGGCCGGCCGGCGCCTGCAGCAGGGCCTGCAGCCGTTCGCGTTCGGGCGCCAGGAAGACCGACAGGTCGCGCACCAGCGCCGACACGCGCGCCGCGCGCTCGGCGTAGGCCGGGTCGTGGCGCAGCAGGTGGCCGTAGTCGGCGAGCATCGCGCCGCAGCCCGAGGCGTTGACCACGATTGCCTCGACCCCCGGCCCAGCCGCGGCCTCGGCACCCTCCACGAACGGCCACCAGGCGTCGACGTTACGGCGGACCTCGTCGAGGGCGCCGGCGGCATCGCTCAGGTGGTGGCGGATGGCACCGCAGCAGCCCGAGCCCCGCGCGACGATCGCCTGCACACCCAGCGCATCGAGCACCCGCGCGGTGGCGGCATCGATCGCCGGCATCATCGCCGGCTGCACGCAGCCCGCCGGCAGCAGCACGCGCCGGGCGTGGCTTCGCTGCGGCCAGGCCCCCGCGGGGCGCCGCTCGGGCACCTTGGCCTTCAGGGCCGCCGGCAGCAGCGGCCGCAGCATCTGCCCGGCGCGCATGGCGGGGTCGAACAGCCAGCGTCGGGTCAGGCCCTCGCGCAGCGCGGTTCGCATCAGTTTTTCGGAGGCGGGTCGGGGCACCCGCTGCTCGACCAGGTGGCGGCCGATGTCCACCAGCCGGCCGTAGCGCACGCCCGAGGGACAGGTGCTCTCGCAGTTGCGGCAGGTGAGGCAGCGATCGAGGTGCAGCTGGGTGTCGCGGCCGGGCACCACGCCCTCGGTGACCTGTTTGATCAGGTAGATGCGGCCCCGCGGCCCGTCGCGCTCGTCGCCGAGCAGCTGGTAGGTGGGGCAGGTCGCGGTACAGAAGCCGCAGTGGACGCAGCTGCGCAGGATCGCCTCGGCCTCCTCGCCGTCCGGGGTCCCCTTCAGCCAGTCGGCCAGGTGAGTCTCCATTCCGATGCGCCGTTCAGAGGCCGGCGACCAGCCGGCCGGGGTTGAAGAGGCCGCGCGGATCGAACTCGCGCTTGATGCGCCGATGCAGCTCGAGCAGCGGGCCCGGCAGCGGCGGAAACACGCCGGCCACCCGGTCGCGGCTGCGGAACAGCGTGGCGCTGCCGCCGACGGTGGCCGCCGCCTGCCGGACCACCGCCGGATCGGCGTCGGTGCGGAACCAGCGCAGCGCGCCGCCCCACTCGATCAGCTGACGGCCCGGGAACTCGAACACCGGCGCGGTAGACGGCACCGACAGCCGCCACAGCGGCGCGTCGCCGTCGAAGAACGGGTCGGTGTGCTCGCGCACCGAGTTCCAGAGCACGTCGGCCACGGCCGGCTCCAGCGGCGCGGCCCCATGCCGCTCGACGAAACGCCGGCGTGCGGCATCGACCGCGGCCCGGGCGCCCGACAGGCGCAGGTGCAGCGTGCCCGCCTGCCAGGCGGTGGCCGAGATCGGCAGCGGCTCGCCAGCCCAGCGATTGAGCTGGGCCAGCGCGTCGCGCAGGCCCACGCAGAGGACCACGGTGACCTCGGCGGCGGGCACGGGCAGGACCTTGAGCGAGACCTGGACGATCGGGCCGAGGATGCCCATCGAGCCGGCCAGCAGCCGGGCCACGTCGTAGCCGGCGACGTTCTTCATCACCTGGCCGCCGAACTGCAGCAGTTCGCCCTGGGCGTTCATCAGCACCGCGCCCAGCATGTAGTCGCGCACCGCGCCGGCGGCGGCGCGCCGCGGCCCGGACAGCCCGGCCGCGACCATGCCGCCCACCGTGGCGCCAGGGCCGAAGTGCGGCGGCTCGAAGGCCAGGCACTGGCGTCGCTCGGCCAGCGCAGCCTGCAACTCGGCCAGTGGCGTGCCCGCGCGGGCGGTGATCACCAGCTCGGTGGGCTCGTAGGCGACGATGCCTGCGACGGCCCGCAAGTCGAGCGGCTCGCCGGCCGGCGGCTCGCCGTAGAAGTCCTTGGTGCCACCGCCGCGCAGGCGGATGCGGATCCGGTCGGCGTCGGCCGCGCGAACACCGTCACGCAGCGCCCGCAGGGCGGGGTCGGCCGGCACCGGCCCGGCGGCGGGCGACGGGGGCGGCCCCGGCGCGGCGACCGGCGGCGGATGGGTCACGGTGGCTTCCTCAGAAGCGGGGGATCTCGGGGAACGCGATGCGGCCGCCCTGCACGTGCATCCGCCCGTACTCGGCGCAGCGGGCGAGCGTGGGAATGCCCTTGCCAGGGTTCAGCAGCCCGGGCGGATCGAAGGCCCGCTTCAGCGCGAAGAACGCGGCCCGCTCGGCGGGCGAGAACTGCACGCACATCGAGTTGATCTTCTCCACGCCCACGCCGTGCTCGCCGGTGACCGTACCGCCCAGCTCGACGCACAGCTCGAGGATGTCGGCGCCGAAGCGGTCGGCCCGCTCCCACTCGCCCGGGACGTTCGCGTCGAACAGGATCAGCGGGTGCAGGTTGCCGTCGCCGGCGTGGAACACGTTCATGCAGCGCAGCCCGTAGGTACGCTCCATCGCGGCGATGGCGGCGAGCATCCGGCCCAGGTTCTTGCGCGGGATGGTGCCGTCCATGCAGTAGTAGTCGGCCGAGATGCGCCCGGCGGCCGGGAACGCATTCTTGCGCCCCGACCAGAACCGCAGCCGCTCGGCCTCGGACGACGACACCACCAGCGCGGTGGCTCCGGCAGCCGCCAGCACTTCACGCATCCGGGCGATCTCCTCGTCGACCTCCTCGGGCGTGCCGTCGGACTCGGCCAGCAGGATCGCCTCGGCCTGCAGGTCGTAGCCGGCCTTCACGAAGGGCTCCACCGCGGCCGTCGCCTGACGGTCCATCATCTCCAGCCCGGCGGGAATGATGCCGGCGGCGATGATCGCAGCCACCGCATCGCCGGCCCGGATCACATCGTCGAACGAGGCCATCACCACCCGCGCCAGCTGCGGCTTCGGCACCAGCTTCACCGTGGCCTCGGTGACCACCATCAGCATGCCCTCGGACCCGATGGTCAGTGCCAGCAGATCGAGCCCCGGGGCGTCGAGCGCGCTCCCGCCCAGCTCGATCACCTCGCCGTCGATGGTGAGGCCCCGCACCCGCAGCACGTTGTGCACCGTCAGGCCGTACTTCAGGCAATGCACGCCGCCCGAGTTCTCGGCCAGGTTGCCGCCGATGGTGCAGGCGATCTGCGAGGACGGGTCGGGCGCGTAATACAGGCCGTGGGGCGCCGCGGCCTCGGAGATGGCCAGGTTGCGTACCCCCGGCTGGACGCGGGCGGTGCGCCCGATCGGGTCGAGGTGCAGGATCCGGTTGAAGCGCGCCATCGACAGCACGATGCCGGCCGCGTGGGGCATGGCGCCGCCCGACAGGCTGGTGCCGGCGCCGCGCGCGACCACCGGCACGTCGAGCGAGCGGCAGGTGCGCAGCACCTGCTGGACCTCGGCCTCGGTCTCGGGCAGGCAGACCGCGACCGGCAGCTGCCGGAAGGCAGTCAGGCCGTCGCATTCGTAGGGGCGGGTCTGCTCGATGCCGGCCAGCACCGAACCGGCCGGCA
>Ga0169931_10010176_pt1 | contig 13420 bp, 10 predicted proteins | sample Kivu_15m_20L_FD_129675 | JGI IMG/M metagenome (GOLD analysis project Ga0169931, IMG submission 129675) | Freshwater microbial communities from Lake Kivu, Western Province, Rwanda to study Microbial Dark Matter (Phase II) - Kivu_15m_20L... | ecosystem: Environmental > Aquatic > Freshwater > Lake...
AGAGGTACCAGCAGAACCAGATGTTCCGGTTGAACCAGAACTACCAGATGAACCGGAAGACCCAGATGAACCAGAACTTCCTGATGTACCAGAAGATCCAGCAGCACCAGTGTTACCAGAGGTTCCGGAAGAACCAGCTGCTCCGGTTTGACCAGAAGAACCCGAGGATCCAGATGATCCTGTTGAACCAGAACTACCGGATGAACCAGAAGAACCAGAAGAACCAGAAGAACCAGCAGCACCAGTGTTACCAGAAGTACCGGAGGAACCACTATTACCTGATGTACCTGAACTATTCAAGCTAGAAACTCCAGACACATAGGTTCTCACCCAAGCTGTGGTTGGAACCTTAGTGCTATTGTCATTACCAGCAGGAGCAGTCACTGTTAGATTAGCAGGAAGAGTAACATTATTACTGCCATCATAGGTGACTATCTCACGTAAATAACCGGTATCTCTAGTGTTTCCCATTTATCTTTTAAATGTCATTTATATATTTTTCATTCACCTCATTAGCTTGGTTTGACTGGCCACACAACAGAGCCAGGAGTAGTTATACTAGAAACTAGATCTCTCAAGGTCTGGCGATATTGTCTCCATTCTTCTTTCTTTTCTTCAGTCAGCGGAGAATCAGCTCCTTGTGTCCAATCACATTCTAAGAGTCTTCTGTTTCTTTCATCTCGAATGAAATTTTTATAATCCTCTAATATTCTCTGCTGTAACTGTTCAGGAGTTAAATTCACAAGATCTTGCGGAACTGGAGTATCACTTTGAATCATAGTGTTTGCCACTATTTCATCATAGTCTTTGTGCACATACTCTATTGAGCCATCTGAATGTTCTATTTTAATATAATCCCCCATAACGATTAAGTATAATAATTACTTGCTGATTGGTGTTGTATAAAGGCCAATGCATTAACCCTCGATCCTATATCCAATCCATGTATTCCAATAAAAATGTTTATTTTTCCCTCTGAGTATCCATCTCCTTGTCTGTCAAATTTTAAACACACATAATATGGACTTCCGGTTTTGTAAATGTCCACTAGTGTGGTTGAACCATTATTATAAATATATTTGTTTAATATACTTGTTGTGGTATAAGGATAACATCCAGCATACCCAAAACAGTTAGCGCTGTTATACAAATATCCCCAGAAGTAAAAATTGAGCATTGCAGATTCTGTTGCATAGCTAAGTTTAACATCTAAATATCTGTTACCCGCTCTTAGTGTAAATTCCCCGATATGTTGAAGCATGGGGGGACTAGAATTAGACCATGTTCCTGGACTTGTTGCATCTGATATTGTTTTATAAAATATACCCATCTCTTTATATAATTTCCTCTAATTTTATTTTGAATCTTTTTCCATTCTGATTATTAATGATAAAAAGATCTTCTGCACCTTCTTGGATTGTCCAACTTCCATTGGTTCCGTCTACATCGTTACCGCCTTCTTTGTTCAAATTATTTAGGTGAAGGTCATTTGTATAGACATGGGACCAAGCATAAGTTGATGTACCCAAAGAATATGTGTTATCTGCAGAAGGTCTAAGCACAGCAGAAACTGAAATCTCTCCACCGCTGGCTATAGAAATTCTAGTTGTATCATTGGTTACAATAGCCAAAGCGTGATTCGACTGTGATCCAACTATTCCTCCGTTAGTGTTTGCTCCTAAAATTGCTTTTATCCCTGTGTTTCTTGTGACATAAAGGGTTGCATTGTTTCCTGCCCCTTCTAAATGAATTGTTTTTTCACTGGAACTTCCTAATTGTGATGCCGTACCTACCCCAACATTACCAATGGAATTAATTACTATACCATCAGTACTTGCAAGGGTTTTTGTGAAAGATAGAACACCAGATGCGCTCTGTCCTACTGCAATATGATAATCAGCTACTCCAAATTGATTTAGTGTAATGTAAGGCTTTATAGTAGAAGCACCATATAAATATATTGCTTGAGCAGTTGTTCCAGATATTCTTATTTGACCATCAGTAACTTCTAATTTAGTTGCTGGTGAAGTGGTACCTATTCCAACGGATCCAGCAAAATAATTCTTATCCGAACCTCCCGCTTGATATAACCCATATCTGTTGGTAACGGTTCCACTGCCTGCAGAAGAATCTATATACAAGGTATAAAGATTTGTGGCATTCACATTTGATGCTACAGCAACATATAATCCATGGAGATTTGTTGCAGCATTTACAAAAGTACCATTTATTACAGCTTGATATTGTGTGGTACCTAGGGTTGGTATATTAGCTGATAAGTAAAATAATCTATCAGTAAGAGGAGCAACATTTATATTCATACTCGTGGCCTGAACACTTGAACTGAATGTTGCAGCACCGGAAGAAGAACTTAATATAAGATTGCTTGCTGCTAAATTTTCATTGACGATGTAAAAATCATTATTCGTTAAACCCCTTGTTCCAAGATACCAGTTTAGGGTTGAACCTGTTCTAAAATTAACCGTTGCACCATACCCATTAGTTTGTCTTTTTATAGTTAGTGTCCCGCTTCCACTTTCTTCAATAGTTATGTCTTTAGAACTTATTGTTGAACTTAAAGTAGCGCTAGTTCCGCTTATTGGTCTATCAAATACAACTGATCCACTTCCTGTATTATCACTGAATCTAAGATTTGTGCTGTTTAAATAAATGTCCCATTGATTGGTACCAGATGCTCCATAAACTCTTAATCCACTACCACCAGAACTAGCTAGAGTTAATCCACTTGAGGTGGAATTAACAGTAACGGTGGAACTGAATGTTGCAGCACCGCTTGATGCTAAGGTTAATACCTGGGTCAAGGATCCAGCTGCAGGCCTTGTGTGAAATTCTAATTGGGTTCCAACATTGTCTGTCACAGCAGTTGCTCTAATTAAAGCAACTGTTGAGATTGCAGAATTATACCAAGCATAATCTCCTCTCGATCCACTGGTAGCACTACCAGTTAAATTTACAGCTATTACAGGAGTGGTTGAAGCAGCTACTTGTAAGTTAGCAGCAGGACCAGTTAATCCTATCCCAACATAACCACTACTTGCAATCCTCATTCTCTCTGTCGCAGATACGCTGGGATCCGTTCCATCAGTGTTATTCGTTAAAAACGCTATCTCTCCTTTATACCAAGCAGTTCCATTAGTTCTGAATTGTATGGAAGACATATTAGCACCTTGATTGGAATATCCTCTTGCTTGGGAAGATATTTCTGCTATTAAAGAATTAGCAGAACCGTCAACGTCTTGATTTGTAAAAACCTGATTTCCCCTTATACCTAATCTTTGAGTTGGACCCGATATATTGATTCCAATATTTGTTCCAGTATCATAAATTATACTATTTCCAATTGTTGTGGAGTTAGTAAACTTAGCTACATAACTTGTTGTTCCGCTTATAGTTCCTGCACCGGATGATCCGGAGGTTCCGGTGCTTCCCGAAGATCCAGTTGATCCTGAGCTACCTGAAGTCCCTGTCGATCCTGAGCTACCTGAAGTCCCTGTCGATCCAGAGGATCCTGTGCTTCCAGAAGATCCCGATGTTCCTGCTGATCCCGAAGAACCAGTCGATCCTGAGCTTCCTGAACTTCCAGAAGTCCCTGTTGATCCAGACGATCCAGAAGAACCAGCCGATCCGGAGGACCCAGAGGATCCTGTGCTTCCAGAAGATCCCGATGTTCCAGTTGATCCAGAAGAACCATTCATACCAGAGGTTCCGGTTGATCCAGACGATCCTGAAGATCCTGTAGATCCAGAGCTTCCTCCGCTCCCAGAGGACCCAGAAGATCCTGAAGTGCCAGCCACTGCATTTTGGCTGAACGAGATCCAATCAGCTGAACTAAGATATCCAGATGTTCCATTGCCTGCTTGAGGCATGGAAATAACCCCGGTTTGATTATTATACACAACAGGAGATGTGGCGCTAATCGATCCAAGACCTATTCCCCCTCCTGTACTCCAAGCAATAATATTAATGATAGATCCTGCAGACACCCCACTATTTAGAACCACGCTGGTTCCATTGGTGGCGGTGAATTCTGCATTATCTAATTTTGAACCATTATAATAGACGTCAACCTGTCCCACAGTATAAGACACGGAAAATGTTGTCTGATCGGCAGTGGCGGTGAAGCTAGTTGAAACCCTAGCATTGATAGTGGAAATTCCAGAGGTACCTGAAGTTCCGTTTCCAGATGTTCCGGAAGATCCAGTCGATCCGCTAATTGTAAACGAAAGACAGGGTTTGGTAAAAGTGGTGGTTCCTGATCCCCCAATATAAGTCAGGGTATTAAAAACTGCATCATTACTGACCTGGGAAAAACTACTAAAGGTATAAAAGTTTGTTTTGGAAACGTCTCCTAATTCATAGATCTGTAGGGTGACTGATCCAGAGGAAAAAAGACTGGCTAATCGGGTAAAGATAGTGGCACTGGTTCCATTCTGTAAAGTGTTACCATTTCCATCAGTGGCAGAGATCCTAAGATCCCCGCTATTCGTCGTTAAATTAGCGCTGCTGTACGATATCTGTCCACTAATATAACTAGTGGAACTAAGATTAGTACCGCTGTATTGGAGGCTAAAACCACCAGCTACACTTACTCCAGCAGTGCCAGCAGAACCAGCAGTGCCTGATGATCCTGAGCTACCCGAAGATCCAGCAGTTCCTGAAGATCCAGAAGATCCCCCACTGCCAGAAGTACCTGTAGAACCAGAAGAACCTGATGTTCCGGTTGATCCAGAGCTTCCAGAAGATCCAGCAGTTCCCGAAGATCCAGAAGATCCTGCTGCTCCCGATGCACCAGAAGAACCTGCACTACCCGAGGTTCCTGTGGATCCCGAAGTTCCCGAAGTTCCGGTGGATCCCGAAGATCCAGCAGTTCCTGAGGTACCAGCAGATCCTGAAGATCCAGCAGTTCCACTTGATCCAGAAGATCCAGCAGCACTTAGCCATTCAGATCCATTATATCTGTAGATCTGCTGTGTGGATGAATCATAAATGATACTACCAACGTTTGCAGTGTTTGAAGCATTTCCAATGCCGTTGACAACTGGAATCGTTAAACCTTTACCATCTGAAACAACAATTATACCATCGGCGTTCGTGACTTTGTACCCGGACATTCAGAGACTTTACATTTCATTTATATATCACACCTGGGAAAGTGGGGTACACAAAAAAAGCACTGTTAAAAACAATGCTTTTTAAAACTTTATGGAATTTTCTATTTAAGGCTTGATAACTCTGTTCATGAAAGTGGAATAACGACTTTCGGTTTTCACCTCAGAGAAGTCTCCTAGTAAAAACTCATGATGTTCAACCTCTCTTTCCTGAGAAAGTAAATCGTCATATTCTTTCTGAAACTCATTCCATTTTGGATTTGGAATTTTTCCTACAACTTCACCCTCTTCATTTTTAACATCATTAAATGCAGAGACACCAATAGATCCATCAGGACCCTCGTCACCATGTTTTTTGATCAATTCGTTGCGTAGAGGTTCTACTTCATCCACTAATTCCTTGGTTTTCTTACCTAAATCATTTAGCCAGTATTTTTGCACTAGGCTAATTTTTTCGTCCAATAAACCATTCTGAACTTTAGATCCCGTTTGGCGATCTTGCAAGCCGTGAATTTCTTCTGATAGTGCTAGAATTTCCCCAAGTTTAAATGTTGTCTTTACCATATACTTTTTTGATATTATATTTTAGATTTTTTGAGAGAATTGTTTCAAATGATTGATTGCTTTTTAACTACCACTATATATAATCCATTCCACCACATACTCCTGTCTTCTATACTGTTTAACATTTTCTTCTCGTATTGAACAGCTAATCCAGACTTCTCAATCCCCGATATAGCACCTTCTACTACACCATCCCAATTAGCATCATCAAAAATTAGAATACATTCCTCTGCAAAGGTGTCAGCAAAATATTCCACAGCTAGTTTGGTACTCTCGTATGAATGATCCCCGTCATAAAAAAATAGATCTATTCCTTTGATGCTGTTTTTATCAACATTAATAAAATCACAGTTAAAGACCTTGATTCTATTTTTCCCTTTATAAGGCAGAATTTTCTGAATGAAGTCTTCCTTGCTAACCTTTATATTAATTGACCCATTCTCTGCAGATATTCCTTCTTTCCAGTTATCCACCGCATAGGCATTAAGATTGTTATCAGCAATAGCACTAGAAAAAGTTCTACCGCTAAGACATCCAATTTCTAAATATCCGGTTGATATTTTACCCAGTTCATTCAACAACTTGTCGATTCTAGGGCTGGACAGTCCTGGTACTGCGGTTTCAAAATCTGAGTTAACACTATTAACTAAAATGCTTGCAACGCTGTCAGATTTTTTATCCAAATCTCCTCCAGCTATTCTATCACAAAAGTTACAGTCCCAGCATTCAAATTTACACGTCTTAATAATCTTTCTCCACTTAGCAGCATCATTTTTACTAACCTTAAGATCTATATCATAAAGCAGGGTCTTATTGTCCGCATAGTTTCTAATGATCTTCATGGATTCATATATTTTCTTGACGTTCTCCCTGCCGTGCATCTTAAAGATGTCTACCCCCATATCAAGAAATTCATCCCAGTCTTCTTTCCAAGCTGGAATGTCTGCAGTTTTCAATACAACTGCTTTATTAGTGAAATCCCACTTAGGACAGGATACTCTGCTAATAGGATTGTTGAAATACTGACTATCTGTTGTTCTGGTATTGTTGTAATGGTAATGCTCAGACATTACAGGACACTTACCCAAGCATCCCTCATTAGCTAATAAAACGAGTTTAAAAGGATTTTTACGCTTTATCTTAACTATGCTTTTTATCGTGTCATGATCTCTCATTAAAGCTCTGTCAATACACACAGAATGAAATCCGCTTGTTACCACATTATAGACATCCGTAGGCGTCTTTGTGTCCATCAGGATAGAAGCTCTAACTTCTAATTCGGGAAACTCTTTTTGAATCTGACCAGTCAAAAGCCAATGGTTGAAAGGTAGTGTACACAACCTGATACCACTAGCATATAAAGGTTTAAAAGATTCAATCCAGAGATCTAGATTTTCCTGAGTGGGTCTAATTGAAATGTTATTAAAAGTTGCGGAAGCAGTGATACCTGTTATCTTCTGGATATGTAATGCCACATCAATCATGTATTGAGAATCGTTCTCAGAAGCAAAAACGTCCCCCATTGCATCTTGAGTAAAAGGAGCGATTCTGCAGGTAAAATATAAATCTGAAATATAGTCTTTGTAAATACTGCAAAAGTTTACAAACTCCGTAAACTGTGTTTCGGATAATTTAGGATTAATCGGTAGACTAAATATCTTCGCCATCTGTTTTTTCTCTCTTGTCAGATATCATCCCGATAAGATCAGCTTTTTCGAATAGGCCGGGAAAATTGCTATTAAGAAGACCAATATTATTATTGAGTGCTTCCTCAATCTTATTAATACCCATAGTAAGCTTTTTTGAATTCAACAACGCGGATCCAATAGTCAGAGCCTGATCTTTTGGTTCCATCATAGCGATTGAATCAAGATTACCCGCACCAATTCTTCCCGTTGTTACCATATCTACGCTAGCTTGTTTTGCCATACGATAGATCCAATACTCCCTTTCGAGATCTTCGTTGTGCTCTTTGTAAGTTTCTAGATCTGCTTGGTTAGGAACAATCTCAAGAACTAGTTTTACAAATATATCAAGTTCTTCCTCTACAACTCTTAGTTTCTTCTCGTATACTGAAATATCATATTGAAGCTGGTCGATGTCTAAAAGAATGAGTTCTTTTTCGAGATCTTCCTTTTCAAGTGCAAGCTCTCTTTCTTTGATCTTCAGTTTAACTTCAGATCTCTTACTGTCACGAATGATTTGCTTCTTGGCAGCAATACGAGTTTCAATTTCTAACAAAGCTTGCCTCACTCTGCGATAATCAGTAACCTGGGAGTTTACTACAAAGTACCTGCTTTGAAAATCGCTCATACTCCAACTACCGTGGCTTTCTACTAATTTTAAAATGTCTTGTTTTTCCATATTCTTTTCATTAATATTTTCACAAAATAGTTAACAGTGCATAAGTTATCATAATAGATATCCATATTATCAACGCTTTTAAATAGGTCATAAATCCGGTATGGAAATATTTTTGACCTATCGGTAAGCATTTATGAGAAGGGGATATCAGATATGCTGAATATTCTAATGTGAAGAATAAAACAAAATATTGCATACCAAACACACTAGTCAACAAACTAACAATACTTGCATACTTGGCAGAAGATCCTAAAAGAAAAGATGCTAAAAATCCCAACATTGAAACAAACAATATTCCAGAAGGAGTGCTATATTCTTTAATATAATTTTCAATCATGGGATAATAACTACCGACTAAATTACCCAGAATAATTATAACTGCCACAATCCAAATCAATTCCCAATTAATGTAACCAAACAATTTATTCCATGATTTTGAATATGCAACCAGATAGGAAGTGAAACAGATAAATGCAAGGAAATAATAATTGGTAAAACAACTTATTAATATTGTTGACAAAAAAGGTAAAACAACATGGAGGATGTTTTTCCAATTAATCGGATTGTCCTTCACCTCAATATCAATTTCATCATCATCCAATGATAAAATATAATAGGTAATATACAAAAACGTGATGAGAAGAAGTGGCCAAATATAAGACATGAATTTAGCATACGTTAATCCAAGTACTGCCATTGGAATGATTATGGTTTTTTCCAACGGAGACCATAAATAATAATGATGTGTCGCAAGATAATCGATGATGCCAAACTTCTTACGCTTCTTATTATCAACCGGTGCAATACTGTTCAACATAGATGCTGATAAAGCAACACGTCCAGGGATGGGTAAGATACCTCCAAATAGTGATACTAAAAATACCACCACCTTTTTCGATTTAACTTTTTGTTCTAGTATACTGAAAATGTCCATCAGGTATCCTCTTTCTTTGAGAATACCTGTTACGAACATAATGAGAATTAAATAGACAAGAAACTCCTGTCCTTTGATTAAAATCTCCATGCGAATATAATTATGGTTCTGGATTGTTTAGCATCTTGATTAAGACCTGGCATGTGCTCGATGTTTAAATAACCTTTGTTATTGAAACGATATTGAAGTAGTGGACCTATGTACCATTCTTGCGAACCACCTTCGTAATCATTATATCTAAACATGTGCGACACACCTAAAGTTAGATCATTGTTGATGATGTTAGCATAAGATGCGGTATATGCATATTCATCTTCACGAAGTTCTTTGATCCTGGATAAATTACCTTCATAGATTGCATTAAAACCCCAAATGCCACTTTTACCAATTCGGTCTCCTAATAGTAGTTTGGGTTCAATGCCCCAACGACCATCTAACATTTTTGTCTCCCAATATAATGTAGGATTGCCCCATAACTTACCCCAGTCAGCTAAAGCATATCTAAACTCCCAAGAGAATCCTCGCCATTTAAATTCCTTGTCGCCATTATAACCATCATAAACTGTGTGCGAATATAAATCCAATTGTAGCCTTTTACCTAAACCGAATGTGAATTCATCTCTCATTCTAATTTGAGCTGGTCCGTTCCTTCTTTGTCTAATATCGAACCATTTCTCATACATGGCTGTACCCGGAGGATTCATCACATAAACTCTTGTTGATGCAAACATTCTCATCGTGGTCCAAAGAGGTTGACCGTAAGGTCCTACTTTGATCGTCAATGGAACTTTTTTAGCGATTACAAGGATTTCTTGTAACTCATTCTTAGTTGTGTCCTGAGATTTAAGGGCTTGCTCAGATCCCTGTTTGATTGCGCTGTTACTGTATTGACCAAATGACAATGTAGTAACGAGCAAAGATGCTAACATTAGCGATAGCATTCTCACCGTTTTTTCCATTCACGCATGTTTTTTAATTAGAAGCCTTTGCTATAATCAACGGGTACAATACGTAGGCCGTTTTCGTCGAGAAGTCCCATTTCAGCAGCTTGATATACAGGCATTTCTACACCGAGTAGATCTTCTCTAAGAATGTTCAAATCCCAAATAGAAGCAGCAGCATCAACTGAAGCAAGGACAGTGTCTTTATTTGTCTGATCTTCCCTGCGGTTAAACTCGTCGATGATTCTACGCTTGGTAATCCTTTTCATTAAGCTAAGTGTAACTTCCCTAGTATGATTTGTATGATAAACCTTGGTTTTTGTTCCGCCCTCTTCATCTGGCTCTAGACCTTCTACCTGAGAATATGCTTTACGATAATCACGAGAAATGCCGTAAAATTTAGACCCGATTGAGACTTCATCTTCAGAGATTTCTTCCATGGGAGCGTTTAAAGCAAGTAGTTCAACCTCCGCTTCGGGAGTAACAGAAAAAATCCCATAGGAGTCAAGCCAAGTAAGTGAAGTCATTCCTTCAATTTGAGGAATCTCTTTATAAAATCTTACAATAAAATATTTCATTTTACTTTACTTTTTTAAAATGGTGTATTAATTAGTAACCAACATATACTGCAGAACCAGTAGCACACGATCCGGAAGAACATCCATCATGTCCTTTGGGTTGAGTGTCACTACCCATAGCAGTCCAGGTGTCGGTGAGATAATTCATTTTTCCTGCATCATTATTTTGGCCGGATCCATCATAAGCGCCAAGCATGTAACCATGGTTCTGACCTATTTCAAAGTTTTCTTCACCATTAGTTTTATTCTTATTAACTGTAGCAAGATTTGAACCGGTCGATTCACTAAACTTATAAAGATAGGAAGAACCAGGATAAGAACCTACCCCACCATATCCATATCCGTGCTTGGAAGATAGACCCTTTGGTTGTCCATCAGTGCTCCAACTCATACCACCAGTAGCCCAAGTTTCTGTTGCCCAAGTAAATGAGGATCCAGCCCCTTGAGAGATCCAAGCTTTAAATTGACCAAACAAAACTCCCAGTCCTCCACCAGTACCTCCTGATATGGGAGCTGTTGGAGCCGTTCCTGCATTAAACATAATATCTGTTGTGAAATTATGTCTATCCACCGCTGTGCTTCCCCCTCCAACAATGTATGCCGAAGTCAAAGATGGGGACAGCAATGCTTCGCAGTCAGTCCGTGAGGTTTTTAAATATCTAGCAGAATCTAATGAAGACATTGTTTCTGATGACATACTCATAGACTCTACTATTGTACCAGTACCGCCAACAGCTCCTGTGCTTGGATATATATAAGTTCTATAATCACTAAATCCTCCTCCTACATAACTACTATTATAAACTAGCTTATCTCCTAAGTTGGTTGTCACATCAGTAGCGTGAATTGTTTTGTTCACATTTTTCCAGGGAGAGCTGTTTTTATACCCACCACTCATATAGCCTTTTGTATAGATGGTTCTATATAAAAAGCTACTACCAAACGGATTGGTTGTTTGTGTGTCCCCTTTATTTGTCCAGGTTCCGTCCCAAACATACATAACACCACTAGGTGCAACAAAGAGAGTTCCTGTACTTGGCGATGATGGAAAGGAAAATGCCATTTTATAAACTATTAATTTTTTCTGTCAAGAGAATTATTGTATTTGTTAATTTATCTATCTGGGTTTGCTGTTCTTTGATCGATTCAATAAGTAGAGGTACTATTTTTTCATAGCGTACTGCTTTATATCCATTATCCCTTGTCGTCACAAGTTCTGGTAGTATTTCTTCGATCTCTTGAGCAATCACTCCATAATCTTTCTCCCCCACTCCATATACTGATTGTTTATCATTCCAATTAAATGATACCCCGCTTATTTTAGATATTTTTTCAATGGGTGATTCAATAACATTAATATTGTCTTTTAATCTAATATCAGAAGAGTAATAAGCAACAATATCACTATTCGATCTAATAACACCTTCAACAAGGGTATTTCCGGACACTGTAAGATTTAACTGAACCGACACATCTCCATTGATAACACCACCTGCTTTAGGATAGTAGAGGGACATATCAGGAACTGATGTTGCATCAACCCAAGCAGAGGCTGTACCATAATAAACTTTTAATCTACCAGTATCGCTCTCCCACCACAGCTGACCATTAACGCCCGATGGTACCCCATCTTGTATGGTAACTACTTGGGTTGCTAAACCAGCACTTTCTGAATATCTTGACCAATCTACTTTTACACCATAGGTATTAGAACCATTCCACCCCATTAAGTTTATGTTAACGCCCCATGAATTACCTCCATCCGCTACACTAACTGGATAATCGGGGGTATGCCTGTTTACTGCTCCCCCACTTGGAGATGTGGCTGCAGATGCATCAAATAAGGTGTGACTATTACCGTAGTTCTTCCACATCAATTGTCCTGCTACTGCTCCGTCCGTTACTCCTTTATAGTTAGTTCTTCCTGTAGAAAATGTTGTAGAAGTTGCTGCATTACCAGTAGTATTACCGCTTTGATCAAGAATTGCCGTTCCCGTTCTGTTTAATATATTTCCTGTAAATTGACCAGATCCGTCAGCATGACTTAATCTAATCATTACTGTATTAGTACTACCACCACCAACATTATTTTCAATACCAGTTGCTGAGGCTCTTGTAATGTCTAGTGTATTAATAGGATTATTATGCCAGATACCCCATGAAGCATCAGCTTCTTTAAATAGCCATGCAGAAGTTTCACCACCACCAGATGGATTTACCGATCTTAAAAAAACAGGATAAGTTGTAGAAGTTGATGCTTGCATTCTAATACCTTCTGCAGAAGCACCCCCACCCATTGTAATAGAAGTACCATTTGGATTAACTGTAATTCCAGTTGTTGTAGATGAACCTCTAGCGGTTACTGTTTCTAATGTGTCAGTTAACGTTGGGGATACACCAGAAGATCCAGATGTTCCTGACGAACCTGCTCCCCCTGTTTGACCAGACGATCCTGAAGTTCCGGAAGATCCAACTGCTCCATTAGCACCTGATGTACCAGAAGAACCAGCAGCACCATTAGCACCTGATGTACCTGATGATCCAGCAGCACCATTAGCACCTGATGTACCAGAAGATCCAGCAGCACCATTAGCACCTGATGTACCGGTCGAACCAGAAGATCCTGATGAACCTGAAGATCCCCTAGTTCCGGAGGATCCTGATGAACCTGACGTACCGGTCGAACCAGAAGATCCTGATGAACCTGAAGATCCAGAACTACCGGAAGAACCGGAGGATCCAGCACTACCTGAGGATCCTGTACTACCAGAACTACCCGATGTTCCTGTACTACCTGAAGAACCGGTCGAACCAGAAGATCCTGATGAACCTGAAGATCCCCTAGTTCCGGAGGATCCTGATGAACCTGACGTACCGGTCGAACCAGAAGATCCTGATGAACCTGAAGAT
>Ga0169931_10010177_pt1 | contig 13420 bp, 15 predicted proteins | sample Kivu_15m_20L_FD_129675 | JGI IMG/M metagenome (GOLD analysis project Ga0169931, IMG submission 129675) | Freshwater microbial communities from Lake Kivu, Western Province, Rwanda to study Microbial Dark Matter (Phase II) - Kivu_15m_20L... | ecosystem: Environmental > Aquatic > Freshwater > Lake...
ATTTATATAGATCAATGGCAACTCTATCATTTACATTACATATATAACTAATTTGTTTATAAGTCACCAAATATGTAAATAAGCTTTTTAATAAAATAAATATTAAAAAACATAATATTAGTTCGAATTCAAAAGACAAATTGCTGCTGAAATTTATTATTTTTTTTATCGCTAAATAAAAGTGACTGTTTACAACTGATGGATTTTGTAATACATTAATTATCGGATAAAGAAAGGCAACAGTTAAAGACTCGAGTATGCTGCTAAATAATACAAAAATTAATAAAATAAATAACTGTTTTTTCTCTTTACTAATAAGTAAATGATTTATATTTTTTAATACTTCTATCATGGATTATATTGAATTGATTCTTGATACTCAACTGGAGTACCACAAAAAACAAAATTATTTTTGTCTGCTAGAAAACTAAAAATTTGTTTATTCTGACTTATTAAATAATTATAAAAAGGAGCTACATATAATTCACCCTCCTTAACTATTTTTTGGTAATTTACATAATTATCTAAAATCATATTTACATCTTTAAAATAGTATAACCCGGTTGAACAGTAACTTGAAATTCTAACTTTTTCAGTAACTATATTAACTTTTCCGATTTTATCAACAAAACTCCAATGATCTCCTTCATTTATAAAAGTTTCGATAGATCCTTCGCCATCAAAATTTTCCCAATTATGAATTTTTCTAATAGTATCACCATTGAAAATTGTTACACTATCTGAATTATCTACAAAATTTTTTGCTTCAATTAACCCATTAAAAACTGTTTCTAACTGACCAGCTGTATCATTTATTTCTACAATTTTAAAACTTTTAAAATTGCTAGATATTAGTATGTTGTGTAAAAAATCTAAATCATTAAATTTTTTGTTCAGAATAATTAATAATTTAATATTTTGTGGGACAAATGATAAAATATTTTCAATTACAGTTGAATTTTTGAAAGGCAATTTGTATTTAACAATTTTATACCCTGCAGTAAAAAATCTGTTCGAACTGCCTGCGAGTGTTATAATTAACATATTCTGTTTAATAAATTTAAAATAAGAAGGAATCCTTCTTGTCTTTTTTCAGAATTTTTATGCAATGGAATCATAGTTAAAAATAAATGTTTTAAACCCATTAGCAAATGTGTTTTATCAATCTCAAATATTTCGATAAAAATATTGAGTCTTATTTGAACATTTTTTTCTGAAAAGAATTCATCGTTCATAGCATCTGAAACTATCAAATCATAACCAGCAACAAAACTATGTGCTAATTTGAAAATATCATAATCTGTAGGGCCGAAAAAAGAATTGCCTATATCCTTATCGGTATATCCCCTAGGATCTATTAATATCGGTTGATAAGTACTGAAATTAAATAATATATTGCTAAAACAAAAGTCACCATGCATTATAGAATATTTTGATCTAAAATTGTTGAAATATTTTAAATTGTTCTCAATTAAATTATTAATGAAATGGGTATCAAAATTTAACTTATCTACACACTTTATAATTTCTTCTCTTCTTTCTTTTATTTTTAAAATATAAAAAGAATCATTTGCATATTCCAAATTAGAGAATTTTATTTCTGATTTTTTAATTTCTATTAAAAGATTTTTTAAAATTTTTAATAAACCAATAAAAAAATTCATAGGCTGTTTGCCAAAAACAAATATATCACTAAGAACTGGGTGATATAAATATTCTAATGAATATGATGCATGATCCCCCTTAATATCAAATGAAGTAACAAATGGAATATTATGTGGAAAATAATTTTTAAAAGTATTAAGCCATTTGTATTCAGACCAAATTTTAAAACTGTCTTTACTACTTTTAATAATAAAGCCATTATGAAATTCAATTTTATTAAAATCTCTAGTCTCCAAGAACTGTCTTCTTGAGTTATAATATGTTAACGAATGACCAAAATCCAACCATTGGAACTCTTTATAAAAAATTAAGTTATTATTTTTCTGAAAATTATGAATGAAATCATTAAATGTAAAACTATCCTCTAGTGCCCTTATTAAATCAAAATTATTTAGTAAAATACCTCCCGCAAATACATATTCTTCATTATTAATTTCGCCCCATTTATAATTATACTTAGCTTTTTGTACGAAAAGATAATTTTTAGAAAAATCTGTTAGTTCGTGACTCAATAATAATGAATCTCCATAATAAATAAATAATTTTTCAGTTAATTCGAATTGTTTTGAAATTAAATTTAATACTTCAATTAAACTTTTGTTGTAATCAATCTCAATTTTATTTACAGAATAATTAAATTCAATGTCATATTTTATTGGTATGGTTATATATATATCGGATTTTAAATATTTTACACTCTCTAATTGATGATGAAATAGTTTTTTATTTAAAAGCGGAATTTCGGTTGGTAATATTTCACCAAATTCAACAGATAGATCAGGTTCAATAAACTTACTAGATAAAAATATTATTTTCACAATTATTATTTAATCAGTTTTTTTATTTCGTCTTCTGATAAATTAACAAATTCGTCCGGTCGAATTGCTTTATCATCGACATAAAAGCCTTCTTCTCCACACCATGGCTTGCCCATCAAAATTCCATCATATTCTACATTATATTTCTTTAACCAATCAATTAATACAGGTAAAGTATTAATATTAATTCTAGATATATCCCCTGAATATGTTTTCATATTTCTTGCTGAGTAAAGTATAATTTCGTACCCATTTTCTCTAAATTCTGAAATTTTTTTAATTACATCTCTTCTTGGTAATTTATCTTCATATTTTATTGAAGAAGAATGAATTGTAATAGTGTCGTCTATATCAATTATAATTTTCTTGTTCATTTTATAAATAAATTGCTTTTTCAACTAATTCACAAATTATATGCCCAATTAAAATGTGTGCTTCTTGAATTCTAGGAGTATTATTTGAAGACACGATTAATGCATGATCTGAAACTTCAGACATATTGCCACCTTTGTTTCCAACGAGAGAAATTGTAATTACTCCTTTTCTTTTTGCTGCCTCAAATGCATTGATTATATTCTTACTATTACCCGATGTAGAGATTCCAATAAGAATATCACCTGTATCACCTATCCCCTCAATAATTCGAGAATAAACGTGCTCGTACCCATAATCATTAGCAACTGCAGTTAAATATGAGGTATTACAGTGTAATGCTTCCGATTTTAATGCTTTACGGTCAATGTAGAATCTTCCAGAAAATTCTGCTGCTAAATGTTGCGCGTCTGCTGCTGAACCTCCATTTCCACAAAACAATACCTTTTTCCCATTTTGGAAACTATCCACTAAAATATTTGAAATTTTATGTAATTTGTTTATTAATAAATCATCTCTTAGTATAAGGTTTTTTACATCAATTGATTCTTGAATGATTTTTCTAATTTGATTTTCCATTTTCTTATTTTACAATTTGACAATATCTGTGATAATCTTCTGGGATTCCAATATCAATAAAATTAGTTTTTAAAATAATCCCACTTAATTGATTTTCTTTTACTAATTCAGGGAATATATCTAATTCTAGTGAAAAAGTATCTCCAGAATTAAATTTTTTAAAGTGAGATTTATTTAATTTATATATACCTGCATTTATAATTCCGCTTTTCAAATCACTGTTTTTTTCAACAAATTCAATAATTTTTAGATTAATATCAATTTTTACTATACCGTATCTAGCCGTATTATTAATTTTAACTAGTCCTATAGTTGGAGATTTAGCAAAATCAAATAAATGATATCCATTATCAATTATTGAATCAGAATTAACAACTAAAAAATCGGCGTTAATTTCACTTGCACATACTGAATATAAAACACCTCCTCCTGTTCCTAAAGGCTGGGATTCTATTATATATTTTTTATTGTATTTTTTCAGTGAAGGGTAAGATTCTATAGTGTCTATTATAACATCTGCTTTGTAATGTAATGAAAAAATAAAGTCTGAGTATCCATTTTCTATTAATTTTTTTAATAGTAAAATAATAAAAGGAGTACCTGAGATATCTGCTAGAGGCTTTGGATTATTACCCAAAATACTACTTAGTCGTGTGCCAAATCCACCAGCTAAAATTATTACAGGTGATTTACATTTATAATTCAATATATTTTACTTGATTTTAATATATCTATAATTGAAATAAACTGATTTTTATTATAGCCATATTTTAATGAAACTTCCTCTACGATTTCCGAAAAATATCCAAAGCTAAAAACAACAATTATATCTGCCTTATCAACACCTAATTGATTTACACTGTAAACAGGCAAATTAGACTTTGGAGCAAAAATATTTATTGATTTTGGGTTTTTATCCACAATAAACTTAAATAACTCAGAATTATTAATCGCGGCAATCGTCATAATACCTCTTCCACCAGCACCATAAGCAACAACTTTTTTCCCAGAATTATCATTCAACCAAACTTCAAGATTCAATATTGAATTATAAATATTATTAGAAAGTTTTTTAATTTTACTAATTTCCATTTTAGCATCTACATCAATTATCTTTTTATAGGAAATATTTTTCCTAGCAACAACAAGGAGCGAATTGGCTCTTTTTTCATTATTTTCAAGAATATTAAAGTCCAAAACCTCAAAGCCTGTAATACTTAGTAAATTTTTTAATGTACTTTCATTTAAATAAGTGTAATGCTCATGCTCAAATAAACAAAACTCATTACGTTCACTTATCAAGTCAAGATCATGAACCTCCAATACGACTAGTCCATTATCTGTTAAGATATTATATATGTTTTCAAGTACCTCCACCGGTCTTGGAATATGATCGAAGGTATAGCTTGAAATTACAACATCAACTTGAGTAAAATCTGAATTAACAATTTTTCTAGTATTTTCATCAAAAAAAGCTGTTATTGTTTTTACACCAATGGTATTTGCATAATCAGAAAGTTTTTGTGACGGCTCGATCCCCAATACATTAAATCCTAATTTTTTAAATTCAAGTAGTTGTTCACCTGAACCACTACCAATTTCTAGAATTTTAGGGGATTCATTATTTTCAAAATAACTTTGTTTAATCCTATTTGCTAATAATTTCATGAAATTCATAGCAAAACTTGACGACTGAACTGAATAAGTATACTCATTATAATACATTGACATATCAGTGTCATTCAGATTTTGTACACTGCCACAATTATTACAAATTCCAATTTCTATATCAGATAAAAATTCAGTTCCAATATTCTCTTGTGAAACAAACTCATCTGTGAATGGCATTTTATTCAAATTTAAAACCATTTCTAATTTTTCTGATTTGCAAATTCTGCAACTCTGTATTTTTTTTATAGTTACACTGTTCATCTTATTATTTTTAATTTTTAAAATATTCTATATTCAAAGCAACTCCAGCGGCATTTCTTAAATAATCCTGGGTACCTGCAATTGAATAAAATTTATTTGGTATAGCAACTCTTTTTAATCTTGGAATTTGATTTAATTGCATCAAATCTTCCTCCAGTAGATCATTTAATACTTCTAAAATAGCAGAACCAAATCCAGCACTCGACTGATGTTCTTCAATTGTAATTATGTTCTCATACATTAAAAATATTTCTAATAATTTTAACTTATTCAATGGTTTGATAAAAGGGAAACTATATACAGACGCATTTAAACTATTGTTAATTACAAAGTCTTTAGCATATTTTAAAGTTGCTCCCATTGTAAATACAGCATTTCTTTTACCAGATATTATGGGCAAACAATTCCCAATAGACAATACTATATTTGATTCATGAACAACAGGTTCCCCTGCCTTACCTAATCTTATATAGAAAGGCCCAAAGGTATTTGCACTTAATTTTGTAACCTCAGTGGCTTCTATAGGATCGCCTGGAGCGCAAATCGTTAAATTTGGTATAGTTCTCAACATTCCAATATCTTCAGTTGCGTGATGAGATGGCCCAAGAGAGCCATAAGCATAGCCACCTCCTACTGCAATTATTTTAACATTTAAATTATGATAGCATATGTCATACCTAATTTGCTCTATGCACCTTAAGGTAGGGAAATTACCAATTGAATAAATATACACACAATATCCTTCCATCGCTAAACCAGCTGCAACACCTGCCATATTTTGTTCAGCTATTCCAATATTTAAAAATTGTTGGGGAAACTCTTCAACAAAAGGTTCAACAACACTAAAGCCAAGATCTCCAACTATTAAAAATACCTTACTATTTTTTCTAGCTTCTTCAATTAGTTGATTTATAAAAGCAGTTCTCATATTTTAATTAAAATTTTCAAGTTGGGATTTGGCTTTCAAGTATTGAGCTTCATCCGGAGATTTATAATGCCAAAGTAATTTATTTTCCATAAAATCAACCCCTTTACCTTTAATAGTATTTGCAATAATAACTGTTGGAAGATGGTTGTCAACGATTTTAAATTTCAAAAATGCTTGAGCAATCTCATCATGATCATGTCCATTAATTTCAATTACATTCCATCTAAATGCTTCAAACTTTTGCTTTAATGGCTCTAAATCTATCACATCTTTTACATTACCAAAACTCTGTATTTTATTATAATCAACAATTAAAACTAGATTGTCTAACTTATGATGTGGTGCTAACAAAATCGGCTCCCAATTTGATCCTTCATTTAGCTCACCATCACTTATCAGACAATATACTTTTTGTTTTTTCTTTCTTAATTTTAATGCATATGCGACTCCAGTGGCAATTGAAAGTACATGACCAAGGCTGCCTGAAGATACTTCAACACCCGCTACGTGATGACTAGTATGCGAAAGAAATTTACTGCCATTTTGAGCATATGAATTCAATTCCTCTAAATTAAAAAAACCCTTAATTCCAAGAGTTGTATAAAGTCCTGCACAAGCATGACCTTTTGATAAAAAAAATCTATCTCTATCTAAATCCTTTGGTAAAATAGGGTTGATATTTAAAATATTTGTGTACAAAACGGCTAATATATCTGCCATAGAATATGCCCCTCCAATATGTGAAGCATTGGCGGCATAAACTAGGTCTAAAATTTTTAATCTTATTTTTTTTGCAAATTCTTTAGAAGTCATTTTAGTTTATTTGTTTAAATAATATCGAACAGTATTGTAAAGTGATTCATCAAAATCGGAATAAGCTATATCAGAAATATTCGTTTTAAATTTCATCATATTCCCCTGCATATGCATTGTTTGGTAAGGCCTATATTCTATTGCTCCAAAATTTAATTTTGCCTCTTTATTAATATTCTCTCTTATATTTTCTAATAAACTTCTCAATGTAATTGGATTCTCACCTGAAATATTATAAATCCCATTTATACCTTTAGATGATTTTACAGTTGCTGTTATTAAAACAAATTTTGCAAAATCTTTTACATATAAATACGCATATTTTTGTTGCCCGGGAGTTAAATCAATTTCATTACATGAAAGAATTTTGTCAATTACAGAAGGTATTAACCAATTTCTAGCTTCCATTTCACCGAAAATTGGGAATAGTCTTAACCAAAACCAATCAATCTGATTCTCCTCAGAAAATCCTTTAACTAAATTGCAGGCCATTAATTTAATTACTCCATAAGCAGTATTGGGATTTGCCTGAAATTCTTCATTTATATTTCCATTAAAAGTACCATATTCTGCTTGAGAACCTAATCCAATAAATCGAGCATTTGTTTCTTTACAAATATTAAGGATATCCAAAACCAAATTTAAATTTCTAAACTGGTTTTTGTAGTTTAACCTTTCATCGGCACCAACTCCCTCCCAAGCTGAATGAATTACGACGTTCGGACACAAATTAATAATTTCTTTAAACCAATTTTCTTCATCAATTTCTATCCAATGAATATCATATATATAATCTGCACATCTCCATACATTGGAACTCTTTCTTTTAAGTCCAATTACTTGCCAATCTGACTTAATGAAAGTTGTAGCTAAATGTGAACCTAAAAAGCCTGAAATTCCAGTAATCAATACTTTATTAACCATAATTATTATACTTGAAATTTCTAAGGAAATAAATTAAAATAATTTTTAATTTGCTCATCTGTATATTTTACTATGTTGACTTCTTCGTCAAAATATGCTTTGTACCATTTTATCGTCTCGTTGAGTGCTTGATTAGCGTTCATTTTAGGTTCCCACTCTAACTCACTGATTGCTTTTGTTATATCCAATTTTAGCATGCCAGCTTCATGGTAATTATTTTCTTGATTATACACTTCAAATTTACCAGCTCCCCAAGTTTCAATTGACAACTTAACTAAATCAACTACAGATAAAGAATCAGTAGAATATGGGCCAAAATTATAGGCCGTAGAAAATTTAATGGGATTGCATAGAAGTTTTGAACCTAAAATTAAATACCCAACTAATGGTTCTAAAACATGTTGCCAAGGCCTTATTGAGTTCGGGTTTCGTATATTTATAATTTTGTTCTCTGTTATTGCTTCAACTATATCTGGAATTAGCCTATCATTTGACCAATCTCCTCCACCAATTACATTTCCAGCTCTTGCAACTGCTATTGAAATTTTATGTTTTTGATAATCTTTTAAATTAAAAAATGAATTTCTGAAAGAATTGACTACTAATTCTGCACATGCCTTTGATGCACTATAAGGATCATACCCTCCAAGAATATCATTTTCTCTGTAAGGATATTGCCATTCATTATTGTGATAAACTTTGTCAGTCGTTATTAATATAACCTGAACTTGCTTGTTTAGTTCTCTAATCGAATTCAAAACATTTGCTGTACCAATTGAATTGACCTCAAATGTTTCTAATGGATGTTCATATGAATATCTAACTAGAGGTTGTGCAGCTAAATGAAAAACAAAGTCAGGTTGAAAATCTCTAATAACATCATTTAGTTTTTGTGCGTCTCTTATGTCATCAATTATTGATTTGCATTGATTTTCACCATCTATTAAATTATATAAATCGTTTTTGTTTTTAGGATTTTGGGAGTACCCTGTTACAACTGCACCAAGCAAGCTGAAAATTTTCAATAACCATGCTCCTTTAAAACCAGTATGTCCCGTTAAAAATATTTTTTTTCCTCTATAAGTTTCAACTAATTTATTAAACATATTATTACCAATTTTTCCATTGTGGTGAACCAGAGTTCCACAAAGTTTCTAATTCAATTCTATCTCTTAAAGCATCCATACATTTCCAGAAACCATTATGTTTATATGCCACCAATTGCTTATCATTTGCGATTGATAAAAGTGGTCCTTTTTCCCACTGTATATTTTCCATATTTTCTTTTAAATATTCAAAAATTCCTGGCTCTAGGACAAAAAAACCCCCATTAATCCACATACCATCTCCTTCAGGTTTTTCTACAAAATGATCGACCAATCCATTATTATCCATCTCAATATTACCATATCTGCCAGGAGTTTGAATACTAGTTAAAGTAACAAGTTTCCCATGACCTTTATGAAAAGTCACTAATTTTGAAATGTCAATATCGGAAACTCCATCACCATAAGTCAACATAAATGTTTCATTCCCAACATATTTCTGAATTAGTTTAATTCTACCTGCAGTATTAGTATTTAGTCCAGTATCTACTAGTGTTACTTTAAAAGATTCTATATTCGAAAAATGAACTTCTAATTTATTTTTTTCAAGTTCAATTGTAACATCAGAGTTATAATAATAATAATTTAAAAAATATTCTTTAACGCTTTGTGCCTTATACCCTAAACAAATAACAAACTCATTATACCCATATGATTCGTAGATTTTCATTATGTGCCAAAGTATTGGCTTACCGCCTATTTCAACCATTGGCTTAGGTCTTGCTTCTGTTTCCTCCATTAACCTTGTTCCAAGCCCTCCTGCTAGTATTACAACTTTCATACTATTTGTTTTGATTATTGAGTAACAATTTTAAACTAATCAATAGTTTTATTAAACATTCCTTAAATTCATTGCATTGCATATTTTTTTTAATAAGAATTTGGGTAAATATGCGCAGTCTTGACCTGTGATCAATACTTTTGTCATCTTATATTTTCTTTTGATCGTCCAATGCTGGTATAATTAAAACCCATTTTTTTCATTTTGGATAATTCAAATATAAACTGAACAAAAAATACACATTATTTCATACTTGAATTGGCACTGAAGGGAATATTCATTAATACAAGAACAGCTAAGAATATATTAAAACAATACCACTTTAAAAATCTAAAATTGAATATGTTAAATTTAGAAATCGTGCTTAATAATGATAAACAATTTTTTAATAAAGATAGATTATATTCTTTACGTTTATATTTAGAATAATTAATACGAATATTATCAATCGTTTGAAGTGTTAAGTAGTTGTTATTATCCTTTTTTGATAGAAATAATTTTGAATTATACTTTTCTAGATAATGATCCATTACGTAAAAAAAATCTTCTTTATCAATTCTATCGATTTTAACTATTGAACTCCACCTTGAATCACTTTGTCTTACTTTAATCAAAGGCTTATTTAGTATTAGAATTGGAGTTACTTCTAATATGCGTAACCACATATCTAAATCCCCAGAAGCTCTATATTTAATATAGTCAAAATGTTTAACATGGTTTTTCACAATACTCATCCTAACTAAGGCTGAGGGTGCAATAAAAAAATTGTAATTTTTTAATAACAATTTAATCGCTTTGAAAAAATCGAGCTTTACTACATTTTGAGAATTAAATTCCGCAGGAGTAGGCGCATCTTTAAGATAAATATCATTTTCATCAATCCAAATTCCATTTGTTAATACCGCTCCTGCATCAGGATTATCATTAAACAAATTTAATTGCTCTTCTAAAATGTTATTATAATAAACATCATCTGCATGAAAAATTGCATGAAATTGTCCGCTTCCAAGACTTAGAGCTTTTGTGTAATTTCCCCCTCCATTAAAACCAAGGTTAGGGTTATTTTGAAATACAGTTACTCTTTGATCATGCTCAAATTTTTTAGCAATATTATAAGTATCATCTTTTGAGCAATCATCTAAAATAATTAACTCAAAGTCTGAATATGTTTGATCTAAAATTGACCTAATTGACTTTTCTATAGTTTTCTCAGCATTATATGCTGGCATAACAATAGATAATTTCGGAGATTGTTTTTTTACTTCCAAAATGAATAAATTTTATCGTTAATTTCATAGTCACCCCATACAAATCTCTCTCTGTTTGGTTGATGTTTAGACCATTCCCACATTTTAGTCAACCCTTCCAGCAAATCAGTTTTATGCTGAAATTTAAGTATATCTATAGACTTCTGAAATGTAGGAACAGCAGTATGAACCTCGTGTCTACCTTCAAGATAAATCTTTTCTCCACCTCCCATAACTTTAATTAAAGTATCAGCAGCTTCATTAATTGAATACCCATGAATCCCACCGAGGTTTATAATTTGTCTTGAAGCAGATTCAAAAAAAGCAGAATTCCACAATGGCTCAAGTGAATCGTCAATAAAACTAAATGCTCTCTGCTGGGTACCATCACCAAAAATTGTTATAGGCTTACCATTTATGTGATAATACATCCATATACCTAATACATTTCTGTATTTATCCCAAATATTTTGATTTACACCATATACGTTATGAGGTCTAATTATACACCAATCGAGATCATGCTGTTCACCTGCAATTTCAATATCTCTCTCACATGCAGCTTTAGCATTTCCATAAGGATCAATAGGTGTCCGTGTCATTTTTTCATCAAAAAATGAACCATCACCAAAGCCATAAACAGCCATTGTAGATGTGAATACTAATCTTTTTACCTTATGCTTTATACACTCATTAATAACACTGGCTGTAGCGACTAGATTGTTTACATAGTTATATTTTCTAATAAAGGGAGAAAGCCCTTCTGCAGCATATGCTGCAAAATGATAAACAATATCTGGTTTTTCATTTTCAAAAATTTCTTTTAATGAATCATCAACAAGATCTATTTGATAAAACTTAACCCTTTTGTCGACATTTTCAATATAACCTCCTGAAAGATTATCAATTCCAACAACTTCAACATTTTCTTTGTTTTCAATAATCCAATGCGCCAATCTTGAACCTAGCAAGCCCGCTACGCCTGTAATTAAAATTTTCATTTTTCTGATTTAATTTTTTTGTGAATATTAAACTTGTTTTAAAATTTATTATTATATTATAAAAATGATTTGATGAAAATAAATTTATGTGAAGTTGATTAAGGAAAGTTTTTTAACTTAAATTACTTACAGTAATACTTTAATCAAATGGTTATAATTTGTTAAACAGCCAAGATTATGACTGGATCTTTGTTCATAATCCATCAATCAAGTCAATTCCTAACTCTTTACAAACTGGTACTTCAGGTATAGAATTATTGTTTTGATCACCACCATTAGCGAACGTTAATTCAAAATCTTTAAATAATTGTTGATAAATAAGCCTTATTGTTTCACAGACGGTTCTATCATGATCAACCGAAAAAAAACTTTTGATGTTGGAAATTATAAAATGTCTCTCATATTCATCTTGAAACTCTTTTGAGCCTTTCAATCCTCTTTGAAAATCACTATTTACAATAACTACCAAATAGCCCCCATTTGATTTGGCATTATTAAAATATTCAATATGCCCCTTGTGGATTGGATTGAAATAACCGCTTACTTTAATTGTTTTTTTTATTAATTTAAAATAAATAATGCGCACTAAACTGCGCACCAGAATCTATTTTTTTTGATGATTTTAGATAATCTTATATTTTAATAAAATTATTTAAAGACTGAAAATGAATGGTTTAATGATATATGTATATCCTTAAATACAAATTGGTCGATTGGACCACACTAATAATACTAGACAATTATTTGATTTTTATAGAACCCATAAAGTGATTCAAAAATTAATAAATCATCTAATTCATTTGTTTCTTTCCGGTCTCTAATAAAGACTGACTTCATTCCTAGATTCTTTCCAAACAAAATGTCTGAAATTGAATCACCCACTATAACCGATTTAGAAAATTCAATTTCAGGGTAATCATCCTTTGCTTTTAATCCCATTCCAATATTAGGCTTTCTACATTTAGCAATTTGATCAGTGTCTGTACAATAATAGATTTTATCAATTCTTCCAGATGCGTTGATTACTTCAAAAAGCATCCTATCATGAATTTCATTTAACTTATCTTCAGTCATAATACCTAATCCCACCCCGCGTTGATTTGTCACAACAAATACACGACCAAAAATTTTTCCCAAGCCAGCAATAGCTTGCAGTGCCCCCTCTTTAAATTTAAATTCATCCCAGTTTTTCACATAGTCATTCTCTAGCTTTTCATTAATTACACCATCTCGATCTAAGAATAGGGTTCAGGA
>Ga0169931_10010178_pt1 | contig 13419 bp, 14 predicted proteins | sample Kivu_15m_20L_FD_129675 | JGI IMG/M metagenome (GOLD analysis project Ga0169931, IMG submission 129675) | Freshwater microbial communities from Lake Kivu, Western Province, Rwanda to study Microbial Dark Matter (Phase II) - Kivu_15m_20L... | ecosystem: Environmental > Aquatic > Freshwater > Lake...
ATCTTGATATATCCGCGAATACTGATAGACTCCCTGAGTCTATCTCACCTCTTATTATCACCATAATATCACTACCATAAACACTAAACTCCACCATTCCATCACGTAAAAAGTTCATTAGTCGGCGTGCGAAAACGACTGTACATCAGCACTCTACATCAGCTCGTCTTTTTTTTGCCAAAATACACAAATTATAAGAAAGAACATTATGAACGTATCTTTGAATGCCAGGCTACTCCTCTTGGGGGCGCCGTCCTTTAGTATGGCCCAACTATTTCCTTTCGATAATACTAGTATCCATGCTGGTATCAAAATGTGGCTTAATAATCCAGTCAGTACCACAGCCAACCATGGACTTATTACTACTTGGGATACATCCCGTGTTACGGATATGAGCTGGTTGTTCTTCTCTTGCATCAAAGTTCAATGAAGATCTGTTTGGTTGGAATACATCGAGTGTTACGGATATGAGTACATTATCCTGGGGTGCACAGGCTTTCAATGGTAACGTTTCATCCTGGGATACCTCCATTGTTCGAAATATGTACCGTGTTTTTGGTGGTGCAAAGTCATACAATGGCAATGTGTCATCGTGGAATACATCCAGTATTACTACTATGAATGCAATGTTCTATACTGCATTGTCGGTCAATGGTGACTTGTCTTCGTCGGATACATCTCGTGTGATCCAAATGAACGAAATGTTCTTTTAAGCATCGGTGTTCAATGGAAACGTGTTATCATGGGATACGTCAAGTGTTACTGATATGTTTGCTATGTTCGATGATGCAAACTCATTCAATAATGACGTGTCGTCATGGAATACATCAAAAGTTGCCAATTTAAGATTTATGTTTTACAATGCAACCATATTCAATGGCAACGTATCGTTGTGAATACATGGAATGTTGTCAATATGAGCATGATGTTCTATAATGCATCGTCGCTCAAGATGACGCTTTGTTGGGAAAGATCCAAGGTTACGATATGGCTGCAATGTTTATGGGGAGTGGTGGTTCCTTTTGCCCTAATCCATACCCTGTCTGTCGTTCCGTGTGCTCATCCGCACATCTTACCAAGAAGCCATCGAGGAAGCCGAAGACTAAGAGGCCAACATCCAAGCCGACAAAACGTCCTTCGAAGAGACCATCATCACGTCCCACTAAGAAGCCCTCGTGTAAGCCAACAAAACGTCCTTCGAAAAAGCCAATATCCAAGCCGACAAATCGTCCTACGAGGAGGCCTTCATCACGTTTTTCGAAGAAGTTATCGAGGAAACCAACGTCTCGTCTTTCGAAGAGACAATCATCACGTCACACGAAGAAGCCATCGAGGAAGCCATCGTCTCGTCCTTCGAAGAGACCTTTATCTAAGCCTCGGTAGACCTGTCTTGCCTTGCAAAGTGTCACTGCAACTGTCTTTGAACATACGATCTATTCGAATGAGAAGGACGTGAATGGTATCGATGATGGTGCAGCAGCATCGCACCATGATCGTCGTTTGACCCGAGAACGATATTTAGCCCTTACCGATAGTATTGTGTATGGACCTATCAAAATATCTCCTGGAGACTTTTGTGGTGCTGTGTTGAATAAAGTGTACACACTTGCGGATGCCGCCAACTTTGCAGGGGCGGATCTCTTGCTTACGGCTGCGAATCGTACCGCAACCTATCAAGTCAGTGAGTATGTGGTCAAGTATAAAACTCAGATTCGTGAAGGTACGGTCATTGATGCTACTGGAATTGTCATGTTACCTATGAGAGGGAAAGCTATTCCAGGAGGTCATCCTGTTCTCTTGTATGGACATGGGACGGTAGGTATCGACGACGCCGATGCACCCTCCGCTACGATCCAGAGTCCTAATGCATGGGTCGGATTTGAATACAGTATTCTTCGAAACTATACAGCCATTGGTTTTGTTGTTGTTGCGCCAGATTATGCTGGTTTAGGCATATTCGGTGTTCCTCATTATTATCTGGTCAAGTTTCCGATAGCATACTCCATGATTGATGGCGTACGCTCTGCTTTAGTATTTGGAAAGAATCAAGGTCTTACCATTTCTAGAAACACTGCTCTCATGGGTCATTCTCAGGGAGGTCAAGCAGTTCTATTTACCTTGGAGGTTTATGATGGACCAGAAGCCTATGGTAAATCAAGTTTCGACGTGAAAATTGTTGTTCCTCTTGCACCAGCAGGTTCCTTTAGGTATAATTTCTACGTTGGATCCATACAATATGGTCAAACTATTGCATCGTTTCTTTTCATGTATTTATATGCGGCCGTGAGATATAATTCAAACCTAACTTTGGATGTGATGCTGAGCCCATCAGCGATTAATACTACCTTGGAAAACGTTGAATCATTAAACATTGACCAACTGATCGACAATAACGTATTCCCAGTGACCAACACAGAGTATTTTGCACCCCTTGCCTATAATGCTACGCTGAACAACTTGAATGGTTTCATATGTTTCTTTCAAATCTTTGGATTCTCGGGATTACCTGGTTGCGTTGGTGGATTATCTCCATTTGATCTTACTGACTTTACCTTGGATCCCATCCCTGCAGAATGGCAGGCCCAAATCGATGAAGATTCATCTGGGTTTTCTCTGGTTTCCAAGGTACCGATCCGCCTCATTAATGGGAATATCGATCAAATTGTTAGCCCTTTATTAACCCTACCCATTGCTCAGAAACTTGCAATGAATGGTGCAAACTTGGTTGACGAAACGGGTACAACTCTTACATTGGATTATTCTTTCTTTGCATCTGAATATCAGACACTTTTCAATTGTACTAGTCCAGGATACATCATCCAATGCGGTTATGGACATGATGAAATTATCGGAGCGGTTGATCAATACGTCCCCGTGGTCTTATCCAAGGTAGGACTCCAAGCAGTACCCTCGGAGAAGAATGCCAAGGTGGCGAAGAAGGCTGGCAAGAAGCAACCAAAGAAGGCTATGAAGATGCCCTTAGGAAAATCCCCTCGATCCTGGTACTAGTGCTCAGTGCTCATCTGGTTACAAATTTTGAACGTCATACACATCATCATTTCCAACAGTTTTATGATTTTCTTTGTTCATAGGAAACTTGGTGTTCATCACAGTATTCACGTTAAGGTTGTAACATCCCCGACGTAATAAAAATACAACACGAAAATGTACACATGTAAATTTTTCAGTCTTATCGTATCGTAGATTGCTACAGACTGGACAAGCTCTATGCTCAAAGAATCCGGAAACAAATATGTATCTACATCATAATCAAGACTTCTGTATTTTCCAAACATTTACGTGATACCGTTATTCTTACATTCTCATGGAACTATTCATCAATAAGATATCGGCGTAGCCTTTCAAGATTGCGCAATGCCAGAACCGGACATTACATCTTACAATTGATGAATCCTAAAGAATATTTTTTCCAGCTGTAAAATATCACGATAACTCTAATGGACCAACAATTACTGGGCGTAGAAAGGAGACGAGAATGGCCAGCTTTACCTTGGCTACACATCAAATTACTATGAAATAAAAATAACCTCAAGATAGAAATTGATGATCCTGTCCATGGGGATGAAATCTGTCAATATCTTTGTGCCCAATGTTGGACGGATTTGATGTATAAATGACATGAAATATGCACTCATTACATCGTAGTTCTGTAATGAAGTATTTCATCATACGGCATTTGTAAATGGATTACGTTTACAATAGATGCCTCCCATTTAATTTATTTAGGCTTTTAACACAGTAGACTCTGATCACTCCTCACTCGTCTTTTCGATACCTTTTATTTTCTGATTTCTTTTTAACATGTCCCAGTAGTATTCTTAAGCATCCGAAACCTATAATGAATCAAACTTTTACTTTTTCTTTGTTGCCCTTTTTCCAGCACCTTTCTTGGGTGGACCTTTCCCTCTTCGTCTTAAGGAATCTAACTTTTCACTGCGCCGCAATTCCAATTCAGATTTGTATCCAGGTGTAGCCTAAGATCATCGATCCGTATAATAGTGACGTTTTATTAGTGGAAACGAATGTCACGCTGATAAAAGCTCTTTGAACTGTAAAAGGCGTACCATACGAGCAGCAGATTCAATGCTATCAATGTAATATCTCGCATCAAGGATAGCCGTATGACGCTTCTTGAGCAACTGATGTCCAGTACTTATATTTTTATTCGGTAATGTCCCAAATATCTGTCTTGTCAATCGAGTGATCGCCTCTCTAGTGGCCATTCTGATTACTTTCTCTTTAACACCGCGGTAATAATTTCCATGAATACTGCACAATCTACGGCGTTTACGGTTACGAGAAACGAGAAAATCGATCACTTGATCAATTGCTCGTAGAGAATTGATTAAAGGGACCAGAGGCAATGTTCGTATTACCTTGAGTTGGTTATGGTCTGGTGATCTTTACTAAAGCTTATCGTCTCCAGTCATCATCGAGGCCAGGAAAAGGCAGAAGAAGTCACCAGCAGCAATAAAAATCGCAAGACTAAGATGTGAGATTGAAAAGAATCTTGTATTCCTATGTACACGACGAGCACCACAAAAGGTTTCTGTCAAATATCGACACGAAATTTGACGGCAGTATCATCATCAGCTGTCATTTGGCTATCATAGCATCAGTTATCATCAGCCGTCCCTAGTATCAAATCAACAGCATCCTTAGATAGCCGCTTGTAATAAAATATGTCTACGAATCCACAAGGAACGGCACTTGATGCCAATAGCACGAAAAAAGAGCGAGTGGCTATTAAACCTGTTCCGCCTCCAGCTGTATCGACAGCATTTCTTCTTCTTCGTGGCGCCATTGCTGGAGTCACTGGTTGTCCCATTGGTGGTGGTGATAATGAAACTGCATCTTCTATGATGCAAAATACATATATTAAAGACGGATACCCTAGTGCTAAGTTTAGTGTGTACTTAGGAAAGAAAAATGGTACAGCATGTTCACTGTTTATCCCATCTTCACCCGAGGATGAGGATACAGTATCATGTTCATACACTCAAAATCAAGTTCTCGATGCTATTGAAACTGCAGCCAATCGACTCGTTTCAGAAAATATTCCTATTCATAATTTTCGTATGGATCGGGATGAGGCCATTTCAAAGTATGGAACTGTTATGCTCGACCAAGGCCAAATTAAACCTCCCAAGAAATCAGATGAGAATCAACTTTTAGATTTAGCATTTCTTCCAGGAGTTATTTTTGCAAGTCCTCCTGGACCTGTACTGTCATCGACAGGTCAAGTGGGTACAATCGTGTTGGAAAGGAAGACAAAAGGATATGATAGCTCCATATCGGCTGGGAAGAAAGCTAAAAAGTGTGAAATTACCATTAAATTTCGAATCATCGATTCTAGTACAATGGAAACTGATGCCTCCATTGAATCTAAATTGGAAACATTGACCGCTCCCATTCAGCTAGATGAGTTAGCTCCTTTACTTTCTACTGAAATTAGGATGATTGAGGGTATACTGCTTATGGAGAAACAAAAGACGTTGCAAGATACGCTTGTAACACCTCCAATGACAAAGTTAGTTATTTTAGAAAAGAAATCAGAAGATGAACATGCAGGGGAAGAGGATATGGTTGTCAATGCCTTTGAAGTCAAGGGTAAAATTGACTACAACAAACTTGTAGAGAACTTTGGTTCAAAGCTGATTGATAGTGCATTAATCGCTCGTATTGAACGATTGACGGTGGGTCGTGGAACCGTGCCCTTTCTTCATCGATTCCTACGAAGGAATATATTCTTCTCTCATAGAGATATGGAAAAAATTTGTGACTGTCTAGAAAATAACAAACCCATGTATTTATACACAGGTCGAGGCCCATCAAGTAGTGCGATGCACTTAGGACACTTGATTCCTTTTCTATTTACACAGTGGTTACAGCAGGCTTTTCAATGCCCACTTGTCATTCAAATGACGGATGATGAAAAGTTTCTTTTTAAGGGTATATATGATGATGAATCGGGAGACAATCTAGATTACTATGCTCAGCTTACCATGGAAAATGCGAGAGATATTATCGCCTGTGGTTTTATTCAGGAAAAGACGTTTATCTTTTCGGATTTGAATTATGCTGGTGATATGTACCCGAATATCGTACGCATTTGGAAAGCAGTCACAACCAATACAGTTACTCATATTTTTGGTTTCGAAGGATCTGACAATATTGGTAAAATTGCATTCCCTGCCATACAAGCTGCTCCTTCTTTTCCGTCATCTTTTCCTATTGTACTTGGTGCTAAACGAGATTCTACGGCAGCTTGTCTAATTCCTTGTGCAATTGATCAAGACCCTTACTTTAGAATGACTCGAGATATTGCACACAAACTTGTTACAAAGCTTCATCCTTTGGGAGGTAAGCCAGCGTTGATCCATAGCAAGTTTTTCCCGCCTTTACAAGGAGCTCAAGGGAAAATGTCGAGCTCCGACGAAAATAGTGCCATTTTCCTAACTGACTCAGCTGCTGACATTGAGAGAAAGATAAAGGAACATGCATTTTCAGGGGGACGTGAAACTAAGAAACTACAAGAAGAGAATGGCGCAGATTTAGAAATTGACGTCTCCTACCAATGGTTACGATTTTTCCTTGAGGATGATTCAGAGCTGGAACGAATTGGAAAAGAGTATGGTAGTGGGAAAGGAGAGTATTGGAGCACTTCGAAAGTTAAGACCAAACTCATACAAATACTTCAAGCGCTTGTCTCTGAACACCAAGAGCGACGACTACAGATAACAGATGACGTAGTGTTTCAGTGGATGGAGGTGCGGCGTCTTCAGTAAGATACTCCTAAATCATTTTACACGTTTCATTAGTTTAATAAACGATAATCAGAAAGGGCTTTAAAATAATCCTCCTTGCGACTACGCTCGTCGAGGTCCCAATAATTACGCCTTTCTTCCTCTTTTATCCATGCCTCTGCATCTTTCCAACCATCCTCATACAACTTAAAATATTCTTCTCGCGTTCCAGCCTGTGTTGCAAGTCTCAATAAATTGGAGAGTTGCTCAACTTTGTTCTCAGGATTCTCCATTGGTGATATACGATCATGCTTATCCGACGCTGTTAATGCAACTACATCGTGAGGAAAGACTGAAATGGTTACACATCTTGAAATTACTCCAGATCCCGCGTTTGCACTTTCCACCCCATTTTCGTTTAATACGTTGAAATCAGGGCATCCGAATCTTTCTCGCGGTACCGTAAAGAATCCATCTACAGCTATTGTTGGAATAATTCTGTCATTCGTTTTCGTGTTCTTCCTCGATATCCGACAAGGCCATGGTCCATTCGCGAAAAAGGGGAACATACTTGAGTTACATACGCTATCAATCACGTGTTCCTTGCATGAATATTTGGTTTCAAGAATATTTCTATTCACTGGGAATATCTCTTTGTACGCTACCCCAACAAGGCCATCACGGTCATTGAGGACTTCGTGAACGTTCACCGGCAGTAGCTCATTCAACTCAGTAGCCAACAGCGATAACAGATTACCGCGTGTTCGACCAAGTTGCTTGTATTTCTCGCTGATCCGTATTGTACCTTCTACTGCTTGTACTGGATCTATATTTGCACCATGAGAAACGACAGCAATTGCTCCAGCAGAACTACCGGCTATTGGATTAACTTTAGTTAGATATCCATAATATGATAGCGACGCCAACGAGCCGATGTGATAAGGAAACAGGAGTCCACCTCTACATTCAAGAAGAGTTAGGTACTGCACAACACGTCACATATCATACGTACAATAATCGAGGTGGACTTACGGTGATAGCGAAAATCCTGTGACCATCTTCCTGTTATAAGTAAAACTCGTACGAGAGGTGTATCTATCAGTTGTGTGTCTTTTTGAGTTGTACGTTCAGTTTTCAGTGTCGTTGAATGAATGGAGGGCGAGGTATGTGACAGAAACGTATTCGCTCAAGGAATGATCGTTGATATTTTATATATGCCCCTTTCAAATGCAAAAAACAAACTTTAATTAAAGTATACACATTAAAACCGTTTTATATACAACCCCAAAGACATCCCAATTACAAAAAATGCGGATCAAGTTAATTCCGATCATCGTTTATTTTCTTCAGTGACTGCCTGAGCAAGTGTGTTTCAATTTTACTTATTTTCGAGTCTAAGAATGACTGGGTGTCTTTCAAGTGTTCTAGCGTTTCCGTCAGCTTTGCCGATGATAAAGCGCCTAGCCTGCTACTTGACATTCTGCGAAAAAAAGGACGCAACGGAGTTTTCTCTCCCCTTCCATCAAGAAAGAATGTCTCTATTTCCCCCTTCCCTTTCACGTTTACGAATCCCCGAGGTTCGATATGGAACTCTGATGATACCAGATCTGCAACTTCTTTTGTTACTTGAATCCGTCCTGGTAAGCTCGTACTTTCCATCCGAGAGGCTACATTAACGGCATCCCCCCATAAGTCATACAAAAATCGTTTTGTTCCCACAACACCTGCAACCACTGGACCTATATTAATACCGATTCTAACTTCTAAATTTCTCTCGGGATGAGTATAATTGTACAATTTCAATGACTCCAACAACTCTACAGCGAAATGACAAACGACCGAGCATTCATGGTGTTGATCTTCAAGATCTGGATGACTTGTAACCATGTAGCAATCTCCAATAGTCTTCACCTTGTTTAAATCATACTTTGTTACCAAATCATCGATACTAACGAATAGCTCGTTTAACAAATTAACAACTTCGACTGCACTCATATTACTTGATAATGCTGTGAAACCCACAATGTCTGTGTGTATATATATGTCAAATGTCAATAATTTAGAGCACAATCGTTAGAGTTTATGCTGATACAAAATATGATAAAAATCTACCTGCAAAGAGTATGACGACTAATGGATAATGATCAGCAATAGGACCTGTACTCGCAGTATGTTTTAATCTTGATGCTACTCTTTCCGGTAACATGTTTTGCAACAGAGATTCAGATCTAGCTCGTTCAATTTCAATTTCCAAGACCTTTTTATGTGCTGTCAAGTCACGAATAAATCCAACAAAGTATCGTTTTTGTTTTTTACCCACAAATACTTCTGCTATACCTAATTCAATAGGGAATTCAGTACCATCTTTGCATTTCGCTTGCAATTCGCGTTTTTTCCCCATGACTTTGGTTTCCTTGGTTTCAAGGTACCGTCGAATGTATCGATCATGATTCCTGCCATGTCCTCCACCACAAATAATGCTAATGTTGGAACCAATTAATTCATCCTTAGTATACCCAAATCGTCGACAGGCAGCATCATTTACAGTGTTTATTATACCCAATTCATTGATAGCAAAAACAGGATCGAAGGATGCATTTAAAATAATTGATTGATTGATTTGAGTTTCTTTTACAATAGGTTCATCGTCACTACTACTATTACTACCAAGAGTACTTGAACTTCTCTGCCGACAAGCAGCAGGACAGGCTGTTTCTGGTAGAAGCTTGGTCAAAGAATTTCCTAAATCTTTTAAGTTGAAATCATCCGCCTGATCCTCATCTTCGTTACTCTGCATCTCACTTTTGTATGGTGGATCTGATGGGATATTCCTTGGTTATGATGTTCTTTGTTGAGTTCTGCATGCATGGTGTGACAATTTCAGAACATACTATACTGCGTAGGTAATCTATGGGGTTTTGTATGTAGGACCTACGTACATACATTGACCAGCGACTTTGGATGACGAGGTTGGTCGAGGTTCGAGGTGTGTGCCTGATTACGTCAAAAATACGGACATCGGACAACGCCTATTCAGATGCACGAATCAGCGTCCCTCTTTTGGCTCCTGGCATAATGTCATCATGTCATCACGTCATCCATCGGCCATCATCTTTTAATATACAGAAAATCCCAATCACCGCAATCATCATCAAGGCACGTCATGTATTTCAAGCAATACCGTTTTGTTGGTAGTACATACTAAGAAAAGCAAAGTAGGCTGACGTTTTGATATGAATCACACCACTGCTATTCATCAATGAAACAAAAAGAGGAATTCTGTTATCTTTACATACAAACGTTTTTGTTTTTCAGTAAATGGAAACGCTAGATGAAAGGTATCGTAAAATATTTCAATGGACATCATCTGATGTGTCCATGTCAACGACACGAAGTTATCGGAGACGATTAGATTCAAAAGCAGTCGGATCTGTATCAGCTAGTATCACGGCAATGAGACCACAACATTCAAAAACGAGTGATGGTCAAAAGGTTTCGTTTTCTTCTTCGTCTAATTTACAACAACAACAACAACAAGAACTTAGCAACAAGAGATCACGTAGAGCTTCTTATACTTCACAATTTCTAGAACAAGAAGAGGAGCGCCTGAAAAAGGACGCTGTGCGATTTTCTGTATACCGCATTTTTACAAATAGTATTTCATCCATTCTTGTATTCTTTTTATACTTGGCCTTATGGGATACCTTGTTAGTTTGTGCACTGACAACTGCATTGACTGTATACTATCATTATCATATTGTACGTATCTATATAGAGACAGATCTACAAGAACAATAGAGAAACTAATTTCTTACTCTGATTGTTGAATTATGTAGCGTCCAGGAGAAACGAATTCCAAGTTGGACTTTGTTTTCTTGAGTTTTGGTATGGTACACTAATGATTTTGCTGGGTTTTGGTCTTATTTAAGGTTCATTTTCTAATTTCTGTCTAAACTCATTTATGTTTGATTGTACTTTATTCGCATGACAAAATGAAAAATATTATAGCTCTCGTCATTCCTATTAATACAGCCATTGTCTTTGCGTTTAATAGACGAGAACGTGCGTTAAATCATATCAGTCGGATTCGCTCTTGTTCATATCAAATATATTTATCACACTGTATTTGGGATTGGGGCAATACAACAAATCCTGGCCGCGTATCAACCTCTGATGTGAATTGGCTAGAACATACTGACCAAGTATTACAAGAACTTATTGGCCTTGGTGATGAATTATCACGATTTTTGACATTACCCACTTCCTCTTTGACTCGACACCGTATGTTGAAAAGTGGTCGTATAGAGGCAGCTGCAATTATCAGGGTGCGTGAAGAGTCATGGCTTCAAATAAAACAAAACAGATTATGCTTATACTCATTCTTATCCTCATTACTAGATATCTTATCGGTTGTTCAATACACTTTATACAAAAAGAATTTGTAGATTATCTATATTAACCGAGAAACTCAAAATGATAGGACTCGCTGCAACAGAATGTTCTCGTATAAGACAGTATGAGCGTTATATTGGTGAGTCCTTGGAAGATCTACGCATTGTGAAATCATACAGAACTCCAATTGTGTTGAGAGTCTTCGGTAGGTAGATTCGGTCGTATGTGATGGTGCATCCATGATATTTACCACAGGATGATCTAATCTACACGATTATATTTTCAACGCACCATAGGGAAATTATTTACAATCGTTTTACCACCGCTATATTCACCAACATTCGCAACTTATGGACACCTGTGGCTGTCTATTTGCTTTGCAATACTAACTCCGATCATATTTATGGGACTATTCGAGGCACTGGAGCACTTGGAGGATCCCTTTGTAGGATTCGTCATATTGGATGGGATTAACGCTCGAGAGGAATTTGAAGTACTTCATTGGCATCAACTCATGACTGCCAGAAATGAAGTATTTCCAGATGCACCTCCTTTTCATCGTCCTGATGAATCACAGGATACTACGAATGGAAACGGAAGGGAGTCTTTGGTAGACACAATCGATGTAACCAAACACGAACACTCTCCAGACGATCTGCCTCAGAATGATGAGGCAGCCAGGAGTCAGGAAAATTCACTTGAAGATATGAATGATTCATCTGTAAGGAGAGGCAAAAAGTTGGATTATAAGAGAGTGAGTGTCCACTTTAAGACACTTGAGCTCGATGACTTAGATGTTTAACCATTTAACAAATAGTGTTACTTATTCGCCGCTATATGAATGATTTTGGATTATGCAGAAAAGGTTTTGTATCTGTTCTAGGCTTTTCACGCGATCATTGTGTTTTCAAGAAGCCTCTCAATTTTAGCCATGATGCACGAAACCGATCGCTAAGTCAAAGTCGATCTTCATTGGCATCTAAAGTTTCTGTTTCTTGCTACCACTACTCAGCTGATCATCTTTTAGACTAGCTGACGCAATTTGATTATCTGATTTCAATTTAGTTATACTCGTTTTGATCGATTCAACTAATTGAGGATCAGAAACTCCAGACTTTGATGTAACGAGTTCTATAATTTGCAGTGCGATGGCTACGAAAGTTGATTCGATAAATAATCAGCTTAAACCATGAATAGATTGTTATGTCATTCATGAACTACGATTGTAAACTTACGTGCCAGGATGTCCATATCAATGTCTGAGCCCAATATATCGACCCAGGTTTTATTTTCTATTGGTTTCATTTTACAAACTTGACAGCTCATGTATACACAAGTAATCGCAATAGCTTTCGGTGGGTATTGAAGACAAAGGCTAGTATGCATGGAATCATTGGCGAAGTTCATGGAGCACTGTACGAGATCGTTCATCATAGACTTAGTAGTTGGAGATGGAATAGTCGGATTGGTATACTCAATCAGACGTGAAGGAACTATTCTTTTACATAAATCAACGAGGAACTTGTATGGGTGATCGACGCTCAATTCAAAACCGATCGTATGTAAAATAACCCTCTCCAGTAGCAATATTCGCTCTTTCAAGGAAACAAATTCCTCCGATTTCGTGTCCATGAACCCACTTTTGTCGACATAAGGTAGTCGGGGAGATATGTTATCAGCAGTTGGAGGACTTAACATATCGCCATTGGAAGATGTTGAAGTGTTTGTATCACCCGCTACATTCGAAGTATTTGATCCATCCACCACTGGGACGTTTTTCTTCGCTAAATTTTTCAACTTCCAACACTCTTGAATAACATGGGCTAGCTTTCGAGGGCTTTCTTCAGTCTTTGCCGCTATAAGAATACATGCAACGGCAACTTCAAAACGATCATGCTCAGCAAAACTGTGCACAGCATAGAACCGATGAAAGAAGACTAAGGCCGTTGAAGTCGCAACTCGCGGGAGACGAAGGATCCTAGAAGCCTCCTCGATAAAGCGACACGTTTTCATACGCTTTGAACGTTCCTCTTCCGGTGTCAACTTCGACCGCACGCAGCTAGGAAGTTGATTCTCATCAAAGTGGTATGGTTTTGATGAGATCAGGACATGCTGCTCCGTGATCTGAGAAGTTGCAGAGTTATTGTTGCGTTGAGGAGGTTGCTGCATCTTCGTGCCTATGAAATAATGTGGAAGAACCATTTTTATTTAGCACATTGGCAGCTCTACTTATTAACTGTACAGTATAGCGTTAAAATTC
>Ga0169931_10010179_pt1 | contig 13419 bp, 12 predicted proteins | sample Kivu_15m_20L_FD_129675 | JGI IMG/M metagenome (GOLD analysis project Ga0169931, IMG submission 129675) | Freshwater microbial communities from Lake Kivu, Western Province, Rwanda to study Microbial Dark Matter (Phase II) - Kivu_15m_20L... | ecosystem: Environmental > Aquatic > Freshwater > Lake...
CGCCCTCGCGTCCGGCCGCGTCCGCGTCCAGCGCCGCGGCGAAGGCCCCGCATGGCTCCCGCATCACGCCCACCACAAAGTCCGCCAGCTCACCCGTGACTCGGGCAAGGAACGGATCGCCCCGGGAGGCGGCCGCGTACACCGTGAGCAGCTGCCCCTGGTCGTAGAGCATCTTCTCGAAGTGCGGCACGGTCCATGACGCGTCCACCGCGTAACGGTGGAATCCGCCGTCGAGCTGGTCCCGCACCCCTCCCAACGCCATCCGCTCCAGCGTGCGGTGCACCACCTGTCCGGCGGCCAGATCCCCGGATCGATCCTGCAGAAACCGCAGCAGCGAGGGCTGCGGGAACTTGGGCGCGCCGCCGAAGCCGCCGTGCACGCGATCGTGGAACCCGACCAGCGCCTGCGCGGCCATGGCCAGCACACCCTGGTCCAGCGGCCGGGGCGGTTGCGAGCAGGCCATCTCGGCCTGCACCATGCGGGCCAGCTCCGCAGCCTGCGTCCGCACCTGCTCCCGACGATCCTTCCAGGCCATCGCCAACTGCCGCAGCAGCTGCGGAAACGAGACGCGGCCGAACGCCGGCGTGGGCGGAAAGTAGGTGCCCGCGAAGAACGGTCGAAGCGAGTCCGGCTCCAGGAACACGTGCAGCGGCCAGCCGCCGCTGGCCCTGCCCTCGGTGATCGCGGTGAACACCTGACAGGCCTGCATCCAGAGCCCGTCCAGGTCCGGCCGCTCCTCGCGGTCCACCTTCACGCAGGTGAAGTGCAGGCCCATCAGCCCCGCGATGTCCGGATCCTCGAAGCACTCGTGCTCCATGACGTGGCACCAGTGACAGGTGCTGTAGCCGATGCTCACCAGCAGCGGCACGTCCCGACGGCGAGCGTCCTGAATGGCTTCCGGCCCCCACGGCCACCAGGGAACCGGGTTGCCCGCGTGCTGGCGCAGGTAGGCGCTGGCCTGGTCGGCAAGCCGGTTGCGCTCCGCGGCGGGGCCGCCCTCCGCGGGCGTCACGAGAGCACCCGCGTGGCGCGCGGATAGCTGCCAAGCACCTGCAGGGAGGCCACGTGGGCCCGGGCCGCCTCGATGGCTCGCTGCACGGCCGCGTCGCTCTGGTGTCCGTTCACGTCCACGAAGAAGGTGTAGGTGAAGTTCTCACGGCGGCTCGGGCGCTTGTCCAGATGGCTCAGGTTCAGTCCCTCCTCGCGGAAGGCCACCAGCACGTCCACCAACGCGCCGGGCCGGTCCGCCGTGGCGAACATGAGCGTGGTGCGGTCATCGCCGCTTGGCCGGGCCGGCTCACGGCCCAGCACCAGAAAGCGGGTGATGTTGTTGGGACGGTCCTCGATCTCCTCAAACAGCGTGTTCAGCCCGAAGATCTGACCTGCCAGCGCCGATCCGATCGCGGCGGTCCCGGGATCCCTCACCGCCGTCTCCGCGGCGGCCGCGGTGCTGGCCATGGGAAGCAGTTCCGCCTGCGGGAAGGTCCGCGACAGCCATCGACGACACTGGTTGAAGACCTCGGCCCGCGAGGCGATCCGCCGGATGCCCTCGGGCGGGCCCGAGGCCAGCAGACACTGCCGGACCAGGAGCAGGCTCTCCGCGCAGATGCGCACGTCGAACGCCCCGAACGCGTCCAGCGTGTCCAGGATCGCGCCGCCGATGGCGTTCTCGTAGGGAACCAGTCCGTGATGGCAGTGCCCCTTCTGGACGGCCTCGAAGACCGATTCAATCGCGTCCAGTTCCGCCAGTTCCACGCTGCTGCCAAAGTGCCGCACCGCGGCCAGATGGCTGAAGGTGCCGCGCGGCCCCAGAAAGCCCACGCGAAGCGGCAGTTCCAGGCCGAACGAACCGCTCATCATCTCCCGCCAGATCGCCTCCACGGTCCGGTCCGAGAGCGGCGCGTGATCCATGGCCAGCACACGGTCGAGCACCTCCTTCTCACGGTGGGGCATGTAGATCGGCGTGCCCGTCTGTCGCTTGGCCTGACCCACCTCCACCACCACCCTGGCCCGGTCGCGAAGCAGGGACAGGATCCGGGCGTCCAGGTCGTCGATGCGGGCTCGAAGGGCGGGAAGGGCCTGATCGCCGTGTTCCGGACTCATGCAGTCGAAGATAGCCGCGAGCCGATGGATGGCTTCGTGGAACACGCCGCCGTCGCCAGCAGTTGGGTCGGGCCGATGCTGGCGCTGGGCATCGGTGCGGTGCTCTGGAGCGTGGGTGGGCGGGTCTCACGCGATGCGCTGGGCATTCTCGGCTTTGCGGCGGGCGTTCCCGCGGGCGCCATCGCCGCCACCTGGCTGGGCTGGACGTGGCTGCCCCCGCTGGCGGGGGCCATCGTGGGGGCCATCGGTGGGCTGGTGCTGGCACGGGCGGCCTACCGGCTCGCGCTGATCGTGGTGATGACCGCCGCGTCCGCCGCGCTGGGCGCCGTGATCTGCGCGGCACTGGTGGACCGCGGCGCGGTGGCACCACCGGATCGCAAGGACGAGGTCGCGGCCCAGGCACGGGCCACTGAACTGGCGGACGCCATGTCCGACGAGCTGCAGCGACCCGGCGACGGCCGGGCTCTGGTCCACGCGAGCGCGTCGGCGGTCGAGGCGTTCTGGCGCTCGCTCGACGGCCCGGAGCGCACGCTCGTCGTGGCTGGAACGCTGGCCTGCGCCGCCATCGGGCTGGGCGTGGCCCTGCTGGTGCCCACCGTGGCGGGCGTGGCCGCCACAGCCATGGCCGGCGCCGTGATGCTGGCATGGGGACTTGGTCAGCTGCTGGGCCAAGGCGGACCAGGCCTGGCCACCTGGGCGGTCGCCACGGCGGTGCTGGCCGCCGCGGGCGTGGCCGTGCAGGCCCTGACCGCTCCGGGCACGTCGCAGGGCGGAACGATCCCTCCGCCCGCCACCTGACGCGGCCCGCAGGCATCTGCCACACTCCACGGCACATGGATCACTTTGCGTTCATGCAAGGCTCGCTGCACGCCGAGGGGGTGAGCATGGCTCGCGTGGCATCCGCGGCCGGCACGCCCACCTTTGTGTACAGCGCCGCCACCCTGCGGCATCACGTGCGCGCGCTCCGACAGGCCTTTGCGGAACTGGCACCGCTGATCTGCTTCAGCGTGAAGAGCTGCCCCAACCTGTCCGTGCTTCGCTGCGTGGCCGCCGAAGGCTGCGGCATGGACGTGGTGAGCCCGGGTGAACTGCGCCGTGCCATGGAGGCCGGCGTGCCCAGCGACCGGATCGCCTACGCGGGCGTGGGCAAGAGCGCCGAGGCCATCGAGCAGGCCATCGCCGTGGGTGTGGGCTGCCTGAACGTGGAGAGCGCCGAGGAACTGGAGACCGTGGCTCGCGTGGCTGCGGAGGCGCGTCGCCCGGTGTCCCTGGCCCTGCGCGTGAATCCCGACGTGGACGCCCACACGCACCGCCACACCACCACCGGCACCCGTGCCACCAAGTTCGGCGTGTGCGTGGAGCGCGCCGAGGAGCTCTTTGAACGGCTGCGCGACCACAGCTTCGCGCGGCTGGAGGGCGTGCACCTGCACATCGGCTCGCCGGTGCTGCAGCCGGACCGCTACACCGCGGCCATCTCGGTGGTTCTCGACATGGTGGATCGCCTTCAGGCTCGCGGCCACCCCATCCGCGTGCTGGACCTGGGCGGCGGCTTCGGGGCCGACTACGAGCATGGACAGAGCCCCTCGCCCATGGACTACGCCACGGCCATCGTGCCGCCGTTGCGCCGACTGCGCGATCGTGGCGTGCGCTTTCTGCTGGAGCCGGGCCGCTTCGTGGCCGCCAACGCGGGCGTGCTGCTGGTGCGGGTGGTCCGCGTGAAGCGCGAGGCCGGCAAGACCTTCGTGATCTGCGACGCGGGCATGAACGCCCTGCTGCGACCGAGCCACTACGACGCCTTCCACTTCATCTGGCCCGTGGCGCCCGGAGCCGCGTTCGTTCCGGGGCACCGCGGCGCGGACCCCGGCGTGCATGGTTTGCAGGCCTGCGACGTGGTGGGCCCGCTGTGCGAGACCGGCGACTACCTGGCCCTGGATCGCCCGCTGCCGCCGCTGCGCGCGGGCGACCTGCTGGCGGTCTTCACCGCCGGCGCCTATGGCATGAGCATGGCCAGCCGCTACAACGCCCAGCCGCTGCCGGCCGAGGTCCTGGTGGAGGGCGACCGCGCCACGCTGGTCCGCCATCGCGAGTCGCTGGAGGAACTTGTCCAGCACGAGCGGAACCCGCGACCGCTGGACGCGTAGGCTCCCGCCATGGTCAAGCGCGAGCAGGACGGCATCTGGGTCACGCTCAAGGAGAACATCGCGGCCAGCCACGAGGAGGTGTTCGCCTGCCTGACCACCGACGTGGGACTCACGCGATGGTTCACGCTGGCGGCCGAGGTGGACCTGCACAAGGGCGGGCGCATGAAGCTGGCCTTTGACGCCAAGTTCCGCCGCGCCTTCGAGGTGCCGATCCTGGACTTTGACGCCGGTGGCCGGGTGACCTGGGGCTGGCCCATGGGCATCTCCGACGAGCTGGTGCCGCTGGAGTGGACGGTCACCCCGGACATGGAGGCCGGCTCGCGCGTGATCCAGCGGCACGGCCCCTACCCCGAGGACCCCGACGCGCTCATCAGCGCCGCCAACGACGCCGAGAGCTGGCGCTGGTACCTGTGCAACCTGCGCACGGTGCTGGAGGCCAAGGTGGACATGCGGGCCGAGCGTCCGCTGTAGCCTGACCCCATGGACTGGCGACTCATCCGATTCACGCTGATCGCGGCCGTCTATGCGCTGGCCCTGCTGCTCACGGGCCTCAACGCCTTCCGTCAGGCCAACCCGCAGCAGGGCGGCATGGAGGTGGCGCTGCTTCCGATCCTGCTGGGTCTGGCGCTGCTGGCGTTCGCCGTGATGGGCCTGTGGATCCGCAAGGACCGGATGATCGGCATGATCGGAATCCACGCGGGCCTGCTCGTGCCGCCCATCGCCGCCATCGCCCTGCTGATCCGCGCCTGGAACATGTGGCGGACCTCGGGCCTGGGCGAGCAGGCCATCCTGTTCCTGATCGTGGGCGCCTTCGGCGGCTTCGTGTTCGGTGCCATGCTCCGCACGCGTCCTCCCAAGGAGGAACGCCAGGCACCCAAGCCACACGCCTGAGTTCAGGCCGGCTGGGCCGGCTCGCCGGCCACCATCAGCATGATCACCGCCAGCGTTCCGCCGGCGTAGAGACCGGCGAACAGGTCATCAAGCAGGATGCCCCAACCCGCATGGACCGTCTGAAGCCCCCGCGCCGGAGGCGGCTTGATGATGTCGGTCACGCGGAACAGCACGAATCCCACCGCCAGCATGGTCCATAGCTGTCGCGGAGCCGCCGCGGCGGCCAGCGGCTCGCCGAGTGACTGGCCCTGCGCCACGCGGACCACCGTCTCCACCAGCAGGGGCACCAGCAGCGTGATGGCCATGCCCGCCACCTCGTCGATCACCACCTCCGACGGATCCTTGCGGCGCAGTTCACGCTCCACGGCGTCGCCATGCCGCACGCATGCCACGCACGCCAGCACGGACAGCACGGCCATGGCCAGCATCATCCAGCCGTTCCCGGCACCGCCCAGATGCATGCCCGCCAGGAGCAGGACCGGAGGAAGGCTGCCCCACGTGCCGCTGGCCGGCCACATGTGTCCCAGCCCGCCAGCCGTCACGCTGAACCAGGGCCACCAGCCGATCCGAGTTCGAAGTTCCGTGGCCTTCATCGTGAACCTCCGTTCCTCATCAGGGCCGTCGCCCGGAGCAGCGACGGAAGTCCGCTGAGCACCGTGGCCGCCACCGCCAACCACAGGGACCAGCGGGCAAAGGCAAGGCCGCCGGGTCCCGCCTGAAAGTAGCCGTGGGAGCACATGTTGATGGCCGCCGGGGCCGCCACGCACTGCAGCAGCATCTTGGCCTTGCCGAACCGGTCCGCCGGGAACGGCCGGCCCTCGCCCTCCAGCACACCCCGAAGGCTGGTGACCAGCAACTCGCGAGCCAGCATCAGCACCACCATCCAGGCGGCCACGCCACTGTGGGCGTCAGGTTCATTCGGAGGCGGCGTGGCCAGACCCGGACCCGCCAGGAACATGAACGCGCCCAGTACAAGCACCTTGTCCACAAGGGGATCCATCACCCGACCGAACGGCGTGACCGCGTTCCATCGTCGTGCCAGATGGCCGTCCAGCACGTCGCTGAGCGCCGCCAGGATGAAGATGGTGATGGCCCACGCGCCCAGCGTCGCCCGCTCGACCATGGGGAGCCCGCTCATCACCGCCAGCAGCCACAGGCATGCGGCCGCCATCACCAGACGGACGAACGTGATGGCGTTGGGCACGGTCTGCCACCAGGTCACGGGCATGGGTCCAGCGTACCGCCGCTGGCGTGCGCGGTGCGGCGGACCGCCACGGGTGGTGGTGAAACGTGCGTGCGTCCCATCACCTTGCGAGGGGATTGCACCCCGCATACCTTCCCGCCTTCCACGGGCCTGGAGGCCATGTGGAGAACACCACGCACGCTTTCCCTCCACGCGCCATGCCCTCATCAGAAGCACTCGCCTCGGCGCCACTGCTGCCTTGGTACGTGGCCGTGGCGATCGCGGCGGCGGGCCTGATGACCGTGCTCAAGGCCGGACGGGATTCGGTGCGGCGTGGCGGCGCGGTGGTGGCCCTGGGCGGCTTCGGCCTGCTCATGGTGCAGGCCCTCAAGCTCACCCGCGCCGGGTCCGGGGACCTGACCACGCCGTTCCTGGTGGCCTTCGCGGCCATCGGCACCATCGGCGCCGTGCGCGTGATCACGCATCCGCGACCGGTGTTCGCGGCGCTCTACTTCATCCTGACGGTGCTGGCGGCGGCGGCCATCTTCCTGGTGCTGGCCGCGGAGTTCCTGGCGTTTGCGCTGATCATCGTCTACGCCGGCGCCATCCTGATCACCTACATGTTCGTGCTCATGCTGGCCCACCAGAGCCCGGAGGACGAGATCGGACGCATCGGCGCCGAGGACTACGACCGCGTGCCGCGAGAGCCCATGGTGGCGGTGCTGCTGGGCTTTTTCCTGGTGGCGGCGCTGGGTTCGGTGATCGAGCGCGTGCCCACGCTCACCCGCGAGGCCGCCGCGATCGGTCCGCGTGAGGCCGCGTTCGAGCGGGCCGAGGCCCTGCAGCGGATGCCCCAGCAACTGCTCGCCCAGGCCCGGCTGCAGGACGCGGAGGCCGTGGCGCTGGCCGCCGACGACCGCGGCCGGGTCTCGTTCATGCAGGGCGAGACGCTGCAGGTGCGGATCCGCACCAACGCGGGGGAGATCCGCGTGGTGACGGTGGATCCGGCCGCCAGCGTGGACAACGTGCAGTTGGTGGGACTGGACCTGGTGGCGCGCTATCCGGCCAGCCTGGAGCTGGCGGGCGTGATCCTGCTCATGGCCATGTTCGGGGCGGTGGTGCTGGCGCGACGACAGATCGAGCTTGGCGAGGACGAGCGACGCAAGGCCGCCGGCATGGCGGGCATGGTGCTGGACCTGCCCGAGAACGAGCGAGGTGGGGCATGAATACGGCCGTGGAGATGGCCACCGCCACCGCCACCGCCACCGCCAGCCCCGCCGTGACCGTGGCCCTGGCCTTCAGCGCGGTGCTGTTCGGCATCGGGTTGGTGGGATTTCTGGTGCGACGCAACATGATCCTGATGTTCCTCTGCACGGAACTCATGCTGCAGGCCGCCGCCATCGCGTTCATCGCCTTCGGCCGCATGCGGATGGACCTGGGCGGCCAGGTGTTCGTGATCTTCATCCTGACGGTGGCGGCCGCCGAGGCGGCGCTGGCCCTGGGACTGGTGGTGCTGCTCTACCGCCGCCGTGAGACCCTGAGCGCCGAGAGCTGGCAGGAGCTGCACGAGTGAACCTGCTTCCACTGGTCCTGGCCGCCGGCGACGACGCCGGCCACGGCTCGCTGGCCAACGCGGCCATTCCGGTGGCCACCGCGGCCCCGGAGCTGGCGTGGCTTGGCTGGGTGCTGGCGTTGCCGGCCATCAGCGCCTGCCTGTGCGGCCTGCTCGCGGCCTTGCGGGTGCGGAACAAGCTGCCTGCCGTGCTCACGGTGCTGGCGCTGGGCACGGCGTTCGCGCTGATCCTGAAGGTGTACCTGTCCCGCGGCCCCGACGCGGCCCCCGTGATCGTGCACCTGTGGGACTGGATGAACTTCTCGTGGGGCGAGGGGCCCTGGAAGTCCTTCCAGGCCGACGTCAGCCTGTACCTCGACAGCCTCACCCTGCTGTGGATGCTCTTCGTGACCGGGCTGGGCACGCTCATCGCGGTCTTCGCCAGCGAGTACATGGAAGGCGAGCGCGGCCCCGGCTACGCCCGCTTCTTCTTTGGCGTGAGCATCTTCCTGCTGGCCATGAGCGCGCTGGTGATGGCCGACAACCTGGTGCTGCTCTACCTGGGCTGGGAGGGCGTGGGCCTGGCCAGCTACCTGCTGATCGGCTTCTACTACCAGAAGCCCTCCGCCGTGGCCGCCGCCAAGAAGGCGTTCATCATGAACCGCGTGGGCGACCTGGGCCTGGCGGTCGGCATCTGGCTGATCTGGGTCAACTACGGCACCGTGGAGTACTCGGCGCTCTTCCAGGCCTTCACCGAGGGCGGCGGCGCCCAGGGTGGATGGGACCGGGCCCTGATCCCGTTCTGCCTGATGCTGGGCGCCTTCGGCAAGAGCGCACAGCTGCCCCTGTTCACCTGGCTCCCGGACGCCATGGAAGGCCCCACGCCGGTCAGCGCACTCATCCACGCGGCCACCATGGTCACCGCGGGCGTCTACCTGATCGCCCGCATGCAGCCGCTGTTCATGCTGCATCCCGACGCCATGGCCACCGTGGCGTGGATCGGTGGCCTGACCGCCCTGCTGGCCGCCACCATCGGCATGGCCCAGCACGACATCAAGCGGGTCTTTGCCTACAGCACGGTCAGCCAGCTCGGCTACATGTTCATGGGCCTGGGCGTGGGCACCGCGTTCGGCGCGGCCTACCACGTGTTCACGCACGCCTTCTTCAAGGCGCTGCTGTTCCTGACCGCCGGCGCGGTCATGCACGGATTCGCCGGCCAGCTGGACCTTCGAAAGCTCAGCGGCCTCCGGCGCGTGCCCGGCTTTGGCGTGGTGTGCTGGACCATGCTCCTGGGCTCGCTGGCGCTGGCCGCGTTCCCCTTCACCAGCGGCTTCCTGTCCAAGGACCTGATCCTGGTCCAGGCCTTCAGCGAGCCGCGGTTCGTGGCACTGGGGTGGCTGGGTCTGGCCACCGCAGGCCTGACCGCGTACTACACGTTCCGGGTGTGGTTCCGGGTCTGCGCCGGTCCGGTGGCCTACACGCCCGGCGAGGAGGCCCACGGCGACCATGGCGATCATGCGCACCACGGACATGCCGACCACGCCGGCGGGTTCCATCCGCACGCGCCGCGGCTGGCCATCAACGGCGTGCTGCTGCTGATCGCGGTGGGCGTGCTGCTCTCGGCGGTGCCCGGCTACATGGCGTTGCGCGGCGAGCACAACTGGGTGCAGGAGATGGTCTACCACTCCACGGCCGTGCGGGCCGCCGGGGTGGCGCACGTGACCACGCCTGTGGCCTTTGGCCTGGATCCGCACGGGCTGGTGACGGTGTTCGGGATCGGGCTGGGCTTGGGCGGCATCCTGGTGGCGCTCTGGCTGCACCTGCTCGACCGCCGCATGGCGGATCGCCTCCGGACGGCGCTGCGGTCCAACCCGCTCACCGGATGGCTGCCCACCTGCATGGAGAACAAGTGGTACGTGGACCAGATCTATGACGTGGCCTTCCGCCAGGCCGCCTGGATCACCAGCCACCTGCTGCACTTCTTCGACCGGCACCTGATCGACGGCCTGCTGGTGAACGGCTTCGGCCGCCTGCCCATGATGATGGGCCGCCTGTTCCAACCGCTCTACAACGGCGCCCTGCAGGGCTACGCCACCACCATGGCCGGCGGACTGATCCTGGTCCTGGCCTGGGTGGCCTGGCGCTGGCTGGGCGCGGGAGGCCTGGCATGAGCAGTCCCCTGCTGCTGCTGGCGATCCCCGTGGCCACGGCCGTGGCCACCGCGATGGGCCCGGAGCGGGCCGCCAAGTGGACGGCGTTCGTGGGCACGTTGGCGGCCTTTGCGGCCAGCGTGGTCATGGCGGTGCAGTTCCCGGAGTGGCACAGCGGGGCGTTCTGGCCCGAGTCCGTCGAGGGCAGCGCCCTGCAGGCCTTCGGGGTGAGCGTGACCCTGGGCGGTGACTCGGTCAGCATGCTCCTGCTGCTGCTGACCACGTTCATGATGCCCATGACCATCGCGGGCAGCTTCACGGCCATCACCGAGCGGCAGCGCGAGTACTACACGTGGTTCATGCTGCTCGAGGCCGGCGTGCTGCTGGCCTTCCTGGCCCGCGACTTCGTGGCCTTCTACGTGGGCTACGAGTTCACGCTGATCCCGATGTACTTCCTGATCTCGATCTGGGGTGGCCCGCAGCGACGCGCCGCCGCGATCAAGTTCTTCGTGTTCACATTCCTGGGCAGCGTGTTCACCCTGGCGGCCGCCATCTACGTGGCCGCCCGACACGCCGACATGACCGGCGTGTGGGACTTCTCGCTGGCCACGCTCACCGCCTTCGGCAGCGAGCACATGACCGCCACCGAGCAGTTCTGGGTGTTCCTGGGGCTCATGGCCGGCTTCGCGGTGAAGACCCCGATCTTCCCCGTGCACACCTGGCTGCCGCTGGCCCACGACCAGGCCCCCACCGGCGGCAGCGTGATCCTGGCGGCGCTGCTGCTCAAGCTGGGCACCTACGGCGTGTACCGCATCGCCATGCCCGTGGCCCCGAGCGGCGCCGTGGAGACGGCCACGTTCTTCGGGATCCTGGGCATCCTGGCGATCCTCGTCACGGCCATGATCTGCTGGGTGCAGACCGACGTGAAGAAGCTGATCGCCTACAGCTCGGTCAGCCACATGGGCTTCGTCATCATGGGCCTGTTCGCCTTCAATCCGGTGGGCATGCAGGGCGCGGTCATGTACATGGTCAGCCACGGCCTGAGCACCGGCGCCATGTTCCTCTGCATCGGCATGATGTACGAGCGCTTCCACACCAAGGAGATGGACCAGATGAGCGGTCTGGCCCGCCGCATGCCGGTGTGGGGCACCTTCATGGTGCTGTTCACGCTGGCCAGCCTGGGGCTGCCCGGGCTCAACGGGTTCGTGGGCGAGTTCCTGTGCCTCATGGGCACCTTCGTGGCCGAGCATGACCAGCCCGCCGGCTATCCCGGCGTGATGGGCCCCTGGTTCGCCGTGGTGGCCGCGGTGGGCCTGATCCTGGGCGCCATGTACCTGCTGATCATGCTGGGCAAGGTGGTGTGGGGACCGCTGAAGGTGCCGGGCGCCTCGGCGGATCCGCACGAGCACGCTCACGGCGACGTGGGGCACGGTGGCCTGCCGCGCGACCTGAACTTCCGCGAGATCGCCCTGCTGGCGCCGTTGGCCGTGGCCTGCCTGGCCATCGGCGTCTATCCACGGATCATGCTCGACGTGACCGAGCCGTCGGTGCGTGAGACGCTGGTGGCGTACCCGGCCCGCGTGAACCAGCACAACGCCGAGCGCGGCCTGGCCAATCCGGCCCAGGGCCGCGGCGTGGCCGGCGCGGGCTCCACCAAGACGGAGGTCCGCCCATGATCGGCATCGGCGAACGACTGAGCGCCCTCGCCCCCGAGATCATCGTGTTCGGCGGCGCCGTGGCGGTGAGCGTGACCGGCCTGAGCCGCTCGCGAGCGATCCGCTCCGCCACCCCGCTGCTGGCCGGACTGGCCCTGGTGCTGGCGTTGGTGGCGTTGGCCCGCCAGTGGGGCGGCCAGGTGCTCGAAGGCGTGCTGCTGCCGCAGATGGGCGACTATGTGCGCGGCCTGATCCTGCTGATGGGCGTCGGCTTCGTGGCGCTCGCCACCGGACTGGTGGACCGTCGCTTTGAGGAGGCCGTGGCCCGCGGCGTGGCGGTGTTCGATCCGATCCGCGTGGTGCGAGGGGAGTTCTTCGCGTTCCTGCTGCTGAGCCTCTGCGGCGCCATGCTCATCCCGGCCAGCCCGGACCTGATCTGGCTCTTCCTGGCCCTGGAGCTGACCAGCCTGCCCACGTACATCGCCGTGGCCATGAGCCGCGGCACGCGACGGGCGCAGGAAGCGGCGGTGAAGTACTTCTTTCTGGGCGCGCTCAGCACCGCCATCACCGTCTACGGCTTCGCCATGATCTACGGCAGCAGCGGCTCGCTGCAGCTGGTGGACATCCAGCTGGCCTTTGCCGCACAGTCGGCCATGGGCGGGGTGGATGCCGTGGGGCTGATCGGGCTGGTGCTGGTGGTGATCGGCCTGTGCTTCAAGCTGGCGGCCGCACCGATGCACTTCTACGCCCCCGACGTCTACGAGGGCGCGGCGGCACCCGTGACCGGCCTGCTGTCGTTCCTGCCCAAGGTGGCCGGCTTCAGCGCTCTCCTGCTGGTGGCCGACGCGGCGGGCTGGGGCAGCGGCCTGCAGGCGGGCAACGGACTTCCGCCGGCGATCCAGGCCACCATCTGGATGGTGAGCGTGCTCACCATGACGCTGGGCAACGTGGGCGCCCTGCTGCAGCGTCACACCAAGCGCATGATGGCCTACAGCAGCATCGCCCACTCCGGATACATGCTCATGGCCATCGTGGCGGGTCCGGAGGCGGGCCTGCCGGCGCTGCTCCTCTACCTGCTCGCGTACGGCGTGACCAACTTCGCCATCTTCGGCGCGCTGGCCGGCATCGAGCGACAGGGACAGGAGGTGGAGCAGCTGGAGGATCTGGCCGGACTGGCCAAGCGGCATCCGGCCGCCGCCACGTGGCTGGCCATCGGCAGCGGTTCGCTCATGGGCATGCCGCCGCTGCTGGGCTTCTGGGCCAAGCTGGTGCTGTTCATCGCGGTCATCCAGTCCGGCCACACGCCTCTGGTGGTGATCGCCGCCGTCAACAGCGTGGTGAGCGTGTGGTACTACCTGCGCATCGCGGGCGTGCCGATCCTTGCCCCGGCCGGGCCCGCCGCAGAGGGCGTGGTCCGGACCCCGAGCGCCTGGCCCCGTGTGGCGGCCCTGGTGTTCGGCGTGGGCGTGGTGGTGCTGCCGCTGTTCATGAACCGCATCTGGACCCAGGTGCAGTCCGCCACGGGCCTGCCCGCGGGGGACCGCGTGGCCTCCTCACCGGACGAGTGAGTCACGGGGCGTCCCCCGCAGGTCGCTACAATCTTTCCTCCCGCGGCTGTAGCTCAATTGGATAGAGCACAAGCCTACGAAGCTTGGGGTTGCAGGTTCGAGTCCCGCCAGCCGCGCTTCCGTCTCCGCCGAGCATGCCTCGGCGGAGTTCGCTTTTGGGCAGAATGCACGCGTGA
>Ga0169931_10010180_pt1 | contig 13419 bp, 13 predicted proteins | sample Kivu_15m_20L_FD_129675 | JGI IMG/M metagenome (GOLD analysis project Ga0169931, IMG submission 129675) | Freshwater microbial communities from Lake Kivu, Western Province, Rwanda to study Microbial Dark Matter (Phase II) - Kivu_15m_20L... | ecosystem: Environmental > Aquatic > Freshwater > Lake...
GAGTAATAAAATTATGGGTGAAAAATATAATCCTATGAATTTCTACCACAATCAATCGAAAAGTACAACAAGAAGAAATATTTACGGAGCTCTGTTCCAACATTAGTTAATTTATTATAAATTAATACCGATACTATAATTTATTTAAAATAGATGAGTATAAAATATAATGAAAATTAAAATATTTTTCAATAATTATATATTTCTAGGCATTTTGTTAATTTCAAAATTTAGTTAGTCATTTATTTTATATTGTAAGATGTAATTTTCTGTAAAAATTAAGCCAAGTTGTTGTTATATTCTCCAATTATTCTGTAAACTCTGTCATTTTCATTCAGTCCAGTTGGAATAGCTTCAACTAAAACTTGGACATAACACTCCTTGTCGGTGAGTCTTCTCACGATCTCCTTCATTTTCTGATAATCATTTGAATTGCGGTAGAGATCAACAGGGGGCATCCCGAAAAAATTCGCACCTTGTTTGTCGAATGTCGAGAGGTGGATTTTAAGTAAGACGTTTGAATATGGATTCTCTCTACAAATTAAAGTTGTATTGTAGTATAATTTTCCGAATTCTTGGCTTTTACAGAACTTGCATGAAAATTTGTCGTCTCTTATATCTTCCACGTCTTTGGTGCAGGAGCTAATTAATTAAAATAATTTAAAGAAATTTGTCTACCTTAATTGACATTTTTGACACAAAATAGCAACAAACTCGTAGATAGGCTGAGGATAAATTTCCAAAATATTTAAATTGAGTATGAATTTTGTATCTAACGGAGTTAGCTCAGTAATTGTTTTGATTTGATATCTCCCGTCCTCTACAATAGGTTGCACCGCAAATTGTGATGGAGTGTCGATTATCATCATATTATCCAATTTTTTCTCTGTGGAGAAAGCAGGGGCCTCACTATTTGGATCGATCTGTCTCATCTTTTGAGAAATTTTGTTAAGGAGATCTTTATAGTAATCACTGAAATAAGGGACCTTCAAAATATTAGAGAACTTATTCATAATCATCACATTTCTAAATATGAAATAACATACAAGAATTTAAGTTTACCTATCGAAGTATTTAAATGATCTCAATCTAATTACATCATTTACGTCAATAAAATTAAAATATTTATAAGCATGAAGTTCACATCCGTCAGTGTCATCCTGTACAAAGTAAACAATCTTGTCGTCTAGTTCTGTCTTATAGACGACTTGAACAAGGACATCATTATCACCAGGAGTGGAGAGAGTTCTGCTGATTAATTTAGATTCTTTTCCATAGGACAGACTGTTTGGTCCACTGAAGTATATTTTAATCCATGATCTAAGTTGATCTATTTTCTGTTTATCTTGAGATTCCAAAGTGTAGGTGGCGCTAGAACAAGCAATAGGGGAGTGAACTTTTGTAGCCAAGTCTGAGGCTCCAGCAAAGATACACCAACTGGATTTAATTTTGATTATATTGGTCAAATTCAGGTAGACATTCTTTTTCTTTTTGATTTTCTAAAAATTGGTTATTCAGATTTCTTTAAAATTTAATAAATTTTTAGGTCTTAAAAAAAGGGCAAGGGACAATAATTTAAATCCCAAAAAAAATTTATTCTACTTACCAGATTTCCTCTGTGAACTCTGATGACATCCCCGATCGAATGAATGAAAGGAAGATTTTCTTTATCACTGGACTTGATGTTTAGGTATACTATATTGTCGTTAAGAGTTTCTGGATGTGTCGAGCAATTTACTTCTTGATCAATAATCTTCACTGTTGCACTGTATGAATTTTCTTTATCATCAAACACTGGAAATGTAGCGTCGTAAATGACCCCATAAAAATTGAAATAACCGTCTGTGTTCAAATCTTTGATGTTTGTGTATTTGTATTTAAGAGTTGTCATTATTTTTATTATTAATTTAAATTTGCCACCCGCTATATAAATTAAATTTATTATATAAAAATTCAATTGTTAAAGAATAACGGGAAGGACGAAAATGTGTAATGAAATTTTGAATAAATTAATTTGGTTTATAATTTGTTTCTTTAGACTTAAAATTTTAACACAATCTTTCAGTGGGCGAAAGTTTTTAAAATCGAAATAACAAAAATAAAATAAACTAGTAAATATTTTGACTTATATTTTTGATTGCTATTTCAATTGTTTATATGAAACAATTTATCTAAAAGCAATTAAGAGATTAAATTTTTAACAAATAATTCAAATATTCATAAAATAAAATTTGATATTATAATTTTAAAATGCCTATATATTTAAATTATCAAAATTTTTAATATATATCTGATTAAATATGGGTCCAAAGAAATCTGCTGGAGAGACCAAATCTGAAAAGAAAAAACAAGAAAAGATCATCGAAGACAAGACATTCGGTTTAAAGAATAAAAATAAATCTAAAGCAGTCCAAAAATATATAAAAGGTGTCGAATCTACAGTGAAGAATAAAAGAGGAGGCGCTGATGATTATTCTAAAGAATTTCAAGATAGGGTAGAAAAGAAAAAGAAGAAGGAAGAAGAAGCCTTCTTGAATTCCCTATACAAAACAGTTAAAACAATCAAACAAGCTGATGTAGCAGAAGGAGAAGAAGCTAAAAACATTCTTTGTGAGTTCTTTAAGGCTGGATGCTGCGAAAAGGGAGACAAGTGCGAGTTCTCACATGATATAAACATACAATTCAATCAGGGAACATGTGACATTTACACAGATTTAAGAGAAATAAAAAAGAATATGGGAATGGAATCAGAAATTAACAAAATAGCAGAAGAAAAAGAAAAAAAGAGATCCAAAGTTCCTCAATCTAATATAGTATGCAAATTTTTCTTAGATGCAGTAATGAAAAAAGTTTACGGCTGGAAGTGGGAATGCCCAAATGGAGAGGATTGCCATTATAAACATTACCTTCCTAAGGGATATATTCTTTCAACTAAAGAAAAGGCTCAAGAAGAAATGACCATCGACGAATATTACAACTTAGAAGAACAAATCGATGAAGAAAGGGAACGAATCGGTAAATCAGGTACTCCTGTTAATGATGCTACATTCTCTGAATGGAAGAAAAAGAGAGATGTCTTCCGCAAAGAAAAAAAAGAATTCGAGGACAAAAAGAGGAAGGGTGTCCAGACTGGTATCCAACTTTTCAAAACATCATCTGTTGTATTTAAAGATGATGACAATGCTGAAGATGTTGTTAGAGAAGAGAATGCCGAAGAGGAACGAACTCAGGAAAATAATTCAGGTGTTAACAAAACCGAAAAAGAAATACTTGACGAATTAGAAAATGGTCTACAAGGAATTAAAATAAACACTGATCTATTCAAGGGTGAGGAAAATTTAGATGAACTTAATGAAATAGAAGAAGATGAGAATGAAATAAATAATGATGAAGGAGAAAACAATAAAGACGAAGAAGAGGATAACTAAATAACTTAAATTATTAGTAGAAAAGATTTGATGATAAGATAGGATATAATAGTAAAAATTAATTTTATTATCCTTTTGGAATTAAATTTATATTATTTTAACAGTGTTGTAATTTATTTAATAATAATAAAATATGTGTTATTTTAGTGTATAATTTAAAACATGGGTGGATTATGTGGTTCAGATAAAAAAAAAGCAAAAACTTCAAGTAAAAAATATTTCTTATATTATAAAAGAACCAACGGTAAATACACATAGGGGTCTTGCTAGAATAAATAACCCTAATAATAATAACAACCAAATTTTTAGTGAAATCAGACCAAGTATATAATTCTCACTAAATTTTATAATTATAGATAGAATTACACATTTAGATGTGGTCAGTCGTTCTGATCAAGAGGATCAAAGGGATCTGAGAAGAGACATGTTTTTAGAAGATAGTCAAAACATTGATAGGATTCTAGACATTCAAGCAATTCATCAACATCAAGAAAATAGTAAAATTGTAACTTAAAATATAGTTCCTGAAAGGAATATTAACCATATTAATGCTCTTGAAAACAATCTAAATAATCTAAATATTTCTATAAATGACGAACTATCGATGAGTCGATACAATAACATAAGCAACATCAATAGAAACAATTATTTCCATTTTATAAGAAACGAAAATCGACCAATATCTAGTAATAACATCCAAGTACTAAATAACTATCTTTGCTCAAATTGCTCATCGAATTTCAGAAGCAACGAAGATTTAGACCTACATTACATAAACTGTAGACGAATCCGAGAAAATCAAGGAGTTCATAACTCTATAAACGAAATTTTCCGTCTTTTCCAGTCACTTAATACACAATTTCGAATGAATGAACGCATGATTCTTTTAGATATGCTTACTGGGGAAGAACCAGAGGACCAGACTGAATATATAGATTGGGAAATAAAGGTCAACCAAGAGGGGTTTGTATATTGGAAGAATACAGGGAGGGTTTCTTTAACTAAAGAATTTATTAAGGAAATAGCGGAGAGAAGTATTTATGAGATTGTTAATGAAAAGTATTATATTAAAAGAATTTGGTTCTTAAAATACATTAATACACACATTTATGATAAAAGTGGAAATAATACCACTTTAGTTGTTTCTAGAGACAATATTCTTGAAGAATCTTTCAATCAGTTTATGACCACTGATGAATTAGATCTAAAGAAGGTAATGCATATTTTCTTCATAGATGAAGTTGCTCATGACATAGGTGGTGTCTACAGGGAATGGTACACTAATCTTTTCGAGAAAATATTTTCTAATGAACATAACTTTTTTTACAATATTGAGGACAATTGCGCAGGAAAAAATTCATATTTTATTCCTACTACTTTACCAAAAATATATTTTAATAACTACCTAGAGTATTATGAATTCATCGGAAAAGTTTTGAGTAAGGCAATTTTCGATAAAATTACGTTGAAATTTAATTTAAGTATCATTTTGATAAAACATTTGTTAAATTTAAGAATAGAACTGGAAGATTTAAGATATTTAGACAACTCTGTAAATTTATAGCTAAAATCTTTTTAAATGATATTTTAGTATTATAATTCGCTCAAATCGATTTTAGAAAATAAAATAGACGCTAAACTAGGACTCACATTCACTTGGAATACTAGAGATAAATTTAATAATTTAGAAGAAATCGAATTGATTTCAGATGGAAAAAATATTTTAATAACTGATGCAAATAAAAAAGATTTTGTGGATAAAGTGTAAAATATTTGACAATTATACTTTATTTTATTTAGTATAGAACTAATTACATACAATTCTATAAAAGATAAAGTAGACGCTATGTTGAAAGGATTTTATAGTCTAATCCCTCAAAGACTTGTAAAAATATTCTCGCCTTTTGAATTCGACTTTTTATTATCAGGACAGTCCCTAATTGATTTAGAAGATTGGATATCTAATACAGTGTATAAAGGCCATTATAATGAAAAGCATCCGGTAATAGTTTTTTTAATTTTAAGACCATTAAAATGTTTTGGGAAGTTTTAAGAGAATTACCCCCCGACAAACTTAATATTTTTTTCAGATTCTGTACTGGAGGTAATAGGGTGCCTATTGATGGATTCAACTCCTTGCCAGGAACTAGAAATAAAAATCACAAATTCTGTATAGAAAATCCTATAGTAAATGAAAATAAGAATAAAAATCGACTGATTGAAGCCAAAACTTGCTTCAATAGAATATACCTTCCTGATTATAAATCAAAAGATTTAATTGTAAAGGCTATAAATACTATTATAGAAAATGACACAAATTTTTTCGGAAAGGAATGATGAAAATTTAAGCAATATAAATAAAATTAATTATAAAATAATTTAAAAATTTAATAAAAAATTTTATATCTTTATTTATATAACCCTCTATTAATAAAACATAATACCCTATGCTCAAGATGGCATCAAAAATAAAATAAAAAATATTTTTTGTAATTATTAAAAGAGAAATAAAATGTTAAATTATCATTATTTTTTAATAAATTAATTAAGAGGATGATAACATTTTTCTGATTGGTGTTCCGTTGGGAGACATCAAGTACCATCTTCCTCCGAAGTCCATCAATCCGTGTCCATTAACATCACCTGACATTGTGTCTTTTAAATAGAAGTACAAAGGCATTTTATTGAAGGTCAATTGATTGAACCCGTCTCCTCTTTTGAATCTACCTAAAAAGGTGTCTTTAATATCTCCAAAGACAGTAACTCCGGATTCGATGTCATAAGGAGGCCATGTTTTAGTGCAGTCATCATAGCAGTTACTTGAAAAATCAGTGTCTAAGTCGAACATGTATAAACTCAATCCTTCTTTATCAGTAAGGTAATCTCCCAAAGTAGGATGAGTTGCGACTTTCAATCCTCTGTCGAGGTTTTCCTGTCTTACACAGAGAGTAAAGGTGCAAAGAACTAATAAAAGAATTGCTTTGATCATTTTTTTCTTGTTTGATCAATTGAAAATCGGTTTATATACTAACCTCACTTATAAAAAAACTGACAATTAGGAACGTTTATCTGGTATAGATTTAGATAACCATACGTAGCTTTTATTAGTTTTCGGTATATTTTTATTTCGTTATTTATATAAAATAACTTACTAAGTTATTGTAGGTTATTTAATTAATTTATTTTTATAATAATTTTTTATCTAATGCAATATCAACGAAAATTTTCATAAACTTCTCATTGGAGAATTTTTTTACCCATAATATGGCCTCTCTTGTTATATTCATTTGAAGGCCTTGATATTTTTCTAGTGCTTCCTGGATCTGATCAACATAATCATCCTCATCTAAATTTTAAATTCTATTATTTATTAATTTTACTCTCAGCCAATATTCCTACAGGTGACGAAGCTGGGCCAATAATATCATTTAGTGGTCCAGCTGACTTATGTGCGACTGTAATCAAACCAGCAGCCATCATCTCAATGACTGAAATTCCAAAATGCTCATCTCGCATTGTATGGAGGCCTATTTTAGCGGCTTCAAATTTTTTTTTCACCTCATTAAAAGGTAAATTTGGGCACAACTCAACATAATCATCTAAACGATTTTCATGAATATAATTTTCTAATTCCTCATAAATTTTTCTATCAGCCTTATCTCTAATCGAACCAATTATACACAGTTTCAAATCTCTGCAGAAGTTTCTCATTAAAAGCTTCTTAAAGATTTCGACCTGCATTTTGTGATTTTTTTCTGGCCTGAATTGAGCAAATGAAACAATTATGTTCTTTCTATTGTGATTGCCTTGATTTGTTTCATAAAGACTTATTGAGCAAGGCGGATATAAAATTGTTGATTTTAAATTTGGCCATATTTGTTTTATATGACTATAGGTCCAGGTAGAATTGCAAAAAACAAATTCTAAGAAGAGTCCATTAAATCGATAGAAAACTAGGATAACAAAGTAGTAGAAAATTTTGAAATATCTTAAAAAAGGAAATTTCGAAAAAATTCCTCTTGAATGAACCCCCTGTACTCCGTTTTTTATGTCGGATATCATATCACTTGAAATAAAAGGATAGTGAGTGTAAGCAGATAATCTCACTTGTCCTAGACTTCTAAGTATGAAATAAGTAAATGGTAATCCAGTTGTGTCGATGATAATGTCTGAATGAACAGTTGTTAAAATTTCTATTGCAAAAACTATTTGTCCAATTATTTGAATGAACATAGTAAAAATAGGCTTTGGTTTTAACAAATGTGCGGTTTTTAAACGAATTAGTTCAATTTCATAAATTGGATTTTTGTCAGTATTTAAAATTTTGATATCGAATCTATCTTCTAAATTCTTTAAGATGTATTTAGATTCGTCCTTTACTCCGCATAATATGTTTATCTTCAATTTAGGACCAGAATGGCTTGCTTGGTATTCCTGGCTTATTCCTTTTATCATCATCCATAGAACTTTTTCTCCTCCTCCACAATCATTACAAAAAGGATGCATGAAGCTGACGATTCTTTTAGTGTCGTTTCTTCTCTTTGATCTATTTTTCAGTCTTAATTTAAGAATGAAGATGAGCAATATATAAGCTAATAAGCACAAGAGATTGTAAAACGCAAATTTAAATAGAATAAAAATAAAGCCAAACATTTGTTTTATATTTAAATTAATTTTATATTTATAAATATATAAAATTTTAAATATATATACAAATTTTTAGAATGAAAGGAAAAATAAAAGGAAAGATTTTAAAAACTATTTAATAAAATCAAAAGACTAATAATTTAAGTTAAGGCTTATAACTTATTTAAAACTGTTTATTTGATTAATAATATATTTACAATAGCTAACAATTTGAATTTATAGAGGAATTCTTGAACAAACTAGTAGTTTTTAAAAATATTATAATATCAAACGTATGGTCGTAATTTTAATTAATATTTAAGCCATCATGAATAACGAATATAGTTAAAATCTATGAAAAAAATTTTGCTGACATGGATAAGCCTCTTATCCAGTATCCTTTTTGTTAGAAACCAAGTAGTTAATGAAACAATTGCAAACAACAAGACAACTATCAACCCAGACAAATACTTAGCAGGGAATTATTTAAAAACAGCTCCTTCTATGATTCCTGAAATGTCTCTTAATTCTTCTGAATGTTTCGTGAATCTTCAAAATGTGATGGGTTACTTTAGCGATTATGAGCAGGCTGCCCTGGTTCTTGCTGCAAATAGCAACGATCAATCAGACAGATGCTTCAATTGTGATGTATATGCTAAGTATTTATCTACTGCCATAGAAAAATATCTATTCCAATTGTCAAACCAAATTACAAAGAATAGAGAAAAAAAAAGAAATGGGTTTTCATGCTTCTTAAATTTCACTTTTGGAGGAGTGGATTCTATGATTGATTCTTCTTTGTCTGAGACAGTGTTATCATATCTTTATTCATATTCTGAAACAAACATGTGTATCTCTGAATTTCTGAAGGATCTTGGTAGAATACTTATTGAAAGAAGAAGATTCTTCTGTACTACTATAAGTAACATGCAATATATGGCTCTGAATGATACTTCAGGAAAAATTGTTGGATTTAAATGGACTCAACCGAATGCTAATAATCTAACTAATTCTTTAGTAAATTTAGCTGGATGTATAAATAAAGAAAGAGCCATAATTCCTCAAACTACAGTTAATGCCATGAGTACTATTGCAACATCAGACAGTTGTAATGTTTATGGTATAAATGCTACTACTAGGAATATCACAAATAGCGGTCCCTTGCCGGAAGGAAGAAGATTATTGAGTAATATAAGATTTTTACAAGATAATTTAAACACGCCTGAAACAGTTTCCTCTTCTGAGAATACAACTGCTACTAATACTAATGTATCTTCTTCTGACAATACAACTGTAACTAACACTAATGTATTTCCTGCTGACAATACAACTGCAACTAATACTAATGTATCTTCTTCTGACAATACAACTGCAAGCACTAATAATATACCTCCTTCTGAGAATACTACTGCAACCACTAGTAATAATACAACATCAACTAACGAAACAAGTTCTACAAACACTACTGAACCAGTTGCTACTCCTTCAGAAACTCCTACTAATGCCACTCAACCATCAACTAATACAACCTCAGAAAATCATACGCCATCTACTTCCTCTAATATTACAGACAACACAACAACTCCTCTAACAAATAGAACAGATGAATCAACTACAGGGAACATAACCACCCCAATAGTACTATCGTCAGAAAATACGACTTCCTTGTCTAATTTAAGTATCACACCTCCCATTCCTAATCTCTTCTTTAAATCTCCTGGCTTTAATAGAACAAAAAAATTTTTGAATTTAAATATTGGAAATAAAAGAAATCCTGTAATCATACACAACCTATTAAATTATACAAGTGATGATATTCAAATATATCAATCTATTAGTGATTTAGTAAATGCTACTGCAAGTAAAAATAATACGTTATACACTGATCTGGGTTTAAATTTAAATCACTCTTTATTATCTTCAAATTATACTTTTGAATGTATGCCTAAGGGCCCGTCAGTCTTTATTTTAAATATCGAAAACAACCAGCAGCTTCTTAAAGAATTCCTTAAAACAAATTGCTCAATTGGAAATGATTATATAATTTCTATAACAAATAATACCGTGAGGTGCGAAAATTGTGACACAAATATTTTAAGAGAGGAGATCAAATTTAAAAATAATGCTAAAATCCCAAAAGAATATTTTATCAGCACAAGTTGCATAAACGGAAGTCTTTTTAAATTTGCAACATGGCAAGATATTACAGGAATACCATTAGCATCATATGAAAAAGATTCTGTAAATATGAATAGTGTGTGTCTAAAAAAAGCCTTTACATGTGCATCCAACGAAAATGCTGAATTCTGCCCTCAAACATATATGACACCTACTTGCAAAAGTCAATTAACAGATAGATGTAATTCATCAAGTTTATTTTCAACAGTTCAATCTATGAATATAAATAAGAATTATGATTTTGTTATTCCACAAGAATGCAGCCTAGAGAAACTCTCAAGTCTTCTTAGTAATAATACAAGTTCAAATCAATTGCCGCAAGCCTATGTAGACTCATGCTTTGGTTGGTTCCTTAACAATATGTTCATCAATGCATTTAATCCTAACATTACAAAATTCATAAACATAGACACATTTTTTAATACTGGCAATACACCTCAAGTAGTAGCAAGAAGGAGAAATTTACAGGAAACTCCAACTACATCAACAACATCGAATGCATCAGGACAGAATTTAATAATACCCGAATCAGAAGATCCTACAAGAAATGACACAGTAGCAAATATAATCTCGAATGTTACTCTTAATCCAAATTCAACTGAAATAGATGGTGTGACTTCTGATAGTAATCCAGTTACTAATTTAGACTCGTTACTTAGTAATGTAACTTTATCAACACCTTCTAGTGGAACTCCGATTTCCCAACCCGGGACACAACCTGAACCACAGCCTCAGCCACAGCCCCAGCCTCAGCCTCAACCTCTCCCTAACACTCCAGTGTATTTAAATTCTAATTATTTGATTGCTCAAACTATGTTGTATTCAATTTTAGTTATCTTTTTGTTTATAAATTGATTGAAAGAATTAGTCTTTAAGCAGTGACTGTATATAATTAATCTGCATTATATAAAAGTATTTTGATAATATATATGATGTGTAAATTATTTGATTATATTAAACTCGATTTGATGGTTTATAATAGTATTTATAAGAGAATAAATTATGATGATTCTTTATAAATATAGTTGATTATATAATATTCAAACTAAGAAAAATAATTAATAATAATCAAAATGCAAAATTTATATTTAACCGAATTAAAAAATTCTGTTAGATCTAAATCAAACCCAAGTAGAAACAAAACTTCTTTTGATAATTCAAAACAAATGAGGCGAGCAAATAGTTCAGACAGAAATTCTAATAACAAAAACTCAAAAAACACTACTGAACTTCAATTTTTAGATTATTTAATCCAGGAACAAATAAACTTCGCTGATTTAGAAAAAATTGAATCACACTACAAATCATTAATTATTGACTTACAAAATGAACATGATTACAAATCTTACCTAATCCAAAAGCGAAAAGAGGAATTAAGACGTTTGGAAGAATCAATCGAAGATAATCTTATAAACTCTTTTCAATTTTCAAGGGAAATATTAGATAATTTTTATGAAAAAATAACAGAAGATTTAAAAAATCAAATTAAGCATAAATCTTATGATATAGAATGTTATTCAAATTTAAAAACGAAATTATACAAATCGAATGTATTTACAATTTTACAATTTTTATTTAAATTTTATTTTAGTGCATGTTGAAAAAACAACTATTAGATCAACTGGATTTAGAATCTATTTGTGGAAATCAACATAAAAGATACAAGATTGTTAAAAACCTCACAATATCAACTTTAATTAGACAAAAGAATTTTCTAAGCAACATGAAAGTTTTTCACGATTTGCGTAATTTGAATTTTGATTCGGAAATCGAAAAGAAGAAAATAAAATATGAAAAATTAGAATATGAATTATCAAATCTAAAAAGTGAAAATCAAGAATTTCAAAAAAAGATATTAGCTATGGATGATGAAATAAACGAACATAAAGTTTTAATCGAGCAATATGATAGTAAAAATAGTTTACTTAGCATTGATTATAAGGCAATTCTAAGAGAATTTCTGAAATCTGAAATTAGACTCTTAAATTTTTTTAAAAATTTAAAAGTGAAATCAATTGAAGAAGCTGTGTATAAATTCAATGACGAAAGATTAAAATACCAAGGTTACTACTCACAATACCTCTCAATGAACAAAACAATCGCAAGTTTCAATATAAAACATTCAAAGCTAAGTCATCATTTAGATTCTATAAGAAATGAAATAAGAGAAAAAAAGTTTTACCTTTCTGAAAATTTTATTGAATATAAAGGTACTAGTGTCATTATCCAAAATGAGGAATCTTTCAAAATCTGCTCTGAAATAACAGCCTCAAAGGAATCGAATTCTAAACTTAAAGAGAAAATTACTCATCAGGAAAAATTTTTTGTTTCAATTTGTAAATTTTTGGAATTTTATTTTAAAAAACTTTCTAAAGTAAACAAACACATAAAAGACATCCTGCTTTGTGATAATGATAAGGAAATCGATAGAGAAAAACGGAATTCATCTGTGAATATAAATTTATTAATAAAGAATCATCCTTTAGTAAAGAAATTAACTTTAGGAAATATGGAAAATATGTCAATACAATCAAACAAAAGCCTTGGATACAATTTCAATTCAACTAAAAATCTCAGCTATAAAATCGACTATGATGCATTGTTATCATTTAATTCTGATTCAATCAAAAAGTTCTTAAAATTTTTTCACAGTGTCGAAAATATTTTTATGTTTTTGTACAGTACCCTTTCTGCAAACGAAGGGATGTATTTATTTACAAACGAGAAAAAATTTACAGAAGGAAGAAATTCAAAAATTATTTACCTTTTTGATGAAAATATTTTGAATTCCACAGAGCAAATTAAAAATTCAGCATTTAAAAAGTTAGAAAATAAAAACAAATTATTGAATAGATCAGAGAAAGAAATTGTAAGTCGTCTTAATTTAGACAATCATTCAAAGTAAAAATTGATTCATAAATTTATATAAACTATTGTGATTAGAATCTTGCAAAATCAAGGGAAGAGAAAAACCTCATTCAATAAAATTTATTCCAGTTTCCTTGATAGTATCGAAAAATCAAATGAAAAAGAAGAATATAACAAAAATAATCAACAGCTTCAGCTAAACTTAATAAAGTCGTCGAAAGGTAAGATTGCAATACGTTTTCAAAATTTTTTGAAAGACTTGCAAAGAGATAAAGAAAAGAGTAAAGAGCGTGTCTCAATTTTATCTAATTTCCAAAAA
>Ga0169931_10010181_pt1 | contig 13418 bp, 7 predicted proteins | sample Kivu_15m_20L_FD_129675 | JGI IMG/M metagenome (GOLD analysis project Ga0169931, IMG submission 129675) | Freshwater microbial communities from Lake Kivu, Western Province, Rwanda to study Microbial Dark Matter (Phase II) - Kivu_15m_20L... | ecosystem: Environmental > Aquatic > Freshwater > Lake ...
CAGCGTCAGACGATCTACGACTTTGGGGGTCAGTACATGGTAACAACCACCGCAGGTATTGTTCTCAATTCCCGCCATGGCCGCTTCGTTTCGAGCGTTCACCAGGCGGCTATATTCGGACATAAATTCTTCCGGAAGTTTGGATTCAGCCTCCTTGTACTGATCGCTGACTCGCTGAAGATCCACTTTCACAATTTCCATGCGCTGATTCACTTGCTGTTTAAAGACAACTTCCTCGGCTTGGATCGTTTTTAATTTTGCTTCAGCCTCTGCGACTCCCTTCAGCGCAGAGTCAATCTGTTCCATGGTTTCCAGGATTTCGTCCGAAAGAACGTTGTTAGCCTGTTTGTCCGCGGCGATTTGTTCTTTCAACGTCTGATATTCTCGATTGCTGGCAGCTTGATTCATTTTTGTTTCAAGACCCATCAGTTTATTCTCTCGATCGCGCAGTTGTAGTTGCATGCGATCGGACGACATCTTGAGTTCGCGAAGTCTCAGTTTGGCCGCTTCGACGCCGGCGACTGCAGTCGCGACCATGGCGGCTTTAGCGGCAATCTGTCTCGGCCCTCGCTCCAATTGATTGCGGAAATCCTGTCTCAGCTTCAAAAGATGATGGAGTTCACGGAGCTGTACACTGGGAATCTTCATGCGGATGCCAATTTCTAACTGGGAGCAACGCTTGGAAAAGAGTTGTTACATACTCTCGGTGCATTGATCGGGTAAAAGCCCCTCAAGTGTAGTGCAAGCAGGTCGAGTTCTGCCAGTAGGTAGTGGGCGGAGTGTACAAAAAAACTCCTGTCTTTCGACAGGAGTTTAAGAGACTATCCCAAAACCAACAGCCAACGACATGAGCGGCGGTTTTCGAGTGTACGAATTCCATGCTCCTATAAGGCGACTGGCGTTGGATTCGATTTCTCTAGGCGGCCTTTTTCAAGAATGTTTCGAGTTGCTGGGATCGAAGTGGATTCTGCAATTTGGCCACCGCTTTCGCCTCGATCTGTCGAACGCGCTCACGGGTGACTTTAAAGATCCGCCCCACTTCTTCGAGCGTGTACGAGTAACCGTCGGTCAAGCCGTAGCGGAGTCGCACGATTTCTCGTTCGCGATAAGTCAACGTTTTTAGAAGCGAATCAATTTTCTCTCGCAGCAATCCATTGGTTGCATTTTTGACCGGATTATCGCCGCTGCTATCTTCGATGAATTCACCGAAGCAATTATCTTCACCTTCGCCAACGGGGCGATCTAAGCTCACGGGATGGCGGCCGATATCCAAGACTCGCCGAACTTCTTCGATGGGTAAGTCGATTTGAGCTGCGATCTCCTCGACCGAGGGTTCTCGCTTGAATTGCTGCAGAAGACGTTTTTGGATCTGACGCAAACGGCTCAAGACATCGATCATGTGCACAGGAATACGAATCGTTCTCGCTTGATCGGCAATCGATCGAGTGATCGCTTGACGTATCCACCACGTTGCATAGGTCGAGAACTTAAAGCCTCTGCGATACTCATACTTATCTACAGCTCGCATCAGGCCCGTATTGCCTTCCTGAATCAGATCCAAGAAGGATAGGCCACGATTTCGATATTTCTTGGCGATCGAAACCACTAAACGCAAATTGCCACTGGATAATTCGCGTTTCACATTTTCGTATGCCGTGAAGTACTTTCGGAACTCTTGGCAGCGAGCGCGCAGTACACGGGGGCTTTCATGTGTCAGCATGATCAATTGGCGATATTCGCGTTGCAGTTTTTCACGTTCCATGTAGGAAAAAGACTGGTCCGCGATAACCGCCATACGCCGCTGAATGGCTTCCATACGATCAGCGAATTGTTCCAATTGTCTCATCAAAGGTTGTATACGACGCGACCGCAGGCTTAGTTCTTCCACCAATACTAAGCACTTATTGCGACGACGAACATACTGTCGAATCAGTTGCTGCTTGCGAACCGAAGAGGTACTCTTGCGAATAATTTCATGGAAGGCTTGTCGATTTTGTTCCAGCAATCGATCGAGAGTCTTCAAGTTGCTAGGCATGCGAGCCGTGATTTGCTCTTTAGTCAAATTTTCGGTCAACGACACTTTGATCGTTCGATCGAAAGGGAGTTGGCCGAGGTGTACCTTTTTTAAAATCTCAACCGTCTGACGCATCGCGTAGTCGCTGCCAAGAACGGCCCGTCTGAATCGCTTGCGATTGATCTCAATCTTTTTCGCCAGAGCGATTTCTTGATCGCGTGAAAGAAGAGGAATCTCTGACATCTGACTCAAATAGAGGCGGATCGGGTCATTGGTCAATCGAGGCATATCGCCTTGTATGCCGGTCTCTTCTTTCGTCGCTGCCGAAAGGGAAATCGCTGGAGCGTTGGGATCAGCGTCGACCAGTTCTAGTCCCAATTTATCCAGAACGCCCAACAATTTATCGAGATGATCCGAACTAAAACCTTCGTTGGGCAAATAACGGTTCACTTGCTCGTAGGTTATAAAACCTTGTGTTTTGGCCTTCTCAATTAACGTCTGTAAATCAATATCCATCGGTTCCACAATCGAACTCCTTTTCGATGCAGTTCACGCAAGCTTGCGCGGATAAGGGCGGGAAATATATGCGACATCCATTAATCGATCTTTTGGGTATGCATTACCTGCCGGGTTGCGGGAGGTCTCGCACGAGCGGCCGGCTCCTGCCTGGGCGCTGACGAACTGCCGCGAAGGTTTGGGTCTTACCTCAGGAATGCGTATCCGTTTGACCGATCGTTTTACTCACCAAGCCATGTCGCAATTGGGCTTGGCGAACCAAATCTTGAAGAACGTCTAACGTCTCTTCATCGGACAGTTTGGCCTCCTCTAAAGTTCGAATAATTTCTTGCTGAGTTTTTTCTACGACTTGTTCATGCCATCGGTCCAGTAACGCTTGCAATCGATGATAGGCCTCGATCGGTTTGCGTTTCGATTTGCGAAAGCAATCCTCTTCCAGCGATACCAAAACACTTTTTAGCGAAGCGTCTTCGGTGCTCGAGAGCACCGAAGCGAATTGGAGCGACTCACCAGCCATTTCCAATCGCTGATAAGTAGCCAATAACTCGCGAGCACAATCGCAACTCAGTTGGCCCGGGGCTATGCGTTCAAGCGCCAGCGGTACCAGGTCGGCTTGCAATATGAGTATCTCGAAGAGCTCACGGTCCATCACACTAAGATCAGTAAAACGATATTGCTTCGCTGTGGCAACCTCAATTGGCGAATCGGCCTTCAGCCACCGAGCAGCTTCGGTTTGCGGTTTCTCGCGTAGCTGCTTCAGACGTTGTCGCAAGTCGGGTTCCGCTACATGAAAATGCCGCGACAAACGGGCGAGAACTTGAGTTTGACGCAATTGTATGGCTTCATCGCCTGTGAAGCTTGCCCGCGGGGCCAGGGCGATTGTCGATAAAATTTCCTCTAAAGCTCGATTGGCTTGGTGCGTATCAATCAGCGGATCAAAACCACGACATGCAACACGTATCTTGTGCTCCAATGCATCGATCGCCTCTCCCAGCAACACTTGGAAGGCTTCCGCTCCCTGCTGCAACAAATAATCGCAAGGATCCAATCCCAAGGGGAGCGTTAAGATTTTGAGATTCATTTGAGCTGCAATAAATAGCTCTAACACTTCGTTGGTTCTACGTTGACCAGCCTCATCCCCATCCAGAATCAATATCACTTCGTCACAGAATCTTCGAAGCAAGCGGATGTGGCCGCTCCCCAAAGCGGTACCGCACACAGCGACCGCATTTTGAACTCCGCACTGATGGGCCATCATGACATCGGTATAACCTTCCATCACCAAAGCTCGCCGAGTTTTACCGATCACATCCCGCGCCATATCTAAGCCAAACAGTTGATGGCTCTTGGAATAAAGACGAGTTTCCGGCGAGTTGATATATTTGGCGGCCTCTGCTGAACCGGGAAGAACTCGTCCTCCGACCGCTATGGTTTGGCCTTGTGGATCACGGATCGGAAAAATGACTCGCTCACGAAAACGATCATACCGTGAGCCGCGTTCGCTGCGTCCCAGAAATCCGGTGGTTTCCAGATTGGCAAGGGACATTTGAGCGTCCGCCGCGCGACGTACCAGCCAATCCCAACTCGCTGGCGCGAAACCGATTTGAAATTTTTCGAGCGTGAGTTCCTCGAGGCCGCGTTCCTTCAAATAACCCCGAGCTTTCTCCGCTTCGCTCGAACTGGTCAACACCTTCCGATATTCCTGGCAAGCCCAATGAACGGCTTGGTAAAGCAAGCGTTTATCATCCGGCGAGAGACTCGGACGGCCCGCAGAATCTTTGCTCTCGATCGGTATGCCAGCTCTCTCGGCTAGCATTCGCAAAGCTTCCGGAAAGGTAACCCCTTCGCGCTGCATGGTGAAACTAAAGATATCGCCACCGAGATCGCAAACCCAACATTTCCAGCTTTGGCGATCGGGATTGATTTGAAGACTTGGGCGACGATCATCATGCCAAGGACAGCGCGCAACAAAACCTCGACCTTGACGGCGCAGATCCATGTAACTGCCCATCAGGTCAACAATGTCGACGGCGCGACGCACGCGTTCTTTTATTTCTTGATCAATAGTGAAGGACACCGGCACCTCCTGTGGCAATCAGGTTGGAAACTCGGGAATCCTTCCCCTTCCAAATACCTGGCCGCAGTGTCGCTTCGTCTGGGACAACTTCCCAGCAGAACACAACGCCTCCTAACTCGTTATGCCCCGGTTATCTCTAACACGGCTCGGATCATAGGCAGAATTGAACTGCGGGGTCAATGGCGAAATCCGAAGCACTGGATTGTTTCATTTCGCATGCAGAATAGCAAGCCAAAATGCCAGCAGACCCCGGATGCGAAAAAACCCCGGATGCGAAAAAAAACGGATGCGAAAAAACGCTACATTTGCACGATGCCGATTCGGCCGTAAATCGCTTCCGCATATGGACTTGCTGAGGCCGTGTCCCGAAGACCCCCTCGCAGGGTCCGGTTTTGCAGGGGACTGGGTGGCTAGGTCGGGGGAGAGGACAAAAAGGTCAAAATGGGCTATCCTCTTCACGAATCTATCGGGGGCAATCTATCGGGGGCAATCCGAGGTTGTGATTGTCCAAATTGGATTGCCCAAACTAGACACTTCCCAAAGTCCAGTGTTTGCAAAGCTAGGAACCGACATGCCAACGATCGTCGATGCCCAAGTCCTCTATCGTCCACTGAACGAAAACTTGAAGTTCCTGCCCGAGGGACCCTACCCGCTTCAGCCCAGCCGATTCTCTTGGGTCGCCATTCAACACGCGCCCGCTGCCCGCTCTGGTTCATTATGCATCTTGGACCTGATCACCAAAACCAATTATGCCTACCCACTGCCGGGAAGACCCGGTTTCGCCTTTCCTACCAATCATCCCAGTCGATTCGTGATCGGCTTGGAGCGTTCGTTGGGCATTTACGATACCATCGAAAAATCATGGAAAACGTTCTGCGATGGCGTCGATGCGGACGTCGAAAATACCATCATCAATGATGGATTAGTCTTCGATGGAAATTTGATTTTCGGTACGAAAGATCTCGAATTCAAAACGCGCAAAGCGGGACTCTATCTCTGGAGAGCCGCAGATCAGAAGTTGATCCCACTGCGACGCGATCAAATTTGCAGCAATGGCAAGGCAATACGGAAACTTGCCGATGGATCTTGGCAATTGCTCGACATCGATTCGCCGACCAAAAAAATTGTCGGTTACACTCTCAACATCGAAAAAGGTATTATCTCCGAACCAACTACGTTGGTCGATCTTACAGAGGATGCCGCCGTTCCCGATGGCATGATACTCACTCCCAATGACCAGTACTGCATCGTTAGTATGTACAATCCCAACCCGGCCGAGCATGGTGAAACGCGGGAATATCGACTGTCCGATGGTAAACTCGTTCGAGTATGGCGCACTTTTGGCTCACCGCAAAACACGTGTCCTCAACTGGTCCTGCACGAAGGAAAAGTAAGGCTAATCATCACCACGGCCGTTGAGCACATGCCGGCCGAACGGCGAGAGGCAGCGCCCGAAGCGGGCAATTTGTTCTGGGGAGAAACACCGTTTGAAACGCTCTCGGCTGCCCCAGTATTTCCTGAACCGAACTGATTTGATTTTTTAAATTCTTTGAAAGCCTCAATCGACAGGCATAGTCATGTCCCAAAATGCGTCGGCCGCAACCAACTCCTCGGCAAAAAAAACAGAACCCATGATCTTTCAGTTGAGTTGCCAAATCGAAGGTATTGAGCCTCCGGTGTTCCGTCGTATTCAAGTGCGCGATTGCAATCTGGCGAAACTACACGAAATTTTGCAGGTCGTTATGGGGTGGCAAGATCGCCAGCTACACTACTTCGATATCGAAGGGAAAGAGTATACGGCCGATCGCAAAGCCATCGCCGAATTCGAATGGGAAAACTCGGCTCGCATCTCGCTGAGCCAACTGTGGAAAAAAGGGATAAGCGAGTTTAGTTACGTCTACGATATGTCGCACAATTGGGTCCACGCGATCGTGATTGAAGGACCCGAAGAACGTGAACCGAAAACCCATTACCCATGTTGCGTCGAGGCCGAGCGAGTTGCTCCAAGTGAACGATGTTCGGGCCCGCGGCAATACGAACAGTGGCTGCAAGCCTGGGGAAATCCTAATCATCCTCAGCATGAGTCGGTCTGCGCAGCGCTGGGACCCTCGTTTGAACCCGAAATTCGGTCCCTGGATCCTATCAATGAAAAACTGAAGCGAATTCGTAATTAGAGCTTATTCGAAATCCTTTCGCCCCCTTTGGCGTTCGCCGCAGTTTTCGGGGGTTTCGGAGAGCCTCTTAGAGATCTGGGCATTTAAAGGCTCCGTAAATCGCTCGAAATGTATCGGTGGATGGAGTATACTTCTGGGGAAGCAGTTTCCCTCCTTTTCGACCCTACCTGACGAGATTTCGATCATGCGGATAGCCATGCTCGCTTGTGGATTTTCACCGGTCGTCCTCTTGGTATTTACTCTTAGTGTAGTACTCCTCAATGCCGCTCAGGCTCAGCAAACCTCGATCGGCGAAACTAGGGCAGAGAGTGCTGGGGTCCTAAAATCGGAGGAGTCCAAAGAAAGCCAGAAAGCGAAATTGGATTTTAATCGCGACATTCGACCGATCCTCTCCAATAATTGCTTTCGCTGCCATGGACCTGACGAATCCGAACGCTCAGGAGGAGGATCTCAAGGCCTGCGACTTGATTCTCCCGAGGGGCTACGCGAGGACTTAGGGGGCCATTTTGCGGTCGTTCCGGGCAAGCCGGACGAAAGCCATATGATCGCCCGCATTCTGAGTGATGATCCAGAGGAGGTCATGCCTCCACCGGAAACCGGAAAAAAACTCTCCGCCGCGGAAGTGCAATTGCTGCGACAATGGATTGAACAAGGTGCCCCTTTCTCGATGCATTGGTCCTATGTTGTTCCATCGCGTCCAGAGGTTCCCCCCTTGTCTAACCCGCAGGACATCGAATGGGCCAAAAACCCAATCGATCATTTTGTGCTCGAACGGCTTCTTCGACAAAAACTTCGACCGCAACCCGAAGCTGATAAATATGCGCTGGTTCGCCGAGTGTCGCTGGATATCACTGGCTTGCCACCCACTTGGGAAGAAGTGCAGGAGTTTGTCACCGATTCGTCGAGCCAAGCGTATGAGAAAATGGTCGACCGATTCTTGGCCAAAGAAGCTTTCGGCGAACATTGGGCTCGAATGTGGCTCGATCTGGCACGCTATGCCGATTCAGCAGGCTATGCAGATGATCCGGCGCGAACGATCTGGGCTTATCGCGATTATGTTATCAGGGCATTCAATAAAAATTTACCCTTCAATCAATTCTCGATCGAACAAATCGCCGGTGATCTGCTGCCTGAATCAACCAGCGAACAAAAAATCGCGACCGCCTTCCATCGAAACACCTTGACCAACAATGAAGGTGGTACCAATGACGAAGAGTTTCGCAATGTGGCGGTCGTGGATCGTGTCAATACAACGTATGCCGTTTGGATGGGGACCACAATGGCGTGCGCTCAATGCCACACTCATAAGTATGATCCGCTCAGCCAGAAAGAGTTCTATCAGTCTTTTGCGATTTTCAATAATTCGGAAGATGCAGATCGCGGCGATGAATCACCTTTGTATGAAATCTGGACCGAAGAACAATTGCAAAAACGACAAGCTCTACAAGAGCAACTCGCTGAGGATCAAAGACTTCTCGATACAATGACTCCCGAACTTCAGCAGTCGCTCAAACAATGGGAATCCTCCTTGCCGCGGCAACCGATGTGGTTGACTCCCAAGGTCTTAGCTGCGAAAAGTGAAGGTGGAGTAGAACTGAAGTTCGAGCAGGAATCATCCGTTATTCGCAGCACCGTCGGAGCTGCGCGAGATAATTTTGAAATCGAATTGGATTTAGAGTCGGCGTTGCCAACAACCCTCAGTTCTCTAGCCGCTATTCAAATCGAAGCGTTGACGGATTCCACTCTTCCCGCAAATGGACCCGGATGGAGCGGTGGGAATTTTGTGCTGAGCGAAGTTCAAGCTACCATTCTTCCTCCCGCTGGTACTAAACAAGTTGCTCGTTTCGTTAGAGTAGAGCACCCCGGTTCGAATCGAATTCTTTCCCTCGCGGAAGTAGAGGTTTTTTCCAATGGCAAGAATATTGCCCTCACCGGCGAGGCCTCACAAAGCAGCACCGATTTTGGAGGCGAAGCGATCAAGGCCATCGATGGAAATTCGGATGGTAATTATTTTCAATCCAACTCGGTGACACATTCCAAAGCGGATAGTACGGATCCTTGGTGGGAAGTCGATCTCAAAGGTCAACTCCCCATCGAGCGAATTGTCGTATGGAATAGAACCGATGGGGGTGCTGGTATCATGGATCGCCTCAAGGGTGCAGTTGTTAAAGTACTCGATGAAAATAGAGCGGTTCTTTGGGAAGGTGCAATCGCCGATACTTCCACGGGGGATATTTCTTGGAGTCTGGATGGTTCGCAGACGATATCCTTCGCGGCCGCTTTTGCTGATTTTAATCAAGATGGTTTTGCTGCAGCCAATCTAGTCGCCAAAAAAATCGATAACAACAAAGGTTGGGCCATCGGTGGTGCCACCGGCAAAGATCATCAACTCACGCTGGTCGCCAGCCAACCGGCTAAAGTGCCCACCGCTAGTCGTTTGCGAATTCGCTTGCTGCAGCAATCGCCACACGTCCAGCATATACTTGGCAAGTTTCGAGTTCGCGTCACCGGCGATCAGGAAATATCGAAATGGGCTGCTGTTCCAGCGGAAATTCAGAGCATCGTTCTGGCTTCGGAAAACGATCGCAGTCAGCAGCAGAAGGATCAGTTGTTTGCCTATTATCGAACGATTGCCGCCGAACTTGAGCCGGTTCGAAAACGGCTCGCCGATCGTCGACAGGAATTGAACTCTCTCAAAGCGACCACAACCGTACCGATTATGAAGGAATTGCCCACAGATCGCTTGCGGGTCACGAAGGTTCACAATCGCGGAAACTACATGGATCTCGGCGAGCAAGTTGAGCCGGGGATTCCAGGCGTATTTCAAGTAGGTAATGAAAAAGTTGCGGATCGCTTATCGTTGGCCCATTGGCTGGTTTCTCGCGACAATCCGCTCACAGCCCGCGTGACCGTAAATCGATACTGGGAACAACTGTTCGGAACAGGCTTGGTGGCCACGGCAGAGGAATTTGGGTCGCAGGGAGATCTTCCCACGCATCCTGACTTGCTGGATTGGCTAGCCGTGGAATTCATGGATCAAGCTTGGGATATGAAACGGTTGCTCAAGACCATCCTGATGAGCGCAACGTATCGTCAAAGTTCCAAAGTGAGCCGAGAACTCGCTCAACTGGATCCAGAGAATCGTTTATTGGCTCGCGGACCGAGATTCCGACTGCCGGCTGAGACGATTCGAGACCAAGCTCTCGCTGTAGCCGGCTTGCTGAGTCAGAAAAAATTTGGCCCGCCCGTTAAACCACCGCAACCATCCCTTGGACTTAACGCGGCATTCGGATCGAGCACAGACTGGCAAGCGAGCAGTGGCGATGATCGCTATCGCAGAGGAATCTATACGACGTGGCGACGTTCGAATCCTTATCCATCGATGAGCACATTCGATGCGCCCAACCGTGAGGTATGCACCCTGCGTCGTGTGCGGACCAATACGCCGCTTCAAGCCTTAGTGACGATGAATGATCCGGTTTACATCGAAGCCGCTCAAGCGTTTGGCCGAATTGCAATTCGGCAGCCTGGCAGCTTGGAAGAGAAATTGGAGTTTGCTCTATCCAGAGCGCTTTCGCGTCCCGTAAAACCAGAGGAAGTTGCCGTTTTGAAACGCCTTTATGAAAAAGCGCTGGAAGCTCTGAAATCTCAACCCGATCAAGCGAAAAAGTTGGCAACAGATCCTATTGGTGCAGCGCCCGAGGGAATCGACACGATCGATCTAGCCGCTTGGACCATTGTTTCGAACTCGATTTTAAACTTGGATGAATTCTTGATGCGACGTTAATATTGTTCCCAGAAAATTTCAGTCGAGCAAACGCGAAATTGTTGACATAATGAAATAAATGAGCCGATCTCCAGCCACATAAATTGAGGATAAACATGAACCCAGCATGGAAAGATCCACGCATCGAAAGCATTGCTTGGCAAACGCGTCGCCATTTTTTAAAGTATGCCACAGGTGGTCTGGGGGCCCTAGCTCTGACGTCAATGTTGCAACAGGAAGGCAGAAGCGAAACACCGCCATCGACAGCGGATGTCGCCAATCCCATCGCGCCCAAGACTCCCCATTTTGCCGCGAAAGCAAAGCGTGTTATTTACATCCATTGCACGGGCTCTCCTCCTCATCTGGATCTCTTTGATTACAAGCCCGAATTGGTTGCTCGCACTGGGCAAGATTGTCCCGATTCCTTTTTGAAAGGACGACGCTTTGCATTTACTTCGGGAGTGCCCAAGCTTTTGGGAACACCACGTAAGTTTTCACAGCATGGCCCCAACGGCACATGGATGAGCGACGCAATACCGAACTTTCACGGAGTAGCTGACGAACTCTGTGTGATTAAGTCGATGTTCACCGAACAATTCAATCATGCACCAGCCGAATTGTTGCTCTATACCGGATCGGCACGGTCCGGACGCCCTTCTTTGGGGTCTTGGGTTACCTACGGACTTGGGTCTGAGAATGAAAATCTACCCGGATTTGTCGTGTTGATTTCCAGCGGTGTTCAACCCAACGGCGGCAAGAACTCCTTTGGAAGCGGGTTTTTGCCCAGCGTCTATCAAGGCGTCCAGTGTCGGTCGCAAGGAGATCCGGTACTGTACGTTACCGATCCACCCGGAATGAGCCGAGATGTACGCAGACTCACTTTGGACGCGATTGGCGAACTGAACCAACAGCAAGCCGCCGAAATGGGACATCCAGAGACGGCAACGCGTATCGCCCAGTATGAATTGGCCTTCCGAATGCAGATGTCGGTTCCCGAAGTGATGGATATATCCCGCGAACCTGCCGAGGTGCTCGAACAATACGGAGCTAAACCGGGAGCATCAAGTTTGGCCAACAACTGCCTGTTAGCGCGAAGATTAGTGGAACAGGGTGTCCGCTATGTGCAACTCTTTGATTGGGGCTGGGATTTCCATGGCACCGGACCAGGGGAAGATATCCGAGATGGTTTGACAAACAAATGCGCAACGATGGATAAACCCGTCGCTGCACTCATCAAAGATTTACGGCAACGAGGATTGCTCGATGAAACATTGATCGTTTGGGGTGGAGAGTTTGGCCGAACCCCATTCCGTGAAGGGCGAACGGCCGCCGGTAGTGTGCTCGGACGCGATCATTATCCCGATTGCTATTGCATGTTCTTGGCAGGTGGTGGAGTGCGTGGAGGAATGTCCTACGGCGAAACCGATGAGCTCGGTTTCTCCGTCGCCGAAAACAAAGTTCATGTCCACGATCTTCAAGCGACCATCTTGCATCAACTCGGATTCGATCACACTCGCTTGACGTATCGTTTCCAGGGTCGGGATTATCGGCTCACCGATGTCCACGGCAATGTGGTTCAAGCGATCGTTAGTTAAACCTAATCCGCACCTTCCGGACAGCCGGCCAAACCGCTACCGGCGAGCCTAAAGATCATCGCCGCAAGTCGTGTCCGCAGGTGTTCGTATTGGCTCACGGTTACAGTGATAGGTTTTGTATTTCGGGGCCGCAGAGCGGCGATGCAAACTGGCGATGCAAAGCGGCGATGCAAAGCGGCGATGTTGATCTTTAAGTTGGATCGATCACTCGCATCGCTTCTTCCGCCGCGGCCCGAACGGTCGAGTTTTCCTCTTCCTTCAGAAGTTTCTCAAGTTTTGGAACCGCAGGCAAAGCTTCCGAGCCGAGTTCGGCGATGAGATCGCAGGCCCAAACCCGAGGCCAGTAGCTGCCATCGTCTATTGGCACGCCATTCTCATCCACTTGAATGGTCGCCGGTCGGGTCTCGAGAATTTCAAGGGCGACTTTGATCACCTGTTTGGGATTATTGGAAACTGCGTGCAAAGCTCTCGCAGCACGCAAGCGCAGATAGCGATTGTCTTCTCCATCAAAACGCTCTTCACTGACGGCAAGCAACACTTTGGCTGCCCCAGCTGCGGCTGTGCCCCATTCGGCGATCAAGTCGCAAGCATCTGCCCGCAACTGAATATTGGGAATGTCTGCCGCGGAAACTTGCACCGCACTACGGATCAGTTCGCACAGCGCAGGCAATGCGGGCAAGGCTTCTTTGCCGACCTCTTGTATCAACTTTAATCCCCAACTGCGAACATGCTCGTCTTTGTCGACAAGAGCACGGCTTAAAACGGGCAAACCCTTGGATCGGAGTTCATACATCATCCGCGCCGCATTGCGACGGCACTGCAAATCGTTGGAAGAAAAACTTTCTTCGAGAATCGCAAGCAAGATCGACGGTTTAATGGTCACGCCCATGCGAACCAGCAAGGCGGCCGCATGGCAACGACAGGCCGAGTCGCCGCTTTCAAGTGCCCGCTGAAGCATAGGCTGGAAGGAATAGATCGTATCCAAACACTGGGTCAGACCACCCAAACTGGTCCAAAGCGCCTGCATGTTTTCATCGTTGGCTCCCTCGCGATGGCGATGCTGCAGCCAATAGTCGGCCGTTTTTTCCATCTTTCGCAAGCGACGAAGCACATCCTGAATCTCTCGTTCCATTCCGACGGTCGAAACGCGACTCATAAACTATCCTCCTAATCGGCGATGATCTTGAGCAAGGACGTCCCAATGCCGACGTCCCAAAGCCGACGTCCTAAAGCCGACGTCCTAAAGCCGACGTCCTAAAGCCGACGTCCTAAAGCC
>Ga0169931_10010182_pt1 | contig 13418 bp, 10 predicted proteins | sample Kivu_15m_20L_FD_129675 | JGI IMG/M metagenome (GOLD analysis project Ga0169931, IMG submission 129675) | Freshwater microbial communities from Lake Kivu, Western Province, Rwanda to study Microbial Dark Matter (Phase II) - Kivu_15m_20L... | ecosystem: Environmental > Aquatic > Freshwater > Lake...
CACCCCGGTGAACATCAGCGTGTCGTTGATGCAGACCATGCCGGCCGAGGTCTGCGCAACCACCCGGTCGGCCTCCTGCGCCGAGCCGAACAGATAGAGCGCGAGCGGCTTGTCGCGGGCGTTCACGTAGTCGATCGCGGCAGCAAGGTCAGGCACCTCGAGCACCGGCAGGATCGGACCGAAGATCTCCTCGTGCAGCGCCGGCGCCTCGGGCGGCAGGTCGACCAGCACGGTGGGCGCGACGTAGCGCTCGGCCAGGTTCACCTCGCCGCCCGCCACCACCGAGCCGGCCGACAGATAGCCGGCGAGCCGGCGGGTGTGGCGCTCGTTGACGATCCGGGCGTAGTCGGGCGAGCGCTTCGGCGAGGGCGGGTACATCCGCCCGATCTCGGTGCGCAGTGCCTGCACCAGCGGATCGCGCCGCCCCGGCTCCACCAGCACGTAGTCGGGGGCCACGCAGGTCTGCCCGGCGTTCAGCCACTTCCCCCAGGCGATCCGGCGGGCCGCCGCCGGCAGGTCGGCACGGCCGGTGACGATCGCCGGGCTCTTGCCGCCCAGCTCGAGGGTGACCGGGGTCAGGTGCCGGGCGGCGGCGGCCATCACGATCCGCCCCACCTGGCCGTTGCCGGTGTACAGGATGTGGTCGAAGCGCTGCTCGAGCAGCGCCCGGGTCTCGTCGACGCCGCCCTCCACCACCGCCACCGCTTCGGCGTCGAGGTAGCGCGGCACCAGCCGGGCCATCAGCGCCGAGGTGGCGGCGGCCAGCTCCGAGGGCTTGAGGAGCGCGCAGTTGCCGGCGGCGAGCGCGCCCACCAGCGGCGTGAGCAGCAGCTGCACCGGATAGTTCCAGGGCGCGATGATCAGCACCACGCCCAGGGGCTCGGGCACGACCTCGCTGCGCGCCGGGTGACCGGCCAGCGGCGTGGCGACCCGCCGCGGCGCCGCCCAGCGGCTCAGTCGCCGCCGTGCATAGGCGGCCTCGGCGCGCACGAAGGACAGCTCGGCGAGCCAGGCCTCCTGCAGCGGCTTGCCCAGGTCGGCGCGCAGGGCCTCGGCGATCGACGCTTCCTCGGTCACCATCATCCGCTCGAGCGCCTCGAGCTGCCGGCGGCGCCATTCGAGCGGTCGGGTGAGGCCGGTGGCGAACGCACCCCGGAGCGCGTCGACCCGGTCGGCGAACACCGAGGGCCCGGCCGCGTCCATGCGCCGGGCCCTCAGCCGCGACCGATGAAGGGCATCTTGGTGGCCATGATGGTCATGAACTGCACGTTCGCCTCGAGCGGCAGGCTGGCGATGTAGCAGATCGCGCTGCCCACGTGCTCAACGTCCATCAGCGGCTCGGGGCGGATCGAGCCGTCGGCCTGGGGCACCCCGTCGGCCATCCGCGCCGCCATCGGCGTATGCGCGTTGCCGATGTCGATCTGCGAGCAGGCGATGTCGTAGCGCCGCCCGTCGAGCGAGGTGGCGCGGGTGAGCCCGGTGATCGCGTGCTTGGTGGCGGAGTACGGCGCCGAATGGGGGCGCGGCGCGTGGGCCGAGATCGAGCCGTTGTTGATGATCCGGCCGCCCCGCGGATCCTGGCCCTTCATGATCCGGAAGGCGTGCTGAGTGCACAGGAACGGGCCGGTCAGGTTGGTGTCGACCACCGCCCGCCACTGCTCGACGCTCAGTTCCTCGAGCGGGATGGCCGGCGCGCCGATGCCGGCGTTGTTGAACAGCAGGTCGAGCCGGCCGAACGCCGCGACCACGCGGTCGAACAGAGCGGCGACCGACGCCGGATCGGTGACGTCGGCCACGACGGCCAGGGCCGAGCCCGCGGCTGCACCCGACTCGGCCACCACCTGCGCCAGCGGCTCGGCCCGCCGGCCCGCGAGGGCCACCTGCCAGCCGTCGGCCAGCAGCGCCAGCGCCGCCGCCCGCCCCACTCCGGTCCCTGCACCGGTCACCAGCGCCACCTTGCCACGATTCGCCATGTCCTTGCCATTCCCGGTCGTTCGATGGACCGATGGTACCGCGCGGGGCGCCGCAGGCCGCCGTTCGTCGGGCGTGAGCTTGACGAACGGAGCGGGCAAAGGGAAATTCTTCCACCTGGAATCATGTTCCATTACCGGGAGTCACCTGCACTCCCGTCCGCGGTCCCGACGGCTCGACACGCCTGCGCCGGCCGCTTCGTCACTGGAGTCACGCCATGAAGACCACGCCCCTTGCGCTGCGCCGACTGCTCGCGGCCGGCACCCTCCTCGGCCTGCTCGCCGCCTGCGGTGGCGGCGGCGCCGGCTCTTCCACCGGAGCATCCGCCGGACCGGCCGCACCCGCTGCCGTCGCGGGCGAGAGCGCCTCCGGCACCATCACCGGCTTCGGCAGCGTGATCGTCGACGGCGTCCGGTACGACGACGCGTCGGCCACCGTCAAGGTCGAGGACGACGCCTCGCGCCCCGACCCGGCCAGCGTCACCGACCTCAAGCTCGGCATGCAGGTCGAGGTGAGCGCCGACGCCGACGGGCGCGCCACCGGCATCACGGTCTCCTCCTCGGTGCGCGGCGCGGTGACCGCCCTGCGCGCCGACGGCTTCACCGTAGCCGGGCAAACCGTGCTGGTTTCCACCGACACGGCCCGGCCCACGGTGTGGGAGGGTGTCCCGGGCCTCGCCGATCTGGCGGTGAACGACCGGGTGGAGGTGCACGGCACCCGTGACGCCAACCGTGCCATCGTCGCCACCCGGGTGGAGCGCAAGGACCCGGCCGGCGCGGTTTCGATCCGGGTGGTGGGCCCGGTGACGAACCACGACGCGACCGCCCGCAGCTTCACCGTCGGTGGGCTCACCGTCCGCTACGACGGCGTGGTCCGGCTGGTGCCGAGCGGCGCCACGATCGCCGACGGCCAGACGGTGGCGGTCTGGTCGGATACCGCGATCGTGGGCGAGACGCTGCAGGCCCGCGCGATCGTCGTGCGACGCGCCGAGTGGCGCGGCGAGGATCGGCTGCGCGTCGGCGGACTGATCCGCGGCCTCGATTTCGCCGCCCGCCGCTTCCGCCTGGACACCGTGGAGGTGGATGCCGCGAACGCCCGCTTCGAGAAGGGCACGGCCAGCGACCTGGCCAACGGCCGGGCCGTCCGGGTGCAGGGACGGTTCGTCGAGGGTCGCCTGCAGGCCAGCGAAGTCCGCTTCGTCCGCGACCAGGACGACGCGCGGGTGGAACTCACCGGCCCGATCACCGACTTCACCGGTCCCTCGGGGTTCCGGGTCCGCGGCGTGCCGGTCGACGCGTCCGCCGGCAGCGTGGCCTTCGTCAACGGCACGGCGGACAACCTGGGCAACGGCGTGGTCGTGAAGATCGAGGGCACCGTCGACGGCAACCGGGTGCTGCCCACCCGCCTCGAGTTCGTGACCTCGGCTGACGGCAACGGTCGCTGGCTGGCGGGCTCGGTGTCGGGCTTCGATTCCGCCACCGGCGCCTTCCGGCTGATGAACCTCGACGCCCGCCTCCTCGAGTCGACCACCTTCCGCAACGCCGACGGCAGCGCCGCAAGCCGCGCCGACTTCGGCGACGGCGACCGCATCCAGGTACGCGGCAGGTTCGACGCCGGCGTCTTCGTCGCCACCGAGGTCGTGTTCCGCAACGGACCGACGGTGGTGGTCGACAGCGTCGAGGGCAGCGCCTACGAGGTCGACGTGGCCGCCGGACGGTTCCGGCTGAACGGCACCGCGGTGCGGCTCGGGCCGACCACGGTGGTCGAGGGCAGCCTGGCGAACCTGCGCAACGGCGCCCGCGTGGAAGTCCACGGCACGGTGGTGGGCGGCGTCCTGACCGCGTCCCGGGTCGAGCTGCGGACCCCCGAGGGCGCCGAGGGCACCCGGGTGCGCGGCCTGATCGGTGACTTCACCTCGGTGACCGACTTCCGGGTCGCCGGGCAACGGGTGGACGCGGGAGCCGCCCGTTTCGAGCCCGCCGGGGCCGGTGCCGCCAGCCTCGCCAACGGCCGGTTCGTGGAGGTCCGCGGCGCCATGGTCGAGGGCGTCCTGAAGGCCACCCGGGTCGAGCTGAAGTGACCCGCTCGCCGGGCCGGGGCGCGGCCGCCCGGACCCGGGCGCGGGCGATGGGCGGGTTTGTGAGGGACGGAGGGAGTCGGCTATACTCGCCGGCTGTTCCCCGATAGCTCAGTCGGTAGAGCGCCGGACTGTTAATCCGTAGGTCCCTGGTTCGAGCCCAGGTCGGGGAGCCAAGTAAAATCAAGGCCTTGCGTGCGAAAGCGCGCGAGGCCTTGTCCTTTCTGGGTCGGCCATGTAAGCGCTGGTGTAGGCACCCTGCTCGGCGTCAGCGGCCAGACCGTCGGCAACGGGGAGCAGCCTAGACCCCGCCCACGCTCCGATCGGAAGACCCTGCTCAGCGAGCGCCCGGCCATGCTCAAGCGCAGGGTCACGGATGCCCTGGACTCGCGCTGCTGCCAACGACGACATCAGCCGTGCCCACGTCAGGTCTGGCAGGACCGAACGAGTCCGTGAGTCCGGAGAGCGTCGGTACGCGACGCCCTGGGGCTCCCCGAATGACGCGGATCGTCCGCAGCATCCGTTCTCTGTCGGGCCCCCAGCCCCGCCGTTCGGGCCGTGCTGCATGGATGTCGAACAGCGCTCGAGGGACCGGATGAGCTCCTGCCGTCGTCGCCCTCGCTCCGGGTGGCACTCGGTGGCTGTTCCGACTCGCTCGTCTGACCGTAGCGCGGTGGTAACGGCGAATCACGGGTGCCGCTCCATAATGCACGACGCCGTCACCCACTGGAGCGTCCATGGACCTCTCGCCGTTCCTCGTCTTCGCGATCGTCGTCGTCGTCGTCGCGATCGCCGTCATCTACGCCGGAATCAAGATCGTTCCGCAGGGCGAACAGTGGATGGTCGAGCGCTTCGGCCGGTACACGCACACGCTCGAAGCGGGACTCCGGCTGATCGTTCCGTTCATCGACCGCATCGGGCGGCGACTGAGCGTAATGGAGCAGGTCCTCGACGTACCCGCCCAGACGGTGATCACGAAGGACAACGCGGCGGTCGTCGCCGACGGAGTCGTCTTCTTCCGCGTCCAGGACGCGGCGCGCGCAGCCTACCAGGTCCAGCAGCTGCACGAGGCGATCGTCAACCTCACGACGACGAACCTGCGAAGCGTGATCGGATCGATGGATCTCGACGACACGCTGTCCAAGCGCGCCGAGATCAATGAGGTGCTGATGGGCATCATCGACGACGCGACCAATCCGTGGGGCGTCAAGATCATGCGCATCGAGATCCGCGACCTGCGGATGTCGGACGAGCTGCAGGCGGCGATGAATCTGCAGATGACGGCGGAGCGGCGCCGCCGCGCGATCGTCACCGAGGCGAACGGCGCACGCGAGGCCGAGGTCCTCAGGGCGCAGGGCGAACGCGAAGCGCAGATCCTCCGGGCGCAGGGGCTGCGCGAGGCGGCGTTCCTCGAGGCCGAGGCGCGAGAGCGCGCGGCCGAGGCCGATGCGCGTGCGACCACCGTCGTCTCGAAGGCGATCGCCGAGGGCGACATCCAGGCGGTGCAGTTCTTTCTCGGTCAGAAGTACGTCGAGGCGCTGCAGACGATCGGCGCTGCACCCAACGCGAAGCTCGTACTGATGCCGCTCGAGGCTGCCGGCGTGACCGGCGCGATTGCCGGAGTGGCGGAGCTCGTCCGAGGCGCCAGCGCGCACGGCTCGGCGGCAGCGGGGGGCACGGCTGGCAGCGCGGGCACCGCCCCGCGGACCTGAGCGCGCCCGCAATGCCAATCTTCGATCACGCATGGGCTTGGATCATCGCCGGCGCGGTCCTCGCCGGGCTCGAGATCGTCGCACCCGGGGTGTATCTGCTGTGGATCGGGCTGGGTGCGCTGATGGTCGGTATCTTCCTCGCGCTGGCACCAGAGATGGCGGCTGCCTGGCAGGGGCTGGTTTTCGCGGCAGCGATGCTTGGCTCGGTCGGCATCGGGTTCTGGCTGCAGCGGCGCACGCCGCGCCAGCCGGGCGAGGAGATGCTGAACCGCGAGACGCAGGCGCTGGTCGGCCGGCGATTCACCGCGATCACCGGCTTCGAGCTCGGGCGCGGGCGAATCAGGATCGGCGACGGCAGCTACGCCGCGGTCAGCGAGCAGCAGATCCAGGTCGGCGACGTCGTCGAGGTGGTGGCGATCGAGGATGGGCGGCCGAAGGTCGTCCGCACGCAGCCGCTTCCGGAGTCGCCCCGAGCAGGACCGCCGCTCAGCGACGCGCCCCCGAGCGTCGCGACGCGAAGCGACCCGCCGCCCCGATAGACGAGCGGTCGGCGCTTGAGCGGGCTGCGGCCGCGCCGACGATCCTCAGCTCATCGAGCGGTTGCCTCGCCTGGCACATAGCATCCTGCGACGCTGCTCTCCCGGGGAGATCGTCGCCGCGGGCGACGGCAAGGTCTTCACGTAAGGCGCCCCCAGCACGTCGCGCTTGGTGGGCGCAATGTGGCTCGCGTACTGCCGCGGGCAGCCGTGCGCCGACCGATCGAACATCCCCGTGGCCGCCAGGCACTCGGCGAAGTACACCATCGGCCCCGTGCGGTGTGGCCGCGGCCTCTGCGTCGCAGCACACGTGCACGCGCCCGCCCAGCGATTCAACCGCCTGAGGCGTCTCCTCGAGCGCGCCAGCCTGGATCAGCGCCGCTCTTTGCTCGCGTTTGCGCACCACCCATCGGGTGAGTGTGCCGAATCCCCGCACAGCCACGCCAGCGCTTACTCGCGTGCCAATCATGCTTCGGCAACTGCCGTTTCCAGGTCGAAAATTCCGCTCCCTCAGGCTCCCATCTGGCGCCACAGCGCCGGCTCGATCGAGGCGGCAGCCATCAGCCCGCTCAGGCACGAGGCCTGGACGCCTGCGCCAGCCACGTCCTGCCCGGCCAGCAGCAGCCCAGGCACGGGCGTACGCAGCTTGAGGTCCTCGCTGACGAGGCGCTCGCCGGTCATCTCCAGTCCGTACATCGCACCGCCGTGAGCCTGCACGAAGTGACGCTGGGTCAGCGGCGTCGCGAGTTCGTGGTAACGACGCATCGGCTTGAGCGCCGGGAAGTGCCGGTCGAACTGCGCGATGAGGCGCTCCTCCAGCCAGGCCTTGAAGGCGGTGTAGGCCTCCGGCCGGGGCCCGTCCGGCTCGCCGATCCATGGCTCGAACGTTGCCGCCTCGAGGATGGCCAGCACCTCGGCGGTAGGCGGGCCCGAACTCGCCGGGTCCTTGAGCGAGGGGAAGGTGATGAACAGCCCCGGCGCGTCTTCGTCCGCCGGAGCCGTCCACAGGCGGGCGACGTCCTCGCTCTCGTACAACCAGGTGTTCGCCGAGGTTGCCCCCGCGGCCGCGATGTCGCCCTCGAGCCCGAGGTAGAGGGCCAGGTACGACAGGCCCATGGCCCGCTTGCCGAGGCGCTCGCGCCAGCCGTCCGCCACGCCCGTGTCCAGGCAGCGTACGGTCGAGCGCGCGCCCATCGCCGAGATCACGTGGTCGGCCGTCTCCACCGCGTCGCGGCCGCCCTGGCGTACCACCACGCCCGCCACCCGGCCGTTCTCGACCACGATACGCTGCACCTCGGCGCGGCATCGCAACTCGCCACCGGCCTGCTCGACCGGCTGGCGCAGCACCTGCGCAAAGCGCTCCGGCCCGCCGACCGGATAGAAGGCCCCCGCGTTGTATGAGCCCAGCACGAGCGCATGTTCAGCCAGCGGCGCGGTGGCGGGCAGCGCCCCGTAGTCGCCCCAACGTGCGCCGAGCACCGCCCGCAGCTGCGGATGCGACACCCTCGCCAGCTCGTCGGCCACGGTGTGGTTCGCCCATCGCTGCGCCTGGCCGCCGCGCACCAGGCGCAGGCCGAACGCGAGCAGCGGCGGCATCCCGTGCACCGCCATCAGCGTCATGGCCGCGCGGCGCGCCTCCCGGCAGGCCGCGAACCAGTGGTCGATCGCAGGGTGCTCGCCCGGAAAGCGCGCGCGCAGGGCGTCCCGGTAGGCCGACTCTGGATGGGCGATGCCGAACTCGAAGCCCGGTAGCCGCACCACGTCGTACGGGTTGGCCAACGGCGCGAAGCGCAGCTCGCCACCGCCCAGCCAGTCCAGCAGGCGGCCGAACTGTCCGTCGGCTCCGGGCAGCGGGCCGACACCGCCGATGTAGTGCACACCGGTCGCAAAGGTCCAGCGCTCGCGCTCGAAGACCTGCGTCTGGCCGCCCAGCCGCGCGTGCTGCTCGAGCACCAGCACGCGTCGCCCGCGCCGAGCCAGCGCGGCGGCAGCTGCGAGGCCCGAAATGCCTGATCCGATCACGATGACGTCCCACATCACGACCTCCTCTGGCCGCTGTCCGAGCTGCCCGACGCCCGTATCGTGCGAATCACACATGACCCCTTCGAGAGACCGCCACGGGCGCGGCGACATCGAGCGCCGGGGCCGGGGTCGACAACCGTTCCTCGCTGGAAATGCGCCTTGTCGTCACCCGCTGACGCCGGCACCGGCACTGACCGGCATGCCCGACCCGACCGGGGTCGTTGCGAACCGGGGCGGTCTGCGCGACCGCCTGGCAGTGAAGACAGCGCCGGCAGTCCTGGCGCGCGACCGCGTGCGGCCCGAAACCTTCGCCACGTGGCGACAGGTGTTGCACTCGTCACCCATCTGCAATTGGATCGGCAGCCGCCGCTGCGAGGCCGCGCGCGGGAGGCAGAATCATTCCGCCCAGCGAAGTTCACGCCAGATACCGCCGGACGCTGGACTTCGGCTCCAGCACCACCCGCCTGTCAGGCCTGATGCCTGCGCGCGGCCAGCAAGGGGGGCGTCTGAACCCCAATCCGGCGGTCAACCGCTCAACGGCAGCCTCCCGACGGGCCTTGAGGGCCGATCGAGGGTGCAAGGCGTTGGACCACGTCGCGCACGAACGGGGTCCGGAGGTCGAACGAGCCGAAAGCTTCCGCAGTGGCTCGACCGTGCAGCAAAGCCGCATGGATGCCGGTGACGGCGATTTCACCCGCGCCACGGGCTCCCACAGCCGCTCGCCGCCCTCGTGCCGACGATCCCCGAACCGATCACGATCGCGTCCCACAAGCCGACCTCCATGCCGCACCCGGATGCATGGCACGCTGCCCCGACCCGGGGCCGGGCAGCCGCGACTGCGTGCAGCGCGCGCTGGCGCTGTACGCGTCCCTGCCGGCGGCGCCCGCGGTGCTGGACCCGGGCTGCGGCAGCGGCGCGTCCACCCTGCACCTGGCCGAACTCACCACGGGCCCGATCGTGGCGGTGGATCGCCATGCGCCCTTCGTCGAGCGGCTGCGGGCCAACGTGGCGGCACGCGGACTCTCCCACCGGGTCCGGGCGGTGGTGACCGACATGGGCTGCCTGGACCTGCCAGCTGGCCGCGTCGACCTGGTCTGGTCGGAGGGCGCGCGCTACCACCTGGGCCTCGAGCCGGCGCTGGGCACCTGCCGCCGACTGCTGCGCCCGGCCGGCCGCCTCGCGTTCACCGACGCCGTCTGGCGGGTGGCCGATCCACCGGCCGAGGTACATGCGGCGTTCCACAGCGACGATCCTACGATGGGTACGGTGGCCGACGCGCTGATGGCGGTCGGTCGCGCGGGGTTCGAACCCTTGGGCCACTTGCCTTACCGGAGGAGGCCTGGTGGGAGGCGTTCTATGCGCCGATGCTGGCGCGGATCGAGGCGCTGCGCGCCCGCGAGGCCGGCCTCCCCGACCGCCTGGCCGAGCTCGACCGGATCGCCGGGGAGCCGGCGATGCACCGGTGGCACGACGCCACCTCCGGCGACGAGTTCTTCGTGGCGCGACCGGCCTGACCACCGGCCACTGCGCCCGCCCGGCAAGCGCGCGAACGGGTCGACCCCGGTACCGCAGTCGGGCCGCCCGGCTCAGCCGGGTCGCCCGGCGATCACCGGCTCGGCCCAGCGGGCCAGCGCGAGCAGCGCATCGTCGGAACCCATCCGGCCGACGAGCTGCACACCCACCGGCAGGCCGCTGGCGGCCCGCAGCCCCGGCAGCACCACCGAGGGGCCCTGCAGCAGCGTCCACATCCGGCTGAACACCGGATCGCCGGTGGCCTGCAGGCCCACCGGTGCCGCGCCGGGCGCGCCTGGCGCCAGCAGCGCGTCCCAGCCCCGGGCCCAGCGCTCGAAGGCCGCCCGCGCCAACTGCGCCGCCTCGAGAGCCGCGAGGAACCGCTCGCGCGGCAGGGCGCGCCCCTCGTCGAGCAGCTGCCGCAGCGGCTGGCTCAGGCGCGCCGCGTGGGCGTCGTGCTCGAAGGCGAGGCTGGCGGCGGCCTCGCAGGCCATGATCGTGCGGTGCACCTCCACCAGGGTCTCGAAGCCCACCGGTGCAGGCGCCTCGGTCACGTCGGCCCCCGCATCGGCGAGCCGCTGCGCGGCCGTCGCCAGCGCCGCCCGGGCATCCGCGTCGGCCGCCTCCCAGGAGGGGGTACGGCACACCCCGATGCGCGGCGGCCGCGCGAGCGACGGTGCGGCCGCCGGCATTCCGACCCCCAGCAGCGCGCCGCGCAGCCACTGCGCATCCGCGACGCTACGGGCCAGCAGGCCCAAGGAGTCGAACGAGACCGCGAACGCACGGATGCCGGCCAGGCTGAACTGCCCGTGACCGGCTTTGTAGCCGACCAGCCCGCAGAACGAGGCCGGCCGCGTCACCGAGGCCGCGGTCTGGGTGCCGAAGCCGATCGGCACCATCCGGTCGGCCACCGCCGCGGCGCTGCCGCTGGAGGAACCGCCCGGGGTGCGGGACAGGTCGTGCGGATTCGCGGTGGGACCGGGCGAGAAGTAGGCGAACTCGGTGGTGACCGTCTTGCCCAGCACGATCGCACCGGCTCGCCGGGCAAGCGCGACGCAGGATGCATCCCAGGCCGGCCGGTGCCCCCGGTAGATCGGCGTGCCGTACTCGGTGGGCAGATCGTGGGTGTCGATCAGGTCCTTGACCGCGATCGGCACGCCGTGGAGCGGACCGCCGGCACCAGCCGCGTCGGCCCGACGTGCGGCGGCGATCGCGGCCTCGGGATCGAGGTGCGCCCAGGCGCGCACCAGCGGCTCGCGATCGGCGATGCGTTCGAGGCAGGAGCGGACCAGGGCCTCGGCGCTCAGGCGCCCTTCGCGGATCGCGGTGGCGGCCTCGACCACACCGAGCCGATGCGGCGCGACCGTCATCGTGCCCCCGCCGCGAGCGCGCCGGCGAACACCGCCGCCGGCGTCGGGAAAAAGCCGCCCGCCAGGCGTCCGCGCCGCCCCTCGCGGTCGAGCACCCCGAGACTCACCAGCGGGGTGGCCGGCGCGCCGGCCACCCGGGAAGCCCTGACCAGCAGGCGCGGCCCGGTTTGCACGAAGGCGGGATGCTCGCACTCGAGCAGCGAACCCGGCCCGTCGGGCCGCGCTGCCCAGGCCTGGCGCACCTCGGGCGGCGGCGGCGGTCCGGCGCGCAGGTGGGTCATCGCGCCGAACCCCAGCAGGTCGACGATCGCGCTGTCGCCGATCGCCCCCAGGCCGCGACCGGCGGTGGCGGCGTCGGCGCCCGGCATCTCGGGCACCGTCGCGGGCGCGCTGAACCAGCGACCCGGCCGGCCGGCGACCTGGATCCCGAAGGCCTGCCCGTTGCCGCCGGCGGCCACCACCAGGTCGGCCCACTGAGGGTCGGCAGTCCCCGCGGCCGAAGCCAGCATGCAGCGCGCGGCCGCCATCCAGAGATTCAGGAAGAACCCGGGCGAGCGCTGAAGATAGCCGGACAGCACGTCGCTGGCCCCGCCCCCCGGGCTCCCGGCCAGCCGGGCCGCCAGCGCGGCGGTCGCGACCGCCGTGCGTCCGTGGCAGTCGTCGCCGCCCGCGAGGCCCTGGTCGGCCAGGTCGATCAGCGGCACCGGCGCATGGAGCGCGGCAGCGAGCGCCGGGCCGCAGTGCCCGTCGAGCCATCGCAGGTGCGCGAGGACAGCCTCGTCGAACACGCCCACCCGCTGCGGATGCGCCCCCCCTCCGTTGAGCGGGCTGCAGGCGGGCGGCGCCCGGCCGCCCCCGTCGGCGACCACCTGGACCCACATCGATGGCGACAGCACGTCGGCCAGCGGCACCACGCAGCCGAGATCCTGCGCGGGTCTGAGCACCACGTCGCGCTCGCGCACCATCGCGCGGGCCTGCTCCGGCGTGTCGGCCCAGCCCTCGAACAGGATCGCGGCGGTGGCCGCGTTGAGCAGCGGCTCGCAGGGTCCGGACGGGTCGGCGAGCGGCGGTCCGGCGTGGAGCAGGTCGCGGGGCCCGAGCGGCATCGCCTGGCGGGCGCGCCGCACCGCGCAGAGTTCGGGCCGTACCTCGAAGACTGCCTTCATGGCGCGGGCGGGCGGACCCAGGTTTCCGAGAACGCGAGGAAGGCGGTGCTCATCCGGCCCCCCAGGAAGTCGCGGATGATCACACGCCCCGGGAGCGGCCGGCCATCGACCAGGATCGAGCCGGCGGCTGCCTCGATGAACACGCTGTACATCTGGTGCTCGCCCGTGGACGACTGGGCCGGCGGCACGTCGACCGCGAACGGCGCCCCCAGCCCCTCCCAGCGCATCGCCACGGTGACGCCGGCCGCCTCGACGACCTCCTCGTGGAAGGTCCGCCCGTCGCCCGCGGTGCGGGTCGCGGTGGCGGGAACGTGGGTGATGGCAGGCAGCCCCGCCGCGGCCCGGAACGAGGCGAACCGGGAAACGAACTCGGTGACCAGCCAGCGCATCAGCGGCTCGTTGGTTGACACGAACAGGTTGGGAGCCGCCGGCCAGCCGGCGGCGGTATCGGGCGCGCCCAGGACCATGATCCCGCTGCCGGCGCCCAGCGGCGACGTCACCACGCGGAAATGGACCGCCATGCTCTGCCAGCGGTCGTGCTCGTCCTTCAGATAGATGCCGGGGTTGTCGCCGGACCAGATCACCTGGCCGGGGTTCACGGGTCGGGTCATGCGGGGACTCCTTCGTCGTCCTGTGGATGGGGGTCGGCCACCAGCACGGCGTGCCGCGCCTGCCAATGGATCCGAACCGCCGAGCCCGTCGGCCAGACCGGATCGCCCGCCCGGGTCTCGATCAGCCATTGCAGCCCGCCGGGCAGGGCCGCGACGTATTGTCGGACGCTGCCGCAGAAGGTGCTCGATCGGATGGTTGCGTCAACCCGGTTGGGTTCGTCGCCGGACTGGTCGACGGCCCGGATGGTGAGGTGCTCGGGACGGATCGCGACGGTGGCGGTCATGGCGCCGGTGGCCGCCCCGCCATCGGTTTCGCCGACCATGCAGTGGAACGCGCCCGCAGGAGTCTGCACGACGACCTGTGGGCCAGCGCCGGCCTGCGCCCGGCCCCGCGCGAAGTTGACCTTGCCGATGAAGCTCGCGACGAACCGGGTGCGCGGG
>Ga0169931_10010183_pt1 | contig 13416 bp, 11 predicted proteins | sample Kivu_15m_20L_FD_129675 | JGI IMG/M metagenome (GOLD analysis project Ga0169931, IMG submission 129675) | Freshwater microbial communities from Lake Kivu, Western Province, Rwanda to study Microbial Dark Matter (Phase II) - Kivu_15m_20L... | ecosystem: Environmental > Aquatic > Freshwater > Lake...
CGACGATGGCGCCTGCCCGGGCCGCGGAGCCATGTCGATCGGCGCCCAGCGCGTGCGACCGCCGCCACGAGCTCAGGACTGGGCTGGCCCCGTGGCCCCCCTCGCGGCCACCTTCGAGCGCGGGCTCGGTCGTCGCCGCGAGCAGCGCCGCGCGCTTCTGGGCCGGCGGCACCGCCGTCAGCGCCAGTACCGCGGCGGCGCCGTCCTGGAGGGGGCTTGGGTTCACGACCCCTGGACGATAGCCGAGTCCCCCGAATCTGTCGCGGGCGAGCGCGGCGGAGCGCGACACCTGGAGCATCTTGCAACACCCCGCGCGTCCGGCGGCGGGCCGAGTCTCTGGCACGCCTGTTGCATTGGCGAGTGTGGCCTCGCCAGCGGCGGCGGCCCATCGATCCCTGCGCACCAGCCCTCGCTCCCCATGACCTACGCTGCCCCGAACACCCCCGGTTCCCCCGTCACCTTCAAGAGCCGCTACCACAACTTCATCGGAGGCGAGTGGGTGGCTCCGAAGAGAGGCCAGTACTTCGAGAACATCACGCCCGTCACCGGCAAGCCGTTCTGCGAGGTGCCACGCTCGACGGCGGAGGACATCGAGCTCGCGCTCGATGCGGCGCACAGGGCGCGAAAGGGCTGGGCGGCGACCTCGGTGGCCGAGCGCTCGAACATCCTCAACCGCATCGCCGACCGGCTCCAGGCCGACCTGGAGCTGCTGGCGGTGGCCGAGACCTGGGACAACGGCAAGCCCGTGCGAGAGACCCTCGCCGCCGACCTGCCGCTGGCGATCGACCACTTCCGCTACTTTGCGGCGGTCATCCGCGCGCAGGAGGGCACCCAGAGCGAGCTCGATGCGGACACGGTCGCTTATCACTTCCACGAGCCGATCGGGGTCGTCGGGCAGATCATCCCGTGGAACTTCCCGATCCTGATGGCGACGTGGAAGCTGGCGCCCGCCCTGGCGGCCGGGTGCTGTGTCGTACTGAAGCCCGCCGAGCAGACCCCGACCTCGATCCTGCTCGTCATGGAGCGCATCGCGGACCTGCTGCCTCCTGGGGTGCTCAACATCGTCAACGGCTTCGGCGTCGAAGCGGGCAAGCCGCTGGCGCAGAGCAGCCGCGTCGCCAAAGTCGCCTTCACCGGTGAGACCACCACTGGGCGGCTCATCATGCAGTACGCGTCGAACACGCTCGTCCCGGTGACGCTCGAGCTCGGCGGCAAGTCGCCGAACATCTTCTTCGAGGACGTCATGGCCCTGGACGACAGCTTCCGCCAGAAGTCGCTCGAGGGCTTCGCAATGTTTGCGCTGAATCAAGGCGAGGTCTGCACTTGCCCGTCGCGCGCGTTGATCCAGAAGTCGATCGAGCGCGAGTTCCTCGCGCTCGCCGTCGAGCGGACTCAGCGCATCGTGCAAGGCAACCCTCTGGACCCCAAGACGATGATCGGCGCGCAGGCGTCGAACGACCAACTCGAGAAGATCCTCGGTTACATCGACATCGGCAAGCAAGAGGGCGCGGAGGTGCTCACCGGCGGCCGCCGCGCCGAGCTCCCGGGTGACCTCGCTGGAGGTTACTACGTCGAGCCCACGGTCTTCCGCGGCCACAACCGCATGCGCATCTTCCAGGAAGAGATCTTCGGGCCGGTGGTCTCTGTGACCTCGTTCCAGGACTTCGACGACGCGATGTCGATCGCCAACGACACGCTCTATGGCCTCGGCGCGGGGGTCTGGACACGGCACGGGAACACCGCGTACCGCGCGGGCCGCGCGCTCGAGGCTGGGCGCGTCTGGACCAACTGCTACCATCTCTACCCCGCGCACGCAGCCTTCGGGGGCTACAAGCAGTCCGGTATCGGTCGCGAGAACCACCTCATGATGCTCCGGCACTACCAGCAGACGAAGAACCTCCTCGTCAGCTACAACGAACAGCCGATGGGGTTCTTCTAGTGCGGTTGCCGCCGCGTGTCAGCGCGACGCCAGCGGCGCTCGAGCTCGTGTCCGAGCTGCAAGCGCAGCACGGGCCCGTGATGTTCCACCAATCAGGCGGCTGCTGCGACGGGAGCGCGCCGATGTGTTACCCGCGCGGCGAGCTGCAGACCGGGCCGCACGACGTCTTGCTCGGGGAAGTCGGCGGCGCCGAGGTCTGGATCGGCGCCGCGCAGTTCGACCTCTGGCGGCACACGCAGCTCGTCCTGGACGTCGTCGCTGGCCGCGGCGCGGGCTTCTCGCTCGAGGCGCCGACGGGCAAGCGCTTCTTGACCCGCGGCCGGGTCTTCACGCCAGAAGAGCGCCGCGCCCTCGACGCGGCGCCGCCGACCCGCGGCGCCTGAGGTCGGACCGTGGCGCGGCGCCCGCTCGCCCGGCCGGCGGCGCGGGGCGCTGCGCTGCGGTCACGCCTGGTGCTTCCGGGTCGCCGCCGCGAGGATTGGGCGAAGCGCCGCCGCGAGGTCCATGCCGGCGCGCTGGAGGGCGGCCTGGTAGCCGGCTTCCGGTGACAGGCACGGGTTCGCGTTCACCTCCAAGATGGTCGGACGGCCCGTCTCGGAGTCCACGCGGAAGTCGACACGCGCCCAGCCCGACAGGTCGAACGCTCGCCACGCGCGCTGCGCGAGGTCGACGAGCTCTGCGACGAGCGCGCGGTCCTCGGGCGGGAAGTCGAAGCGGCGCGGGGTGTGGTGGTACTCGTAGCTCGCTTCATCCCACTTCGCGCGCCAGCCCACGACCTTCGGTTTGTCGGGGGAGTAGCCCTCGAAGACGATCTCGGCCGGCGGCAGGGAGAGGGGCACGGCGCCGCGCGCGCCGTGATCGAGCAAGGCGAGGTTGAACTCGCGGCCGTCGATGAACGCCTCAGCGAAGCCCTCGCCGCCGAGCGTCGGCAGCCGGCGCTCCAGCTCGTCCGCGAGCCGACGCGGATCGTCGCCCGGCAGCACCGAGTCCTCGTCGAGACCGACCGAAGCGTGTTCGTGCACGGACTTCAGGATCCAACGCCCGGCCAATGGTGTCCGCGCCGCGCGGAGCTCCGCGAGCGAGCGCTCCTCGGGAGTCGGCAAGCCCGCCGCGCGCAGGACGAGCTTGGCCGCCCGCTTGTCCGACGACAGGCCGATCGCGCGCGCATCGGCGCCCGTGAACGGCACGCGTAGGGCCTCGAGCAGGGCCGGGATCACCTGCACGAGCCGGCCGTGTCCGCCGAGCGACTCGACGAGGTTGAAGACCACCGCGGGCCGCTCGGAGTCGATGGCGCGGCGCACCGACGAGAGGTCGAGCCCCACGCCGCGCAGCGTCGCCTCGTGGCCCAGCAGCGCGAGGGCATCGGCGACCGCGTTCGCTTGGACGAGGGCGTCGAGCTCGTCCGCGCGGGCGCCGGGGCGCGGCGCGTCGAAGAGGATCAGGACGTGCACGGCCGACCGGCCTCCTGCGCGGACCGCGGCCCGCGCTGCGGGAGCGGCTCGCGCGCGATCCGCGCGAGGGCGTGCCCGAGGATGCGTCGCATGAGCTCGAGGTAGGAGACCCCGACCTTCGCGGCGAGGATCGGCAGGTCCGAGTGCTCGGGGTGCATGCCCGGCAGCGGGTTGACTTCGAGCACCATCAGGCGCCCAGCGGCGTCTGCGCGGACGTCCACCCTGCCCGCGTCGCGGCAGTCGAGCGCGACCCAGGCGCGGCGCGCGAGCGCGAGCGCCTCCTGAGCGAGCGCGTCGGTCGCGGCGCGGTACTCGACGAGCACCTCGCACTCCTCCTTGCTGCCGTAGGTGTAGATCCCGTCGTCGCGCTGGTCGAGCAGCACGACCTCGAGCGCGCCCAACGCCTCGGTCCGCGGTCCGTCGCCGATGAGCCCGACCGTGAACTCGCGCCCGGGGAGGTAGGGCTCGACGAGCACTGGCTGCTGGTAGCGCTCGAAGAGCTCGCGGGCGGTGGCGGCGAGCTCGGCGCGGTCGCGCGCCTTGCTGTTCGCTTGCACGCCCTTCGACGAACCCTCGGCGACGGGCTTCAGGAACACCGGGAAGGGGAGGTCGACCGTCGCGAAGTCCGCGAGCGTGCGCAGCTCGCGGAAGTCCGAGGTCGGGATCCCGTGGCTCTGCAGCACGCGCTTGGTGTACGCCTTGTGCAGGGTCAGCGCCGCATTGAGCGGGTCGGCGAGCAGGACCGGGATCCCGTACTCCTCGAGCAGCGCGGGCACCGCCGCTTCGCGGCCGAAGCGGCCGGTGCCTTCGGCGATGTTCCACACTGCGTCCCAGCGCTCGCCGTTCGCGAGGGCCGCGACGAGCGCGCGGATACCGCCGACGCGCACGGGCTCGTGGCCGAGGGCCTGCAGCGCCTGCTCGAAGGCCCGGATCGTGTCCGCGCGATCGAACTCTGCCACGTCAAGCTCGTCCCAACCCAGCGCCAGGTAGTCCTCGCGCAGGTCGTACGTCAGGCCGATCTTCAAGCCTGTGGGCCTGCCTGGCGTGGCTCGGTGCGTTCGTGGGGGATGCCGAGCTCCGTGTAGAGCATCCGCCGCCAGCGCTCCGCGCGCTGAAGGTCCATGCCGAGCACCCGCACCATGCCCACCTTGCCCGGGTCGAGCATCTCGGTCGGGCAGAAGGAGGGGATCTCGCCGGTGAAGCCCGCGTAGTTGTAGTCGAAGGGGTAGAGGCGGCAGACGAGCGGCCGCGTCTCCTCCGGCAGCACACAGCCCTCGGCGCCGAGGAAGGAGCAATCGCCGCCTTCCTTGCGCACGAGCACCGCGCGCGTCCCGTCGGGACCGACGGCGCCGTTGCGCCACTCGGGGTCCGCCGGATCATGTTGGGTGTAGACCGGGTCGGTGGCGACGCGGCGCTCCCAGAAATCACTGCGGCCGGTGAAGGCGGCGATCCGCGCGAGGTCTCCCTGCGTGACGAGGATCTCCGCCTCTTGGCAGCACGTCTTCTGCACCCGCGCGCAGCGCGCGCAGGGGTGCAGGTGCCCGGACTCGGTCATGGCTCTCTGCGCTCCCGCCGGATCCCCGGCGAAACTTGGCCGTCGGCGGGCGAGGGCGCGCCCTCGCCCGCCTCCAGCGGCTCATCGAACGGGCGAGGAGATCGGGTCCGGGTAACGGTACGTCTCACCCGCAAAGTTGCGGATGACGATTTCGTCGCCCTCGCGGCCGACGACGTAGTTCGGCATGAGCGGGATCTTCCCGCCGCCGCCGGGGGCGTCGATCACGTAGGTCGGCACGGCGTAGCCCGTCGTGTGACCGCGCAGGCCCTCGATGATCTCGAGGCCCTTCGAGATCGGGGTGCGCAGGTGCTTCGAGCCCGGGATCAGGTCGCCCTGGTAGAGGTAATAGGGTCGCACGCGCGCGCGCAGGAGCTTGTGCACGAGCGACTTCATGACCTCGACGCTGTCGTTGACGCCGGTCGTGAGCACGGTCTGGCTGCCGAGCGGGATGCCCGCGTCGGCCAACCGCGCCGTCGCCTGGCGCACTTCATCCGTCACCTCGTTCGGGTGCATGAAGTGCACGCTGACCCAAGCCTCGTGCTTGCGGAGGATCGCCGCGAACTCGGGCGTGATGCGCTGGGGCAGCACCGCCGGCACCTTGCTGCCGACGCGCACGAACTCGACGTGCGGGATCGCGCGCAGGCGACCCAGCAGCCAGTCGAGGCGGTCGTCGCTCATCGTCATCGGATCGCCGCCGGAGATCAGCACGTCGCGGATCTCGGGGGTCCGGGCGATGTACGCGAGGGCCTCTTCGTACTGCGCGGTGTTGAAGTGGTACTCGCCCGTCTTGCCGACGAGGCGCGCCCGCGTGCAATACCGGCAGTACGTCGCGCAGAAGCTCGTCACGAGGAAGAGCACGCGGTCCGGGTACCGGTGCACGAGGCCCGGCACGGCCATGTGGTGGTCCTCGCCGAGCGGGTCGTCCGCCTCGGAGGGGTCCGTGTGGAACTCGCCGAGGGTCGGCACCATCGTGATCCGCAGCGGGTCGCGCGGGTCCTCGGTGTCGATCAGCGACGCGTAGTAGGGCGTGATCCCGACGGGCAGGCGGTCGCCGAGCTCGAGGACGGTCGCGCGCTCCTCAGCGGTCAGCGTGAAGACCCGCTCGAGGCCCTCGAGGCTGCGGATGCGGCTGCGGAGCTGCCACTTCCAGTCGTTCCAGTCCGCGTCGGTGACGTCCGGGTAGAACCGGGCGCGGAAGGCGCGGGTGCGCTCGGAGATCACGAACGCCGGCGCCTCAGGCTCGCTCGGCTTCGCCGCGGCGCGGCTGCTGGCTGTCTTGGAGCTCCGCGTGCGGCCTGCGCCGGTGAGCTCTCCACTCGGGCGACCGACGGCGATGCGGCTCGACTTCGTCGACGAGCGTCCGCCGGAGGGTCGCCCCGTAGGTGGATCGGGGACCTCGGGACCGACGGTGCCGAGGCCGACCTCGTGGGGGGTGCTGGCGGAGCGCTTCTCGCTCGTCCCAGCCCCAGAACGCCGAGCGTTCATGCGAGTTGTGGTGCAGCGCCGGGTGGCGGGGAACCGTCCTGCCCGTCGTCCCGCAGAGCGGGCCGAACTTCGCGGGCTGCTTCGGACCCCTTGGGCGCAACGCGCGGAAAAATAGGGGGCGCGCGCTAGGAGTCAAGGGAAGTTGTCGGAATCCGATGCGAAGCCAGCTCAGTCGCCGTAGACCTCGTCGCCAGGAGGCGCTTCGTCGACGCCCTCGTAAGCGCCTTCGGGGTCGATCTCGTCGAGGATCTCGACGTAGCTCGCGTAGCGCGTCGCCGGCAGCTCGCCCGTCTCGGCCGCGTCCGCGACCGCGCAGCCGGGCTCGTGGTCGTGGGTGCAATCGGTGTACGCACAGCGCGCCTGGAACGGGGCGAAGTCCGGGAACTGGTGGCGCAGATCGGCCCGGCGCAGGCCGTACGGCCGGAACACCCGGATCCCTGGGGTGTCGATCACATACCCCCGCCCGTCGGCGCCGAGCTCACCCTCGAGCGGGAACATCCGGCTGAAGGTGGTCGTGTGCTTGCCCTGGGCCCAGTAGGAGGAGATGCGCCCCTCCTTGAGCTTCAAGTGGGGCTGGAGGCGGTTGATCAGGGTCGACTTGCCCGCACCCGAGGGGCCGTACAGCACGCTCACCTTCCCGCGGAGGGCGTCCGCGAGCGCAGCGAGGCCCTCCCCCGTCGTCGCCGACGTCACGAGCACGGGCACCGGGATCGGCGCGTAGGTCTGGCGCAGCTCCTCGATCCGCGCGGGCTTCACGAGGTCGGCCTTGTTCAGGACGAGCGACGCCGGAATATCGTGCCAGTGGCAGGCTGCGAGGATCCGGTCCGTCCGGTTGCTGGAGAACCCCGGGTGCTTCACCGAGCCGATGCACAGGAGCTGGTCGACGTTCGCCACCAGGACCTGCTCGCGCGGGTCGTGGCTGGACGCCACCCGGCCGAGGTAGTTCCGGCGCGGCTCGATGACCTCGAGGCTCGCCGGCTCGGTCGCCAGGTTCACCTGCACGAGGTCGGCGACCGCCGCCGGGTTCTTCTCGGTCGTCCGCTCCTCGAAGAAGGACCCGCGCAGGGCGGCTTGGACGACCCGGCGCTCCCCCTCGAGCTGGACATGGACGACCTTGGCGTCGACCTGGATCACCCTCCCCCGCGTCAACTCCGGCATGCCACCGTAGGGTACCCCAGCGGGCCCCGCCCCGCGTTACCCTCGCTGCCGCCATGAGCCACCTCCTGAACTGCACCGCCGCGCTGGCGGTCTCTCTGCTCCCGCTCCTCGCCGCGTGCCGCACGCCCGCTGGGCCCGCGGCGGCCGAGCTCGTCCTGACCCGCGAGGTCGCGTACGCCGCCGAGGGTGTCCCCCTGACCGGGTACCTGGCGCAGCCTGCGGACACGTCGCGGCCCCGGCCGGGGGTCGTCATCGTGCACGAATGGTGGGGTCACAACGACTACGTCCGGCGCCGCGCCGAGCAGCTCGCGCAGGAGGGCTACGTCGCCTTCGCGCTCGACATGTACGGCACCGGCAAGACGGCGAGCCACCCGCAGGACGCCGGCGCGTTCATGCAGGAGGTCATGGGCAACGCCGCGGTGATGGAGGCGCGCTTCCGCGCCGCCCTCGCCGTCCTGCGCGGGGTCGAGGGGGTCGACCCGGAGCGCACGGGGGCCCTCGGGTACTGCATGGGGGGCGGGATCGTCCTCCGCATGGCGCGGGCGACGGACGAGCTCGACGCCGTCGCGAGCTTCCACGGCTCCCTCGGTGCCGCGCTCGGGGTCCCCGACACGGGGGGCGCGAAGGCCGTCTTCCTCGCCCATGGCGCGGCCGATCCGTTCGTGGCCAACGAGACCCTCGCGGCCCTGGAAGCGGAGCTGAAGGCGAGCCCCGCGATCCGGGAGGTCGTGGTGGCGAGCTACCCAGGGGTCACCCACGGCTTCACGAACCCCGCGGCGACGCAGAAGGGCGTGGAGTTCGACCTGCCCCTGTGCTACGACGCCGACGCCGACGCGCAGAGCTGGCGGACGACGCTGGACCTCTTCGCGCGGTGGTTGCGCTGAGCGCCGGGGCGTAGCCCAGTCGGGGAGTCGCGCGGAGCCGAGACCCCTGGAGTCCCGGCACGTGGGGCGCCCTGCGGGCTCGGCGGCACCGGGCGGCCCCGCGCGGGGGCTCCTACGTCGACTGCGGGTCTGCGAGCCAGCCCTGGAGCCGGTCGAGCCATGGTCCCGGACGCAGGCGGTCACCGGACGCGCGCGCGCCTGCGGCGAGGCGCGCGGCGAGCTCGGGGTCGGCGCTGAGCCGCGCCATGGCGGTCGCCAGCGCGACGCTGTCCTGCGCGGGTACGAGGAGGCCGTTCACTCCGTCCTCGACGAGCTCCTCCAGCGCTCGGAAGCGCGACGCCACGATGGGCAGGCCGACCTGGAGCGCCTCCACGACGATCCCGGGCAGGCCCTCGCCGCTGTGGTAGGTCGGAAACACGAGCGCGTCGTGGGCCGCGAGCACGTCCGGCACGCGCGCGCTCGGCACGGGCCCGCCGTAGGACCAGCTCGGGTGCGCCGCCAAGGTGCCGAGGTCGAAGCCCGGCATCGCGGGCCCGTGCACCGTCAGCGTCACCTCGCCTCCGACGCGCTGGATCGCCTCGACCGCCTCGACGACCCCCTTCTCGCGCCGGAGCTGCGCGAGGAACAGGAACCGCTGCGCGCGGCGTCCGGGGCGCGGTGGCCGCTGCGGGAGATCGCGTGTCGTCGGGAACCACTCGACGCGCGCGAGGGCGTCGAAGCGGCCGCAGAGCGCGCGTGTCTGCAGGAGGACGCGCTCGACGCTGCCGAGCGCCCGCCGGAACAGCGCGCGCTGCCAACGCGGCGCGCGCTCGTAGAAGAGGTCGAGGTCGCCGCCGAAGACCCGCAGGACGAGCCGCGTGCGGCGGGCGCGACAGGCGGCGGCGACGAGCGGCAGCGAGGCCAGCGCTGCCCCGGACGAGACGTTCCAAAGCACCACGTCGTACCGGCCGCGGCGCAGGCGCCCGAGGAGCGCTCCGAGGCCGCGCAGGTCCAGCGCCGCACGGCCCAATCGGCCGCGCCCAGCCCGCGGGCGGGAGGTGTCATGGACCTCGAACGCGAGCTCGGTGCGGGCCAGCCCCTCCACGAGGGCGCGGAACGAGACCTTCGTCCCGCCGATGACGTCCCCCTCGATCGGCAGCGGCCCGACCAGCAGCGTGCGTGCTCCGGCGGCGATCACGCTGTGACCTGGAACCGCTGCATCCAGCGGCCGAGCTGCGCCAGCAGCCAGACCCTACCGGCTGCGGCTTGGGACGAGAGCGCGCGCCCGGCCCGGTGCGCTGCGCGGCCCTCTGCGAGGGTCCGTGCGAGGGCGCGCGGCTCGAAGAGCTCCGCTGCGGCGCTGCCTCTTGCGTAGAGCGCTTCGAAGAGCTCCCAGAAGTCGGCGTTGAACCAGCCGTGCAGCGGCAGGCCGAAGCCCCGCTTCGGATGGGAGTAGACCGCGTCCGGAAGGTAGGGGCGCCCAGCCTCGCGCAGGATGTGTTTGCCGATGCGCCCGCGGACCTTCAGCGCCAGCGGGCACTTCAGAGCGAATTCGACGATCCTGCGGTCGAGGAGCGGGACGCGCACTTCGAGGCTCGCCGCCATACTCATCCGGTCGACCTTGGTCAGGATCGCCGACTGCATGTAGGTCTGTGCGAGCGTCGACATCGCGAAGTCCTCGGGCGCGAGGCTAGCGAGCGCCTCCGCGTCGCCCGCGAACGCGGGCCGTAGCGGCGTCGAAATGCTGCCCCGAACGAGTGCGCGCGCTTCGCTCTCGCTCCAAAGACTCATCATTCGGCGCACTTGCTCCAGAGGCTCGCAGAACGTGAGCTCGAGGCCCTTGCGCGCGCGCCGCGCATGCTGGACGGCGGGGCCCACTGCGAGCGACGCCGCGCCGGCGAGCGCGAGCTGACCGATGCGGCGCACGACCGCTGGCGTATGCGCGCGCACACGCTGCACTCGCGCTGCCCAATGCATGTGGTCGTAGCCCCCGAAGAACTCATCGCCCCCGTCGCCGGAGAGGATGACCGTCACCTCCTGCCGGGCGAACTTCGAGACGAGGTAGGTCGGAATGCACGACAGGTCGCCGAGCGGTTGCCCGACGTGCTCGACGATGACGTCGAGGAGCGCTGGGTCGAAGCTCGCGTCTTCGACACGCAGCTCGTGGTGGACGGTGCCGATGTGTTCGGCGACCGCGCGCGCGATGGCGCTCTCGTCGAAGTCAGGCGAGCTGAAGCCGACGTTGAAGCTGTGGATCGGCGCGCCATTTGCGCGCGCTGCAAACGCCGCCACCGTCGATGAGTCGATCCCGCCCGAGAGGAAGACACCCACCGGCACATCGGCGACGAGCTGTGACTGGACGGTCTCCGCGAGGAGCGCGCGGAGCTCTGCGATCGCCTCGCGTTCTTCGCGCGGCTCGGGCGTCAGTCGCAGGGCCCAATACTGCTCCACCTGGACCCGGCCGTCGCGCCAGCGGAGCCAGTGGCCCGCAGGGAGCTGCTTCACACCCTCGAAGAGGGTCCAGGGATCCCCGACGGCTCGATCCACGAGCAGCATCGCCAGCGCGTCGCGATCGAGCTTGCGCGGGACGGCGGGGTGCGCGAGCAGGCTGCCTAGTTCGCTCGAGAAGACGAGCGCTCCGTCCGGGCCGAGCCAGTAATAGAGCGGCTTGATGCCGATGGGATCCCTGGCCACGAACACGCTGCCATCGTCACGGTCGTGGACCGCGAAGGCGAACATGCCATTGATCGCGTCGAGCGTCGCGGCTCCGTGGCGTGCGTAGTGCTGGAGCAGGACCTCGGTGTCGGAGCTCGTGCGGAAGGTCGCCCCTTCGCGCTCCAGCGCGCGGCGCAGCGCGCCGTGGTCGTACAGCTCCCCGTTGTAGACGATGGTGAAGCGACCGTCGTCCGTCTGCATCGGCTGGTGACCGCCCGCGAGGTCGACGATCGAGAGGCGGCGCATCCCCAGCGCCGCCGAGCCGAGGCCCGCCACCCCGCCGTCGTCCGGACCGCGGTGCCGCAGCGCCGCGTTCATCCGGTCCACGAGGCTCGGGTCGACGATCCCGCGTTGGACGACTCCGTTGATTCCGCACATGGCCTGCTCTGCTGGGTCTCTTCGTCGGTTCGGGTGCGAGGGTGGACCGGAGCCTATCAGTTCTCGATGCGACCGAACGGCTTCCACACCCCTGGGGTGCCCGCGGTGATGCAGATGGAGCCGACGTAGCCGCCCGTGGCAGGGTTACGGGTGAGCGCGATGTCGCCGCGCCGAGCGGGGCGGCCCGCGAGCTGCTGGTTCCCGAAGCGGATGAACGGGTCGATGTGGTTCGACCCTTGCGCGGAGCCATCGTGGACCGCGTCCCGCGCTGCCCCCGCTGCCAAGCCCTCGAGGCTCCCCAGCTCGTTACCGCGCACGACGACGTCGGTCGCTTGGTTGATGAGCTGGATCTGAGAGAGGTTCGTCAGTCCGGAAGTGCCGCTGTTCATCACGAGGTTGTCGACGATCATCGCGGCCTGGACCGTCGAGACGAGAATCCCATTGCGCTCCGACTCGAAGACAGAGTTCTGAGCGACGAGCGCGCCCGCATGGTTCTCGACGTAGATCCCATTCTGGCCGCAGGCGCGCACGGAGTTGCCCGTCACGACGGTCTGAGTCCTGCGGTCGGAGTTGCCGTTCGCAAGGCGGATGCCGCCGGAGACGTTGCCGTTCGTCGGATTCGTGACGCCTGTGATGCGATTGTGGGCGACGGTCGTGCCGACGGGTGGGGCGCCGTTCTCGAGCGCATTCACGAGGATGCCTATCCCGACGCCCGCCTCGATGACGTTGTGCGCGCAGACGACGTCGGTATTGCTCGAGAGCTGGATCCCCGTCCCTACGATCGTTCCGGACGGGGTCCGGTGGCCGCCGAAGTTGGTGACTTCATTGTGCTGGACTCGCACGCGGCGCGAGGCGTTGACGTAGAGCGCTGACTTGGAAGCGTTCACCACGCTGCAGCCCGTGATCGTCAAGCCCGAGACACCCGACACCGCGATCCCGTCGACGTCACAGCTGTCGATGCGGACGCGCTCGAGGTGGACCTGGCTGCCGCCGAAGACCTGCAGCAGCCCGTGGCCCAGTCCTTGCCCGTGGCCTTTGAGCCCCCTCAGGGTGACGTCCCGCAGCGTGAAGCCGCTCACGTCCCGCACACGGAGCAACTGCACTGCGCCCTGCGTTTCGATCAACGCAGCGCTCGGGCCGCCTTCGACGAGCATCGGCCCCTCCACGAGCACACACCAGGACTGACCTGGCGCGCGCGAGACGCGCACGGGGAAGTTGGGCAGCCGCAGCGTGCCGCCGGACGCAGCGGCAAAGGCGCGGCGGACCTCGTTCGAGTAGTCCACACTGCCGTCCGTCACGAAGCCGAGCGGCAAGAAGTCGATCAGCTCGAAGTTGCGCGAAAGGCGCGGGTTCGTCGAGGGCGGGGGTGAGACGACGCGCGGGGTGAACATCGGACCCGGCGAGCTCACGATGGCCACCGTACCGACGACCGTCAACGTGGCCAACGCCACGAGGAGGACTTGGGTCAGCTTCATTGCGAGTGGTCGAGCGCGTAATCCGCGCGGCGAGCGGGGACTTGGATGAGCTCGTCGAGCTCGGGTGAGTACGCGGAGAGCGCTCCGCCGAAGACGCAGCCGGTGTCGAGCCCGAGCGCGACGAGCCGCCCCGCCCGCGAATGCGCGCGGGGCATGGCGCTGTGGGTATGGCCGAAGAGGACGAGCTCGGGCCCGCACCAGTCCTCGTACCACCACGGGCGGCCGCGGCGCTCCAGGCGGCGGATCCCGGTCAGCACAGCGGGGTCCTGGGACTCGGGCGACCGGTCGGGCTCGAAGCCAGCATGCACGACGAGCCACTCGCGTCCGTCGACGTTCGGCCCAGCCGTGGGGATGTCCGTACGGCGCAGCAGGTAGCCGGAGTGGCGCGTCGCAGTGA
>Ga0169931_10010184_pt1 | contig 13416 bp, 12 predicted proteins | sample Kivu_15m_20L_FD_129675 | JGI IMG/M metagenome (GOLD analysis project Ga0169931, IMG submission 129675) | Freshwater microbial communities from Lake Kivu, Western Province, Rwanda to study Microbial Dark Matter (Phase II) - Kivu_15m_20L... | ecosystem: Environmental > Aquatic > Freshwater > Lake...
TCAAAATCCACCCGTTGTGAAGGACCATATTTCGGATCCTCTCCCTCGGCCTTGGTTTGACCGAAAGGTCGATGAATTGGAACATCGGAAGGAATGATAGAACTCGAACGGCCATGGTAGCCTACCGGTAGCCACAACCAATTAGGAAGCAAAGCGTTCGCAGGATCTCGAAACATGCACCCTACATTCGTCGCATGTTCCTTCGACGAATAAAAATCTGTGTAATCACCTATTTCAATGGGAAGGTGAAGGTTTACCTCATTTACCGCAACTAATATTTCCTTACAATCTAACGAATTGCTCTGTAATTCGTGGTTATTTTCTTCAAACAAGAGGGATAACCTACTCCGTAAATTCCGGGTAGCAAGTTTACCTTGTTTCATTATGGCATTCAGCGAATCAGAATCGAAATCCTCTATGGAATAAGGTAGGTCTTTTAAATACCCACGGCGAAACAAGGCCGCCAAATTAACCACTTGATTCCCAATTCTCGTTGCCACAAACCGGGGACCTTTATCGATACTTGCTATACCAAAGGGAATGTTTTGCAGGGGAAAATCCGATCCTTGGGGTACCGGAATCCATGCCATCAGGGAAGGGTTGTTCGCAGCTATCATAGTAAAAATTAAACGTTAAAACGGAAATGCATGATATCACCGTCCATGACCAAGTACTCCTTACCTTCGACCTTGAATTTTCCGGCATCTTTCACAGCAGATTCAGAACCGAGGGCAACATAATCATTGTACTTCATGACCTCTGCGCGGATAAAACCTTTTTCAAAATCGGAATGAATAACGCCAGCGGCTTGAGGGGCCGTAAATCCTTTATGAATTGTCCAGGCACGTACTTCTTTGACGCCTGCCGTAAAATAGGTTTGTAAATTGAGTAATGCGTAGGCAGAACGAATTAAACGATTCACTCCAGGTTCCTCGAGACCCAATTCATCCAAGAACATTTTACGCTCTTCGTACGTTTCGAGTTCTGTAATATCTGCCTCAATTTTTGCTCCAATCACCAGTACTTCGGCATTTTCATTGGCCACTGCTTCACGCACCTTGTCCACGTAGTGGTTTCCTTCAAGAACCGCGGCTTCATCTACATTGCAAACGTACATAACGGGTTTGGAAGTAATCAAATTAAACCGTTTAATGAGCTCCATTTCATCGGAATCAAAACCCATTCCCCGTACGGAGAAACTTTGCTCCAAGCCCGTTTTAATTTTAAGGGCTAATTCGTTTTCTTTGAGCGCCTCCTTATCGCCGGATTTAATAACCCGAGCAAGGCTTTGTATCTTTTTTTCAATCGTTTCTAAATCTTTAAGCTGCAATTCAATATCGATTATTTCTTTGTCACGAATTGGATTTACGTTGCCATCCACATGCACAATATTCCCATCATCAAAACACCTTAAAACATGCAAGATTGCATCGGTTTCTCGAATATTCGCCAGAAATTGATTTCCTAATCCTTCCCCTTTGGAGGCTCCTTTAACCAATCCTGCAATGTCCACGATTTCCATGGTGGCAGGAACCACTCGCTCGGGGTTTACCATGGACTCCAATTGTTCTAAACGCGGATCTGGAACTGAAATAGTACCCACGTTAGGTTCAATCGTACAAAAAGGAAAATTAGCGGACTGCGCTTTCGCATTGGATAAACAATTGAACAAGGTTGATTTCCCTACGTTAGGCAAACCCACAATTCCACACTTTAATGACATAATTGGACTATTTCGACAAAAAGAATTGTCAGATTTTACAAAATATATAATATTACGCAAAATTAAAAAATAAACGTGGTTCTACAACTTACAAGAGCGCTTATCCTTCCCCTAATGGTATTGGGTTTTACGCTTCAAATTAACGCACAAAGCGATAGTGTTTTTATTCGACGAATCTACGACGAAGCCTTGTTACGAGGAAAAGCATACGAAGACTTGCGATCGCTGTGCAAGGATATTGGCGCGCGCTTATCGGGTTCCTCTGAAGCGGCCATGTCGGTGCGATGGTCTGAACAAAAAATGAAAGAATACGGATTTGACCGAGTGTATTTACAACCCATCATGGTGCCCCATTGGGAACGGGGAAATCCAGAATCGGCTTGGATTACCTTAGCCAATGGCCGCATTGAAAAGCTTACGTTGGCGGCCTTAGGCGGATCCGTTTCTACCCAGGGATTATTGGAAGGCGAAGTAGTCATGTTTTCACACCTGGACGAACTTAAAAAAGCAAAAAAATCGGAAGTTGAAGGAAAAATCGTTTTCCTTAACCAAGCCATGAATGCGGCGGATATACAAACATTCAAAGCCTATGGAGCGTGCTATCCAATCCGTGGTAATGGAGCCGTTGAAGGAGCAAGGCTTGGCGCAAAGGCCGTTGTGATTCGTTCTTTGGGTCTACCGAAAGATGATTTTCCACACACGGGAAGCATGCGGTATGAAGACAGTATCCCTAAAATACCTGCAGCAGCGCTCTCCACAGCGGACGCCGATTATCTTGCCGACGTACTTACCCAAGATAAAAAAATCCGTTTTTCCATGGAATTAGACTGCCGGTTATTTCCAGACGAACCCTCCTTTAATGTCATTGGTGAATTGCGAGGACGAAAATTCCCTGAACAAATAATCACCCTCGGAGGCCACTTGGATTCTTGGGACCAAGGCGAAGGAGCCCACGACGACGGCGCAGGCGTTATCCATTGTTTAGAAGCCCTGAGGATTTTAAAAACTCTCAAGTATCAACCTGAACATACTTTACGAGTCGTGTTCTTTATGAACGAAGAGAACGGAAACATGGGAGGAAAAAGCTATGCACAACGCTCCAAGGAACAAAACGAAATCCACCTTGCTGCATTAGAAAGCGATCGAGGAGGCTTCACGCCCCGAGGGTTTGGATGCGATGGAAATGAAATCGTATTTCAAAAGTTTCTTGCCCTTGCCCCTTTATTCAAACCCTATGACTTACATATTTGGGAACAGGGAGGTGGAGGTGTTGACATAGGCCCTTTAAAAGAAGTTCACAAAGGGATTAGTTTATTCGGTTTCATTCCCGACAGCCAACGGTATTTCGACGTGCATCACGCGGACAGCGACGTATTTGAAAACGTTAACCGACGCGAATTGGAATTAGGCGCTGCATCCGTATCAGCGTTAATTTACCTAATAGACCGAAGAATCTTTGGAAATTGATTCAGGTTTATTTCTCGGTATTGATTTGATCTTCGAAAACTTGATTGATAGCAGATTTCTCCAATCGAATCTTAGAACCTTCTGAATTGATCAATACCGTGGTATCGGAAACCTCTAAAATTTTACCATGAATTCCACCGATGGAAATAACCTTGTCCCCCACTTTCAATGATTCTCGGAACTTTTTTAATTCTCGCTGCTTTTTCGCTTGAGGTCGTATCATAAAAAAATAGAATACTACCAACATGAGGAGAATCATAATTAATTGAGCGGGCATAATGTATTGTGTTTTAAATTTATACTGGGTATTACTTAATTTTCGCCTTGATGAATAATACTTTCGGCGAATCTTTTGTATTTGTCATTAAGGTAACGGTTTTCTTAATTTCCTTACCTGGAGTTGCATTATCTGTACTTACTTTGGCAACAATTTCCGTTGATTGACCAGGGGCAATCGGTTTTTTGGGTTTGTCGGCGACGGTGCAAGAGCAAGAAGGTCGCACATCGCTGATAACCAACGGAGAATCCCCTGTGTTTTTAACGGTAAAGACCGCACGAATTTCTTCGCCTTTTACGATCGTACCAGCATTATACTCCTCGTTTACCTGCATCGTTGTTCTCTTTCCAACGGCTATTTCGTTGTCCGTTATTGAACTGTCCTCTGTTGAACAGGCAAAGAGGACCAGCGTTAACATCATTATTACAGTTGTTTTCATTTTATTCATTCTAATAATCCACGACCAATTTTACGAAATCTGCCTTCAGATTTCAATTTGAGTACAATATTATCCAAAATTCCGTTAATAAAAACATTACTTTTCGGGGTGCTGTAAAACTTAGATATCTCTATGTACTCATTCAAGGTTACCTTAGACGGTATGCTGGGACACCACAACAATTCACTGATTCCCATTTTTAACATAACCATATCCATCTTAGCAATGCGATCAGACTCCCAATTCGCCGAAGTTTCAGCAATTAAGGCTTCGTATTCAGCATCGTTATCAATGGTTTTTCGCAGCAGCAATTCTACAAATTCTTGTTCGTCATCTCCTTCTTTGAATAAAGGCATCGGTACCAGGTCTTCTTCCGCTTGCAAGGCCTTTATCGTTTTGATGACCATGGAACAGCACAAATCCAAATCGTCCATCCAATAAATACTACGCTCCTCAAAAAAATGATACACTTGTGAATTATTGGCAATCAACTCCTTGAAAAACTGCACTGCAAACTGACGATCCAACTCATACTCCGAAGCAGAATTGGCCATATACAAGGCATAAACCTCTGAATCTCGGGCGGCATTGAAAAGGCGTTTAAACATTTCTTTATTTTCAACTCCCAACCAATCTATTTTGCGCTGCCGAGCCACGTTGGCCAGCGACCTGGATGATATTATTTGACGAAAAACAGGATTTTCCACGAACTTCATGCTGGGATTTAACTCCTTTTCTGTTGGCCGAAGTTTCTTCTTTCCATCCTCAATTTTATACTCAGCCGCTCGCACAATAGGCTCAAACGACATCAATAGCAACAAATACATGTCGTACATGCGATCGAGTGAAAGCGTAAGCTCTTTGGCTACTTTGGAATAATCCTTGGAACCGTTCTGATAGTACGCGTAGAGTAGTTGTAGTACCTTAATACGTAGGTGCCTGCGATTGAGCATTTTATTGATTCAAGGTGCCTTTAGCTTTAATTCTCTCTTCAGCCATGAGGTTAGCGATTTGGAAGGAGGGAAGATCTTCCTGCAACGCTCGTCTAAGAATGGACTCCACGGTATCATAGATTTCCTCTGCCTTTTTCTTCGACCATTCCAGCGAATTTCCAGAAACTTCAGAGAAACAATTAATGACTCCCCCTGCATTAATGGCAAAATCAGGTGCGTAAAGAATCCCGATATCCATTAAAGCTTTGCCGTGTTTTTGTTCTTCCAAAAGCTGATTATTCGCTGCTCCAGCAACGATACTGCACTTCAAGCGACTTAGGGTCTCATCGTTAATGGTTGCCCCTAAGGCACAAGGCGCGTAGATATCCATGGGGACATCGTAAATTTCATCGGGTTTTACCACTTTTACGTCGCATTCTTTTACCATGGCATTAAGCGATGCTTCATGGATGTCCGTTACCGTTACGTGCGCGCCTTCTTGGGTAAGAAAGCGAACCAAATATTGACCAACATGGCCAACCCCTTGAACGGCCACCTTTTTACCCATTAGGGAATCGGAACCTGTTTGCACTTTTACAGCGGCCTTCATTCCCATGTATACACCAAGAGCCGTAACAGGCGAAGGGTCACCACTTTTTCCAGGTAAGCCGACCACGTGCTTGGTTTCTTTACTCACCCACTCCATATCCGTCGGGTTTATACCCACATCTTCAGCGGTGATATACTTACCTGCGAGGGAATCTACAAATTGCCCAAAGCGACGAAACAATGCTTCTGATTTCATGGAGTGTGAATCGCCAATGATTACGGCCTTTCCTCCACCGAGTGCCAAGTTGGAAATCGCGTTCTTATAGGTCATTCCACGCGACAAGCGCAATACATCCCTTAGGGCGTCTGCCTCGTTGGAATATTTCCACATGCGTGTACCCCCTAAAGCTGGACCAAGCACGGTACTGTGAACTGCAATTATCGCTTTCAATCCTGTTACTGCGTCGTTGCAAAAAAGCACCTGTTCATGGCCCATGGTCACCATTTTTGCCATGATATCAAGTTCTGTAGACCTTGATATATCCGTTGTGTTGCTCACCATATCGCTCGTTAATCTATCAATTTTCAACTTATAGAAGTACCTTTGCACTCTAGCCGGCAAAATTAGCAATTAATTCGCATGAAACATTTAGCGAGCTTGAATAAATACTTTGTTACCTACAAATGGCATTTTGTTCTTGGCATCGTATTTACCATTGCCAGTAATTACTTCGGAGTGCAAATGCCCAAATACGTAAAACAAAGCATTGATGAACTTCAAAACGCGAATTATGACCTGGAAACGCCCCTCCTCTTAGCGCTAATGGTAGGAGGCTGGTTTATCCTTTTGTCCTTGGGTAAAGGTTTGTTCCTGTTCTTTATGCGCCAAACCATCATTGTAATGTCACGCCGAATTGAATATGACATGAAAAATGAAATATTCAAGCATTATCTATCCTTAGACTCCAACTTCTTTAAGCAGCATAAAATTGGTGATTTGATGAACAGAATTTCCGAGGACGTAAGCCAAGTTCGGATGTATTTAGGTCCCGGTGTTATGTATTCCCTGAACTTAATTGTGCTCACGATTCTGAGCATTTATCAAATGATGGAAATCAGTGTAACCTTGACCCTGTATACGTTAATACCCTTACCCCTTTTATCGCTGATCATTTACAAGGTTTCGAATCGAATCAATCGGAGCAGTAAAGAGGTGCAGGAAGAGCTTTCGAATATTACGACCATTGTTCAGGAATCGATCACTGGAATTAGGATCATTAAAGCCTACGACCAATTTGAAAACAACGCTCAAAAACTAAGCAATGCCTCCGAATCGTATAAACGGCGTAGCATGCAATTGGTGCGAATAAATGCGTTATTCATGCCGGCGATACTTTTATTAATCGGCCTTTGTACCTTACTCATGATATGGGTTGGAGGTGGATTAACGGGAAGCAACCAATTATCCTTAGGGGCGATTGTAGCCTTTTTGTTATTTGTGAATAACCTCACTTGGCCCTTTGTTTCTATTGGCTGGGTTACATCGATCATTCAAAGGGCTGAAGCTTCCCAACAGCGCATCAATGAATTTCTTAAAACAGAACCAACCATACAAAATGTTTCCGAAACCCCTTTTAGCTTCGAAGGACACCTTGAATTAAAGCATGTTGGACTTACTTACCAAAATACTGGCATTACAGGACTTGAGGGGATTAGCTTTCAAATGCAGAAAGGCGATACGGTCGGTATAACGGGTAAAACAGGCTGCGGAAAAAGCAGCATCGTCGGATTATTAACACGCCAGTTCGATCCGAGCATGGGTGAAATCCTAGTCGACGGTAAGGATTTAAAAGAAATTCATTTAGAGGATTTCCGTAAATCAGTCGCCTTGGTTCCGCAGGAGGTTTTTTTGTTTTCGGATACCATTCGAAACAATGTTTCCTTTGGTAGTTTGTTTCCTGTAAGCGATGAAGAAATCATTGAAGCGCTGAAGTTGGCGCATGTTTGGCATAATATCGAACTTTTTCCGCAAGGACTTGATACCCAACTCGGTGAATTAGGCATCAACTTAAGCGGTGGTCAAAAACAACGGATCAATATCGCCAGGGCATTGATACGCAAACCCAAACTTCTTATCCTTGATGATTGCCTTTCGGCGGTGGATACCGAAACGGAAAATATCATTTTGCACAATTTAGCTCAATTACCCTATCAACCGACTATTGTAATGGTGGGGCACCGGATTTCTTCTCTTGGAAATTGCCGCAAAATTATTGCATTAGACCATGGTAAAATTATTGAAATGGGAAGACCAGAAGAACTCATACAACGCAAAGGGTTTTATTATGATTTGGTAGAACAACAAAAGCAAGATCCTACCCCTAGCGTTTGAAAGCCATGCTTCGAATTGCTTTAATTTCTGACACCCATGGCGATCTCGTTGCAGATGTATTGCCGTACCTACAAGAAGTTGACGAAATTTGGCATGCCGGTGATATCGGATCCTTGAAGGTCATTGATGCATTAGAAGCCCTAAAACCTTGTCGGTTCGTTTATGGAAATATCGATGATGCCATGGTTCGAAGAACGGTCCCGTTGGTACAAATCTTCGTCATCGACGGATTAAAATTTTGCCTTACGCATATTGCTGGTAGACCAGGGAAAGTAACTGCTGAAGTGAAAAAATTAATCGAAAAGGAAAAACCGAACGTATTCATCTGTGGGCACTCGCACATAGCGTTGGTCCAATTCGATGCTAAGGCTGATTTACTTTGGTTGAATCCCGGCGCCTGCGGCATTAAGGGCTTTCACAAAATAAGGACCTTCTTTCGTTTCTCCATTTCCGATGGCAAATGTTGTCAACTAGAGGTCGTTGAACTTCCTCGTTATCCTAGCCATTCGTTGATCCAAGATCCTGCGTTGTAGGTAGTTTGCGCCCCATCGCTCATATTTTTCAATACCACTTGTTGCTTCGCTGCCTCCTCGTCTCCATAAAACACTACCCATTTAGCACCTCGATCGTTGGCGTATTTCATTTGTTTTTGGAGTTTCGATGCACTCGGATAAACTTCAACGATATGATCCCGAGACCTTAAAGCATTTGCCCAAACATCGCATTGATCAGCGGTGGATTCCGAAAAATTCAAAAACAACACTTCAGGTCCTTCGCTCAAACTGGCAGGAAACAAATTCAAAGAATTCAACACATCGTAAATCCGATCCGCCCCGAATGAAATTCCTACTCCTGATAATCCTTTTAACCCAAACAATCCCGTCAGGTCGTCGTAACGCCCACCACCACAAATACTGCCCATTTCCACTTCGTGCGCTTTCACTTCTATGATGATGCCGGTATAATAGTTTAATCCGCGAGCAAGGGTCACGTCCAACTCTAACAATTCATGGTTTGCGTTAAAGTCGTGAAGTTTCGAATGCACGAAAGCCAATTCTTCAAGACCTTTTAAACCAATTTCACTGCCTCTTAGAAACACCTTTAGCTTTTCAAGGCGAGTCTCAAAACTACCGTCCAGTGAAAACAATGGATCTATTTTATCCAACACCCCCTGGTTAAAACCTTTGGAAACGAGTTCATCGACCACTCCTTCTTTTCCAATTTTATCGAGCTTATCCAAAGCCACCGTCAAAGTAATGAGCTCTTGTTCCACACCGCACACTTCCGCGATTCCGCTCAAAACTTTTCGATTGTTTAATTTAACGGTGAATCCTGGTAGATTTAAACCCGATAGAACTTGCTTAATGATGCGTATTAGCTCTACTTCATTCCTTAATGAATCCGAACCAACGACGTCACCATCGCATTGATGAAACTCTTGATAACGTCCGTGCTGCGGTCGATCGGCCCGCCAAACCGGTTGAATTTGATATCGTTTGAAAGGAAAGCAGAGCTCGTTTTGGTGTTGAACTACAAAACGTGCGAAAGGCACGGTTAAATCGTAACGCAAGGCTTTTTCGGAAATGGAGTTTGCGAATTTGGCTAACTCATCATTTTGAAGTGCTTGTACGTCGGCTTTTTTTACTTTCTCTCCTGAATTCAAAATACGAAATATGAGGCGATCCCCTTCATCACCGTATTTCCCCATCAAGGTGCTCGAAAGTTCGAAACTAGGAGTTTCAATGGGTTGATATCCATAGGTTTGAAAAGCCTTAGCAATGGCCTTGAAAATATATTCGCGCTTGCGGACATCCACGGGCAAGTGATCCCGAGTACCTTTGGGAGTGTTCAGTTTATTGCTCATAATGTTTTGTCTCGGTATAAATCCAATAACACCCCATCCGACAAGCCCATTTTTGGCACAAAAACCTCCTTTAAATCAAGGGAATTAAGCACGAAAGTGTATATCTGCATGGCAGGAACAATCACGTCAGCCCTGTCCTCTTTAATTGGAAAACGAAGAAGACGTTCTTCCAGCGAAAATTCTTCTAACGTTTTAACCAACGAATCCAGCTGGTGAATTGTTACGGGATCTTTAGAGGAGTTTTCTAAGACCTTATGCACACTATTGATGGTTCCCCCGGAACCGAAAATTCGTTGTGGATTATGCGGTGCAATCTCGGTGGCTATCCAATCGCGCATTTTATCCCATTCTTCGGGTTTTACCTTGTTTTTGAGCATTCGAACGCTGCCTATTTGGAACGATTTTGCTGCATGTATCTGATTATCTTGAAATAAGGTGATTTCCGTACTTCCTCCGCCAACATCGACCAAGAGGTAATTGGTTTTTATGTTGTGCATCAACTGAAACGTCAAATACACCAGCTCTGCCTCTTCTTTTCCTGAAATCACCTCCAAGGTAATCCCTGTTTCTTTGAATACCCTGCTTTGAATGCGCTTGGAGTTGTTGCTGTCGCGCATTGCCGATGTGGCAACGGCTCGATAGGCATCTACCTTATAAAAGGCCAACATCGCTTTAAAAATCTTCATTCCTTCTAAAAAACGCTCTATTTTTGCATCAGAAATTCTACCTTTTTCGAACACATCATCACCCAATCTAACGGGCAATCGCAAATAGGCAATTTTAGCGTATTGCCAAACGCCTAAGGGCTTTTTAACCTCAGCAATCAGCACCCTAATTGCGTTTGAACCTACATCAATAGCACCTAACTTCATTTGCACAAAAATAGAAATCCTTAACTTTGTGCGACAAGGGTTATGAAAAAAAGTCGATTTATCTTTGAAAATAATGAAAACCCTCAGGTGGGGGGATTCTTGCTCTCAGACCCATTTCAAGGCGACGCTTATTTTGAACGATCGGTAGTTTACCTCTGCCAATACGATGCTGAAGGAGTTTTCGGTTTTGTTTTAAACAATCCTTTAAACCTTACCTTGGGCGACGTGATTGAAGACTCTCCATTCTCTGAATTCCCCATATTTATCGGCGGACCCGTATCCAAAAACCAACTATTTTTCTTACACAATCTTGGACAACAAGTCCCACACTCTTTGGATTGCGGTAATGGTGTGTTCTTTAGCGGTGATTTTGATGCACTCAAGGAATGTTACGATAAGCTCAATTTTTCCACCAACCGAGTTCGGTTTTTTGTAGGGTATTCAGGTTGGGATTCAGGTCAGCTGGAACAGGAAATCGAAAATCATTCTTGGATTGCGGTAAATAATCTTGCCTCCGGTTATATTTTCCATGATAATTCAAAGGATTTATGGAAAGAATGCATGGATGCTCAAGGCGCCAAATTCAAAATAATTGCCCGATTCCCTAAAAATCCGAGCGATAATTAGAAATTTCCCGAAATAATTCTAAATAATTCCTTACCTTTGCACCCTTGAAAATGGTCATGGTTCGAACCGGCATGGCAAAATAATAACCCCTTTCGAAGCCCGAACCTTCGGAATACAAAAACAAAGCCTATGGCAAAGAATACCAAAAAAGAAGTCCCTTCACAAGGGAATGCAGATTTCGACTGGGAAGCGTTATCCTTGGATGGATATACCCAAATTGAACGTTCCGAGATGTCGGACAAATACGAAAAAACCTTAACTTCTATCAACGAAAAAGAAGTCATTCAAGGTGTGGTCGAGGTTATCACTAAAAAAGAAGTTATCATCAATATCGGATACAAATCCGAAGGAGTTGTTCAAGCCAACGAGTTCCGTTACAATCCTGACTTAACGGTTGGTGATACGGTTGATGTATACGTTGAAACCCAAGAAGACAAAACAGGTCAATTGGTTGTATCGCACAAGACTGCAAGAATGCACAGCGCTTGGATTCGAGTGAACGATGTACTGCGCACAGGTGAGATCATTACTGGTTTTGTAAAGTGCCGTACCAAAGGTGGATTGATCGTCGATGTTTTTGGAATTGAGGCGTTTTTACCTGGATCACAAATTGACGTGAAACCAATTCGTGACTATGATGTATACGTAGGCAAGAACATGGAATTCAAAGTAGTTAAGATCAACGAGGAATTCCGAAATGTCGTTGTTTCACACAAAGCATTGATTGAAGCCGAAATCGAAGAACAGAAAAAACTAATTATTTCAGGTCTTGAGAAAGGTCAAGTACTTGAAGGTATTGTTAAAAACATTACTACCTACGGTGTTTTCATCGACCTTGGAGGCGTGGATGGTTTGATTCACATTACCGATTTATCTTGGGGACGTGTGAACCATCCGGAAGAATTGTTGGAATTGGATTCAAAAATTAACGTGGTAATTTTAGATTTCGACGACGACAAAAAACGAATCGCGCTTGGATTGAAGCAACTTCAACCGCATCCATGGGATTCATTAGACACCAACTTAAACGTAGGTGATAAAGCTTCAGGTAAGGTGGTAGTTCTTGCGGATTACGGTGCTTTTGTTGAAATCGCAGCAGGAGTAGAAGGATTAATTCACGTTTCAGAAATGAGTTGGTCACAGCATTTGCGCAGTGCTCAAGATTTCTTGAAAGTTGGAGATACCGTAGAATCCGTGATTTTGACTTTGGATCGTGAAGAGCGTAAAATGAGTCTTGGAATCAAGCAATTGATGCCGGATCCATGGAATGGTATTGAGGACCGTTATCCGGTAGATTCAAAGCATGCTGCGAAAGTGAGAAACTTTACCAATTTTGGTGTTTTCGTAGAATTGGAAGAAGGTGTCGATGGACTGATTCACATTTCAGATTTATCTTGGCAAAAGAAAATCAAGCACCCATCTGAATTTTGCAAGGTAGGTGATATGCTAGACGTTTTGGTGTTAGAAATCGATCGTGATAACCGTAGAATTTCCCTAGGGCACAAACAACTTGAAGAAAATCCATGGGATGTTTTTGAAGGAACATTTGCTGAAGGAACCATTCACCAAGGAACCATCACAGAAATGAAGGATAAATCCGGTATTGTTGCCCTTCCATATGGAGTTGAAGGTATTTGCCCAAGTAAACACTTGAAAAAAGCCGATGGAACAAACGCCAATATTGACGAAGTACTCGATTTTGTAGTCATTGAATTCAATAAAGAATCCCGCAAAATCGTTCTTTCACATGCTCGTAGTCACGAAACTGAAAAAGACGCAACGCCTTCTACGAAAACCGTAAAAGGTAAAAAACCTGCGCCAAACAGTACGGATGATGCGGTAAGCGCCATCAACAAAGGCAATGAAAAATCAACGTTAGGTGATTTGGACGCCTTGGCTGGCTTGAAAGAAAAAATGGATAAAGGAGAATGATTTTTTCTGAAATTTTTCACCAAAAAGGGGCCATGTGCCCCTTTTTTTATGCGCCATAAATATTATGATTCGATAGGGTTTGTCGTTACCTTTGCCTATGGCCTTCCAACTTTCAGCTCCATTTCAACCTACCGGGGATCAACCCGATGCCATACAACAATTGGTGCATGGCCTTAAAGAAGGCTTTCCTTTTCAAACCTTGCTAGGAGTTACCGGAAGCGGAAAAACCTTTACCGTAGCGAACGTCATCCAAGAGGTACAAAGGCCTACCCTCATTCTTTCCCACAACAAAACCCTGGCAGCGCAGCTCTACAACGAATTCAAACAGTTTTTTCCTGAAAA
>Ga0169931_10010185_pt1 | contig 13415 bp, 11 predicted proteins | sample Kivu_15m_20L_FD_129675 | JGI IMG/M metagenome (GOLD analysis project Ga0169931, IMG submission 129675) | Freshwater microbial communities from Lake Kivu, Western Province, Rwanda to study Microbial Dark Matter (Phase II) - Kivu_15m_20L... | ecosystem: Environmental > Aquatic > Freshwater > Lake...
AGCCGAATCGAAGCCCATCATTCCAGGGCCGAGCGTGTCACGATCGTCGACAATCTGCGGCACGACGAAATCGGCGAGCGCTACACCGAGGATCTGCTCGCTGACGCGAAGCTTGCCGCCCACTTGCCCCATGGACATGCGCTATCGGTGCTCTGGCATCTGACGCTTGCCTCATCGAAGGAACGCGAGCGGGTCCGGGGCAAACCGGAGCCCCGGTTCCGGACTGATTTCAGTTTCCGGATCGACCGTGAGAACGGATCCGAACGGATCGAGATCGTCACGCGTCAGCGTGGTGCGCCGCTTGACCGGATCGTGGCCGAAATGATGATCCTGGCGAACAGCCTCTGGGGCGAGTTGCTCACCGAGCACCAGGTGACGGGCATTTATCGCTCGCAGCAGGCTGGACGGGTCAGGATGAGCACGCAGGCGCTCGAGCACGAAGGCATAGGCGTTGCGCAGTACATCTGGAGCACTTCACCCTTGCGCCGCTACGTGGATCTGGTGAACCAGCGCCAGCTGATCGCACTGCTCGCGGGCGACCGCCCCACTTACGGCCCCAAGGACGCATCGATTTTCTCGATCATCACGGCATTCGAGTCGCGCCACACGGCCTACCAGGATTTCCAGCAACGCATGGAGCGCCTCTGGTGCCTGCGCTGGCTCAAGCAGGAAGGCATTCGACGCACCGAAGCCGTGGTGGTGCGCGAGGACGTGGTCCGTCTGGTCGCCGCCCCGCTCTATTTCCGCATCGCGGGCCTGCCCTCACTGCCACCTGGCCGTCCGATTGCCATCGAAATCGATGAGTACGATGAGGTCGACCTCTCGGTCACCGCCCGCCATCTTGGGCCGGTCGAGCGTGAAAGCAGGGAGAACGATAGGGCACTCGCCGAGCAAACGGTCGAGGTGCAGCCGTGAGGGTGGACCGCTACGCCGTGATCGGTCACCCGATCGAGCATAGCCGGTCACCGGCAATTCATCGGATGTTTGCCGCGCAGACCGGTCATCCGATCGAATACCGGAAACTCCTCGCCCCGCTCGACGGTTTCAAGGCTGCCGTGCAGGAATGGTTCGACCACGGCGGAAAAGGACTCAACGTGACGCTGCCCTTCAAGGTCGAGGCGTACGCACTGGCAGACCGCTCTAGCGCACGCGCGCAGGCCGCTGGCGCGGCCAACGTGTTGGCGCTGGGACCGGAGGGGGTCCTGGCCGATAACACGGACGGCGCGGGACTGATTCACGACATCGAGCACCGCTTGAAACTCTCCATCAAGGGGGCGGCCGTGTTGCTGCTCGGCGCGGGCGGCGCTGCACGCGGCGTGGTGCAGCCCATGCTCGATGCCGGTGCAGGCGGGATTCACCTCGCCAATCGCACACCCGAGCGCGCGTTCGAGCTCGCCTCGCATTTCCGCAATTCGGTGGGCAACCGGATCACGAGCGGCGACCTGCGCACGCTGCCCAAGGGCATGGACCTGGTGATCAACGCCACCTCATCCGGCCTGTCCTCAGGCGCCTCGCCGATCGAGGCCGACGCCCTCGAAGGCGCGACGCTCGCCTATGACATGGTCTATGGGGAGCGGGCCACGCCCTTCATGCTGGCGGCTGAGCGCGCCGGACTACCGATGATCTCTGATGGACTGGGCATGCTGGTCGAGCAGGCTGCCGAGTCCTTCCTGATCTGGCGAGGCATTCGTCCCGACAGCGTACCGGTGTACGAGTCGCTTCGAATGGAACTGAATCCGTCAGGGGACCTCACCAAATGAGTGGCGCAAGCAGGCCAGATCCCGCTGGCATTGGCGGTCCGGCGGCCGCCGAGACGCCCGTGCGCGAACCCGAGGGCAGCGAGCAGCCGCGTGATCCGGAGGCGGCCTCGAGGGCCCTGACCGAAATCCAGGAACTGCTGGGTCGGCATCACATCGTACTGGAACTCGCCCACCGGCAATCCCATGGCGAGGATGCCGATCGGCACCGGCTGGTTACAAGTCTGGTCGAGCGCCAGCATCTGAACGAGCTGGGGGCGCGGCTCGATCGCATGCATCCAGCCGATGTCGCCTACGTGCTGGAGTCGCTCCCGCATGCCGACCGGATCACCGTTTGGGACATGGTCAAGCCCGAACGCGACGGCGAGATCCTGCTCGAAGTCTCGGACTCGGTGAGGGAATCACTGATCCGCTCGATGGATACTGACGAGCTGGTCGGGGCGGTCGAAAGCCTGGACGCGGACGAGATCGCCGAGCTGGCAGCCGACCTGCCCTCTGATGTGGTCGAGGCGGTACGCCGGGCGATGACCCAGGAGGAACGCGAGCAGCTCCGGGCTTCGATGTCGTACCCAGAAGGCTCGGTGGGCGCCTTGATGGACTTTGACGCGGTGGGCGTCGACTCGGGCCACTCCATCGATTCGGTGCTCAGGGAATTGCGAACGCGCGGCGAACTCCCCGACCATACCGATCAGATTTTCGTGATCGAACCAGGCGGCAGGCTCGCCGGCGCGGTCTCGCTCGAACGACTGCTGCTCAATCCACCCGAAGCCCTGGTCGTCGACATCATGCGACGGGACGTACTGACGCTTGCGCCCTACGACGATGCGAGCGGGGCGGCAATGGCCTTCCAGCGCTACGACCTGGTCTCCGCCCCGGTAGTCGACCCCTACAACCGCCTGATCGGGCGGCTGACCGTGGACGAAATAGTCGACGTCATCCGCGAGGACAGCGACTCGGAAGCCCTCGCCAAGGCGGGTTTGAGAGAGAGCGAAGATCTGTTTTCGAGCGTGTGGCAGTCGGCACGCAATCGCTGGCTGTGGCTCGCGCTCAACCTCTGCACCGCGTTTTTTGCTTCCCGAGTGATCGGTGCCTTCGAACACACGATCGAGCGCGTGGTCGCGCTGGCCGCGCTGATGCCGATCGTCGCAGGCATTGCCGGCAACTCGGGCAACCAGACGATGACCCTCATCATCCGCTCGCTCGCCCTGGGTCAGCTCACGCTGCGCAATGCCCGGACGCTCCTCGTCAAGGAAATCGCCGTTGCGGGACTCAATGGGCTGGTCTGGGGCGGCATCGCCGGCGCATTTGCTTGGTTGCTCTACGCCGACACCGCTGAAGGCTTCTTGCTGGGCGTCGTGATGACACTCGCAATGATCCTCAATCTTCTGCTGGCCGCGCTCGTCGCGATGGCCGTTCCACTCGCACTCCAACGCCTTGGGCGCGACCCGGCACTGGGCTCCTCGGTGCTGCTCACCTTCAGCACCGACTCGCTGGGTTTTCTGATTTTTCTCGGACTGGCCACGCTATTTTTCGTCTGATCGGTCGCCGAGCGGCAATCCGCCTGAGGCGCACCGTCTTCGGTCATCGCGGCTCAAGGCAAGCATCATTTTGGTCAGGTGCGTTCGCAGATCACCGCTGTCGTGAATGCGCGCGCCTCTTCGGCAATGCTCTGTCTATCCTTGGTCGAAGCCCTGGCCGGCGGTGCCTCGAGCGGTACGCCGTGTCGCTCGAGGAGCGCCCTGAGCGGCTCGAGTCGGACGGCAAAATTGACGTTTTGCGGAATGTCGCCAGTGATCTGCGCCACCCGCAAGGCATTGAGCTTGGAGACCACTACGCCCACCACCTGACCGCGCTGATCGATTAGCGGGCCGCCGCTGTTGCCTGACTGGACTGGCACATCGATCTGCAGCTGAAGGGCATTATCGCGTAGTCCAGTGAGCGCAGTCACCATTCCGGCACCGAGTTGCCCGGACGACGACAGCACTCCGTGCAAGGGATAGCCGTAGGTGAGCACATCCTCGCCCTGGCGAATCCGGTTGTCCTGCCTCAGGCGCGCGATCTGGGTGACCGGGCGGGCGCGCAGCACCGCCAGATCGGCCCGCGTGTCGCGACCGACCACATCGACCGTTTGCCCGTCGGGCAGGCGCACCACGCTGCAATCGCGCACAACATGATCGTTGGTGACAAGATGGCCCTCGCGGCTCACGAAAAACCCGCTTCCGGCGCTAAACCGACCACGGGCTGCCGGGCGGGCTGGCGCCGCCTCGGCAAGCGGGGGCCGAACTGAAACGGGTGGTGCCACCGGGGACGGTTGCGGGAGGCCGCGCTCGGCAGCACGCGGCGCGTCGCCCAACTCACGCACCGGGTGGAGCGCGAGGCTGCCCGGCGTCCAGTCCCGGGCCAGGCTTTGCGCCTCCAGCAACTGCGCAGCGCTGAGTCCGGCCGCAGCCTCGCGCAGTATCGTCTGCGCACGTTGGGACAGACGCGCCACCGTTGCGCGATCTGCGAGCCTGAGCGCCTGCGCGTCGGCGATCCGACCCCAGGTATAGGCATGCAGGGCCGAGCGCTCGACCACCGTGCCCTCGAGATACCACTGTGCCAGGAGCAACTGCGCGGCCGGGTTGCGGGCATCGGCGGCACGCTGCAACCAACGGGCGGCGCCATGTGCATCGGCCACGATACCGCGACCCGCACGATAGGCCTGGGCAAGCGCAAGCGCCGCAGAGGAGTCGCCGACCTCGGCCGCGCGACGCAGCCAGTCAATGCCGTCGCGCGCCGTGGCGCCGGGCACCTGACCGGCCTGCATCATGAGGCCCAGCGCCAGCATGCCCGCGGTGTGGCCGGCCTGGGCCGCGCGCCGCAACCACAATGCCGCAGCATCCAGGTCCCGCTCGACACCTCGGCCCCGCAACAGCGCAACGCCCCACTGGGCCTGCGCCGCCGCGAGCCCACGCTCTGCCGCCCGCCGAAACCAGGGGGCCGCCTCGGCCGCGTCTCGGGGACGCCCCCAGCCATAGAGGTGACAGAGGCCGACCCGATAATCGGCCTGCGGCAAGACGGCGGGCGACGCCAGGCGTACGGCACGATCGAAATGCAGGCAGGCCTGTGCCGGATCACTCGCCACACCAGTTTGCCTCAGCAGGCGTTCGCCTTCGAGGTACGCATTCCAAGCCGCACGCGGCACGGTCTCCGCGCCGCGAGAGTCCCTCTCGGCCTCTGTCATGGCGCCGGAATCGGGCAGGCTATCGGGCTCCTCAGCCAAGCCGGGATAGGGCGTCAGCAGGCAGAGCGCCCCGGAGGCAACGATAATGAAGCGTTTCATCGGTACAAGGATAAGCCAGATGGGAGCTGTCATCCCAGCGCTTTTGCATGTTCCAGCTCGCCTCGCGGTCCAGGAGCCGACGTGAGGCGCCTGATCGTGATCTGGTGGTCCCGAACGGGAGGCGCGCGACAGCTGGCGCAAGCGGCCGCGCGAGGCGCGCGCAGCGAACCCCAGGTCGAAACGCTGTTGCGGCGCTGCGACCGGGTGGATTCATCGCTCATTCTGTCCGCCGACGCCCTGCTCATCGCCTGCCCCGAGATGCTGGGCAGCATGGCCGGAAAGATGAAAGACCTTTTTGACCGCACGTATTACGACGCGCTGGGCGCCATGGCAGGGCGCCCCTATGGCCTGATCGTATGCGCAGGCTCCGACGGCACAGGCGCGATTCGGCAGGTCGAGCGAATCATGCAGGGCTGGCGAATGAGGCCGATCTCCGAGCCCTTGCGGGTCGTGGTCGGCGCGCAGACACCTGAGGCCATCGCAGCCGCCAAGAGCATCGAGCCGGCGCGCCTGGCTCAGGCAAGCGAACTCGGTGCCGCACTGGCTGCAGGACTCGCCCTGGGGGTGTGGTGAGCGCCTCGCAACTGGCCTAGGGCACGACTGACCTCGCCCGCCGGTTCGGGGCCCCTGCGGGGATCACTCGCGATGGAGGCGAGTGGCGCCAAAGGTGTGAAACGAAGCAGTACCTTCACGTTGTGAATCAGCCAAACCCACCCGGCCAGCAGCAGGCCCGAAAGGCTAGACCCCGAACCGGGCCGCTCTGCGAGCACCTCGGCTGCGAACAAGGCAAGAACACCGGCTGAGCAGAGCACCAGGATCGCCCCACACATAAAAAGAGCAGGCCCACCGCGGGCGATGGATGATGAATTGCACATCATGACGAGATTCCGGGATTGAAGGGGAAAGGCGAGCGGGCGAGTGACACCGCCCAACGTGTGCGCATGGTGATACGCAGCCTGCCACATCTTCGACCCGGACCGAGCAGGTAGCGCCAGCTGATACCGACCGACCCACTCAATTGAACTCGCCCAACAGCCTTCAATCAAGAAAAATGCTTCAATCCCGTCGCGCGCGCAACGGAGGATTTACTTGCAGCCCATGTGCTTTCGGTACATCACGGGGTCATGGCCTTCAGGGGTGTTTTTGCAGGGGTCCGCCTCATAGCCTCTGAGCACGTTGTACGCCTTGATTTGCTGCCCGGTAAGAATCGCGGTGGTTTTGTAGTGTTGCGACAGGTGAATGAACCTCAGCTCCGTTCGGGCGGCCTCGGCTCTGGCCAGGAGCCTGCGGAGCGTGGTCTCCTCAACCTTGCCCGACGCAAACGCTTTCTCGATTTCCTGCTCGGCGGCGATCAACTGCTCACCCACCGGCACTGCGGCTTTTTTCATGTCGTCAAAGAGCGTTTGAACCTGGCGCGTTTGCACCGCGCTCAAGCCCAGCTTTTCCTTGAGTTCCAGCACATGCGATGGCCCCGGCATGCCATTGAGCTCTGCGGGCAGCGCGAGGCCCCACCCCCCTCCGCGCTTGAGCTCCTTGATGTCATTTTCAGACAAGGACTTGATGGGGCGGTTTTGCAAGCCGGCGTAGGTCGCATGCGAAGCGCCCGCGTGTTGCGCGAGCGACGGCATCGACACGCCGAGGACGAGGGCCAGAGCGAGGGTCATTTTTTCATGCTTTTTCATCCATTTGTGAACGACTTGTCGTTCGAGACTGCAAGCGGGCCCATTCAAGGAACCTCTCACGCCGCTCGAAAACTCCCGCTCTTGCCCCCCCGCTTTTCCAGCACCCGCACGTCGTCGATCACCATACCGCGGTCGACGGCCTTGCACATGTCGTAGATTGTGAGGAGCCCCACCTGCACCGCAGTGAGCGCCTCCATTTCGACCCCCGTCTGACCCGTGCACTCGACCCGCGCGGTGCACGCGACCCGGCTCTCTTTCTGGTCGATCTCGAAGTCCACCTGAACACGAGTCAATGCAATCGGGTGGCAAAGCGGAATCAGCTCGGAAGTGCGCTTGCTCGCCTGAATCGCGGCGATGCGCGCCACACCCAGCACATCGCCCTTCTTGGCGCTGCCCTGCGCGATGAGGGCAAGCGTCTCGGGCTGCATGCGGATCGTCCCGCAGGCCAGGGCAATCCGGCGGGTGGACGCCTTGTCGCCAATATCGACCATGTGAGCCTGGCCGGTGGCATCAAAGTGGGTGAGCATCGAGACAACCTGACGACCGGGGACCCGATCGAAAATGAGGGGCTTGGAACGAGGCTTATGATAGCAATATGAGTCATTTTTTCGCTCCCGCTCTGGCGCTTGCGGCGTGTCTGGCCGTCACCAGCCCGATAGCGGCTGCACCGATCGAACCGACGGGTCTTCCAAGCCTGGGCGAGTCGGCCGATGAGGGACTGTCGATTGCGTCCGAACGCCGCCTGGGCGAACTGCTGATGCGCAGGATCCGGGCCAGCCCGGGCGGTTTTCTCGACGATCCGGAGTTTGAAGACTATCTGTCACGGCTCGCCCAGCGTCTGGTGGCTCGCAATGACAACACCCGTGGGCACGCGTTCGAGCTGTTCGGGGTGCAGGCGCCATCGCTCAATGCTTTTGCCCTGCCGGGCGGCTTCATTGGCGTGCACACCGGGCTGATGATCCAGACCCAGTCCGAATCCGAGCTGGCATCGGTCATCGCCCACGAAATCGCCCACGTCACCCAGCGCCATATCGCGCGGATGCTCGAGCAGCAGCGCCAGTCGGGGGGGCTGATGATTGCGTCGCTGCTGGCGGCCGTGCTCGCGGCACGCTCGAGCCCGGATGCGGCGGGCGGTCTGATCGCACTCGGCGGCAGCATGCAGATGCAGCAGGCGCTCGGCTATTCGCGCGATGCCGAGCGCGAAGCCGACCGCGTGGGTCTCTCGATGCTGCAGAGCGCGGGCTTCGACCCCCAGGCGATGGTGAGCTTTTTCGGACGACTGCAGGCCGCCAACAGGCTGCAGGAGCAAGCCTCCCAATCGTATTTTCGGACCCACCCATTTACCGGCGAACGGATGGCCGACATCCAGAACCGGGTGCTTTCGATGCGCTATCGACAGCATGTGAGCAGTCTCGACTACCAGCTCGTGCGGGCACGACTGGCCGCGCTCGCTCACCGTGATCCGAAGCGCCTCACCGAGCAGCGCGCCACGCTCGAACGGCAGCTCGCAACTGCCGCAATCGAACCGGTGGTGGCGCACTATGCGCTCGCGACGATCGCACTCACACTGGAGGATCGGCCTCAGGCGCGTGCGGCCATCGAGGCCTCCCGAATAGCTCAGGGGCGAGAAATCCCCCACCCGATGATCGAGAGCCTGGCCGCACAAATCGAGTTGTCCGACGGCGCCCCAGCAGCCGCGCTGGCGGTGGTCGAACCCGCACTCGCCCGGAATCCTGACTCACGCGCGCTGATGCGCCTGAAGGCCCGTGCGCTCTTCGAGGGGGCTGACTCGCCCGAGGAAGCGGCAGCCTACCTGCGCGAGGCCGCCCGACAGGCACGACAGGACATCGTGCTCTGGGAACTGCTCGCACGCGCGGAAAGCACGATTGGACGTACCGGCCAGGCGCACCGTGCGATGGCGCAGCGTTATGCGCTTTCGGGTTCGCTGCCTGCAGCGGTCGAGCAGCTCGAGATTGCGGCGCGCAGTCCGACATTGGATTTTTTCGAGGCCTCGGAAGTCGACGTCGAACGGCGCGCACTCAGAGCGCGGTTCATCCAGGAGTCCGAGCTGCTGAAAGGGCTGCCCTGAGCAGGCACTGGCTCGATTGCTCCAGGGAACCGGCATCATCCGCGCAACGGGCATCAAGGGCGCGCGACGGGGTGAAAGCTGTCGGGACGGGCGCGCGCCCACCAGGTTTCGAAGACCGAGCCACAGCGCGATGCGCCACCCGCGTCGAGCAGTGCACCGGGCGGCAAGAACCGATAGATTTCAGAGAGGGGACGGCTCTCCGAGGCAGACAGGCGGCGCATGATGTGGTGCGGCCTCAACTGGGACGGATGTTGAAGCCCAACGGCCTGAAGCAACTCGCGCAGCGCCTCGAGCGTGTTGCCGTGGAACTGAGTCACTCGCTGCGCCTTGTCGGGCACGACCAGGGCGCGCTGTCTGAGCGGGTCCTGCGTCGCCACACCAGTCGGGCAGCGGTCAGTATGGCAGCTGAGCGACTGAATGCAGCCCAGCGCAAACATGAAGCCCCGCGCGGCGTTGCACCAGTCTGCGCCGAGCGCCATGGTGCGGGCGACATCGAAGGCCGTGACGATGCGACCGGCCGCACCCAGTCGGATTGAATCCCGAAGGTCGCAGGCCACCAGCGTGTTGTGCACCAGCAGCAGCCCGTCGATCATCGGCATGCCCGCCCGATCGATGAACTCCGCGGGCGCCGCACCCGTACCGCCCTCCTTGCCGTCGATCACGATGAAGTCCGGACGCTCGCCGCTCTCGAGCATCGCCTTGACGATGGCAAACCACTCCCAGGGATGTCCGATCGCCAGCTTGAAACCCGTGGGCTTGCCACCTGAAAGCGCGCGTATCCTCGATATGAAAGCCAGCATCTCGAGCGGCGAATCGAAAGCCTTGTGCCGGGCTGGGGACTCGACGGTCTGCCAGGCTGGGACCCCGCGCGCGGCTGCGATCTCGGGGGTCACCTTGGGTGCCGGCAAGACGCCTCCGTGGCCCGGCTTCGCCCCTTGCGACAGCTTCAGTTCAACCATCTTCACCTGGTCGCTGCGCGCATTGTCTGCAAATCGTTGCGGACAGAATTCGCCCTCCGGTGTACGCGCACCAAAATAGCCCGAGCCGATTTCCCAGATCAGGTCGCCACCGGGCTCACGGTGGTAGCGCGAGATCGAGCCTTCGCCCGTGTCGTGCGCAAACCCACCTTCGCGCGCACCGCGATTCAGGGCAAGAATGGCATTGGCCGAAAGCGAGCCGAAACTCATCGCGGAAATGTTGAATATCGACGCGCTGTAAGGCCGCTCGCAGGAGGCACCGACAGTCGTGCGGAAATCGCGGGAGGCGATCGAAGTGGGACTGACCGAATGGTGGATCCATTCGTAGCCCTCGACATAGGGATCAAGATGGGTGCCAAACGGGCGCTTGTCGAGCTGCCCCTTGGCCCGTTGATAGACAAGCGCCCGCTGCTCGCGCGAAAAAGGGACTTTTTCGGTATTGGACTCGATGAAATACTGGCGGATCTCCGGCCGGATCGACTCGAGCATGAAGCGCAGATGACCGATGATCGGATAGTTTCTGAGGATGGCATGCTGGCGCTGGCGCAGGTCAGACAGACCCAGCCCAAGCAGCCCCAGCGCGAGGAGGGGCCACACCCACGCGATCGCGCCGGTCGCGGCCGCAACGAGGGTCGAGAGGCTCGCCATGAAGGCAAGCCCGAGCACCCAGAAACGAGTCAGCCTGGCCATCTGCAAACTCCCATTGCCCCATCGGGCCAAGGTTTTGGGTTTGTTCCAATGAACGTACACTGAAGACCTCGATTCTGTCCATCCTGAGCTGTCATGTCTGCCAGAAACCTCCTCCACTCGTATGGGTTGCTGGTCACCGTGCTCACTTGCCTGAGCACAGTCGCGCCCGCCCAATCGTCCCCGCCCTCTGGTGGGCACCGTGCCCACGTTCACGGTCAGGCCGAACTCGATTTCGCGCTCGATGAAACCGGATTCGAGGCCGAGCTTCGCGTGCCTATGGATAGCCTGGTCGGATTCGAGCGCGCGCCGACAAGCGAGTCCGAACGCCAGGCACTCGTTCAGGCATTAGCCGTGCTCCAGGACCCCGATCGCGTTCTGCGTGCGACCACTGCTGCACGCTGCACGGGTCGCCTGCTCGGCATTCAAACACCCAAGTGGGGGGAAGGGGAAGTCGCCCACGCCGATGTCGAGGCGCGCTACCGTTTCGATTGTGCCGAACGGGCCCGTCTGATGGCCGCCGACGTGGTGGTCTTCGAAGCCTTCAGCCGGATCCGGCGGATCGATACCCGCAGCATCGACGCCACTGGCGCACGCTCTCAGCGTCTCGGCCGCAATGCCCGCGTCGCCAAACTCTCCCGATGAGCGGCCCGCCCGTCATCGAGGTTGAAGCGCTTCGCTTTCACTACCCTCGTCGGGCCGCGAGCGTACTCGAACTCGACCGCTTCGAGATCGCTGCGGGGGAACGCATACTGCTCGCGGGCGGCAGCGGCAGCGGCAAGAGCACGCTGCTGTCCCTGCTCGCAGGCGTCTTGCTCGCCTCCTATGGCGCAGTCAGACTACTTGGATGCGACTGGCGCGAGATCGCACCCGCCACTCGGGACCGCAGACGGGCCGATCACATCGGCTACGTATTTCAGCAGTTCAACCTGCTCGGCTGGATGACAGCCATTGATAATGTCGTGCTGGGCAGTGCGTTTTCCGAGTCACGTACCGCCCGGGCGTTGGGTGGTTGGGGCAGTCTCGAGCGGGCCGCGCGCGAGGCGCTCGAAAGGATGCAACTCCCGGCCTCGCGATGGCAGACACGCGGCGCCGAGCTCTCCGTGGGCGAGCAGCAGCGCGTCGCCGCAGCGCGTGCGTTGATCGGCCGGCCCGACTTGATCCTTGCGGATGAGCCCACCTCGGCGCTGGACGAGCCCCTGCGGGACGCCTTCATCGAAGCGCTCCTCGCTGCGAGCGACGAAGCGGGCTGCGCACTCTTGCTGGTGAGCCACGACCGGGCGCTTGAGCCCTGCTTTGCCCGCTGCGTACGGCTGAACACTCATTCAGGCGGGTCGGCGAGCGGCGCCGTACCAGCGAGGTAATCCATGTCGTCCGTCATTCTGCGACTCGCCTGGGCCAGCGCGTTGAATCGTCGCCTCCCGCTTGCATTGATGGTCGCTGCGATCGCCTTGAGCACGGCCATCCTGGTTTCGACCGAGCGCCTGAGAGAGGGCCTGAGGGCCGGATTTTCAGAAGCGCTGTCGGGCACCGATCTGGTAGTCGGCGCCCGCTCGCACCCCGTGCAGGTGATGCTCTCTACGCTGTTTCATCTGGGTCATCCTGCGCAAAATGTGAGCCTTGCGGCGCTTGAGGGCATCGCGAGCCTTCCCCAGGTGAAGTGGCTGGTCCCGGTCGCACTCGGCGACACCTACCGCGGCATGCCAGTCGTTGCTACGAACACCGACTACTTCCGGTGGGTGCGTACCGGCGAGTCCCGTCCGCTCGTCTTTGCCCAGGGCCGAGCCTTTTCCGACGGCCCGCCGCAGGAAGGCCGGTTTGAGGCGGTTCTGGGCGCAACCGTCGCCACCCGGTTCGCTCTGAAGCGAGGCGATATCATCACCCTCGCCCATGGAAGCGGGGCCATCGGCGAGCTGGTTCATGACGATCAGCCCATTCGTGTGGCGGGCGTTCTGGACGGAACCGGAACACCGATAGACCGGAGCGTGCTCATCAGCCTCGAGGCCTTCGAAGCGCTCCACGCAGGCTGGGTGGGCGGCCTGCCGCCGCGTGTTGGCCAATTACCTGGACTTCGACAAGCTGCGCCCCCATCGACCATGTCGGCTCCGCCAGAGGCACGTCGTCCGGTCAGCGTCACGGCGGCACTGGTCGGACTCCACAGTCGCGCCCAGGTCTTCAACATGCAACGTCAGATCGAGCGGCCCGGGCCCGAGCCGCTGACGGCGGTACTGCCCGGCGTGGCACTCGACGAATTGTGGCGGGTCATCAGTCGAGGCGAAGATCTCTTGCGGCTCACCGGCTTGCTCGTGGGCTTGACCGCAATCGGCGGCCTGATCGCAACCATACTCGCTGGACTGGAGGCTCGCCGGCGCGAACTCGCCGTGTTGCGTGCGCTCGGTGCGGCACCCCGAACGCTCTTCGCACTGGTCATTGCCGAGTCATCGATTGCCAATGCCCTGGGTATTGTGCTCGGCCTCGCAGCGTCGGTACTTGGGGTCGGTCTGCTGTCGCCCTGGCTGCGCACGAACTTCGGAATCGAGTCGTCGTCGACATGGCTGACGATGCAGCAGGGAGCGCTGCTCGCACTGGTTTTTGGGGCCGGCTTGCTCGCAAGCCTGCTGCCGGCCTGGCGAGCAATGCGCCTGACACTGGCCGATGGCCTCGCTCCCCCGCACTGAGATAAGCTCTGATTCATGACCGAACGAATGACCCCACGCGCGCAGCCTGCTCGAAGCGCTGCGGCTCAAATGCTGGCCGAAGCGTCGTGCGTGCATCGGCGGCGGCTGATCGCGCTGGCTGCAGCATCGATTGCCCTTGGGGCGGGCCGGGCGGCGCTTGCCCAGGATGCGCGGGGTTCTGCAGCACCTGGCAAGAGCGAACCAGCAGCCCGTCCTGATGCCA
>Ga0169931_10010186_pt1 | contig 13414 bp, 9 predicted proteins | sample Kivu_15m_20L_FD_129675 | JGI IMG/M metagenome (GOLD analysis project Ga0169931, IMG submission 129675) | Freshwater microbial communities from Lake Kivu, Western Province, Rwanda to study Microbial Dark Matter (Phase II) - Kivu_15m_20L... | ecosystem: Environmental > Aquatic > Freshwater > Lake ...
GACATAGTGCAGACCATAGGAGGCCATCAGCGAGATCGGTTTGCCTGAAATCGATCGCACGGAGACAAACGTGATCTGCGGGTCCACGGGGCCGGCGGCTCGCAGCAGACCTTTGTAACCGGGATTCGTGTCCACTTTCTCGACGTTGTCGTGCGCACCGTAGATCGGGCCGCGCTCAGGCATCACGAACCATCGACGATTGAAGACCTGCGTCGGCTCCTCGGCAACGCTCCAGCCAATCTGCGCGGGTTCGAGCTGATTGTGAGCCCGCAGCACGCCATCCGCGATGCGCCGGGTGAGAAACGCGCTGTAATCGTAAAACGGTTCGCCCTCGCGCTCCTCCAGCCGCGCGCCGCCCGTGGTGTGCGAATGCGTCGCCGAAATGACCACGCACTGCGGTGGAATGCCGGTCGTCTTCTCGATGATGACCTTGGCCGCAGCGGCGACCTCCGCCGAAATGTGCCGCAGATCGACGACAACGAACGCGAGCTTGGCCTGCCCGTCGTCGAGCACGAGGCATCGGGCGTGCAAGTCGTCATGAACGTGCGTCGCCGGTGGTCGGCTGGCGCGACCCACAGGCTCAGCGGCGATGGTCGGCGTGATGTTACTCGTGGCCGCCCCCGCGCGGAAAACCGGTGCGGCGGCGACAAGATCCAGCGATACAAATGCCAGACAAAAGGTGGTGAGAAGGAGCAGAGGTTGGGGGCGCATGATGTGTGTTGGGCGGTTGGTTTTACGGCTGCCTGCCTTGGTGACCGGCATTCACTAGTTCTTGGCTTTCTTCTTGCCGCCTTTCGCCGCGGCTTTGGGATCGTAATCTGGGTTGGGTTGTTCTGGCAGCACGGTGCCGGTAGATTTCATCCAGGCGAGGAGGTCGTTGAGCAGTTCGTCGCGTTTGGCAGGGTCCGTCCCGGCGAGGTCGGTGCGTTCGCCAGCGTCGGTGGCGAGGTTGTAGAGTTCGGCCGCGCGATTCGACGCGAGCTTTTCGCGGCCTCCGTCGAGCTGCCATTCCTCATGGTAGAGATGCAGTTTCCAGTCTCCCTTGCGGATGACGCTGACAGGGCGCGTGCGAAAAACGGGATCGCGCCCGCGCAGCACGGGGCCGTCGAGATAACCGGGGAAATGCCAGAAGATCGACTGGCGCTGGAGTTCACTTTTGCCCTGAAACAATGGCAGCAGACTCTCGCCATCGAGCGGCGAGGCGGGAGAGGTTGCTCCGACAGCGGCGAGAAAGGTCGGATAGAAATCGACATTCAGCACCGGCACATCGCAGGTGCTTCCGGGTTTCACCGTGCCCGGCCAGCGCACAATCATCGGCACGCGGATGCCGCCCTCGTAGTAGCAGCCCTTCGCTCCACGCAGCGGCTCCTGCGTCACATGCGGGCCGCCGTTGTCGGCGGTGAAAACAACGAGCGTGTTCTGCTCCAGGCCCAGTGATTTGAGTTTCTCCAGCACGCGGCCGATGCCGGTGTCGAGATCGGCCAGGCAGGCGGCGAGCAGGGCGTTGTCATGGCCAAGCTTGCCCGGTGCCTTGCTCTTGAAGCGCTCCAGCGTCTCCGCGCGTCCTTCCAGCCGCGAGTGAACGGCGTAGTGCGGGATGTAGGCGAAGAAGGGCCGCGCGCGGTTCGCCTCGATGAACTCGCAGGCGGCCTCGGTGATGGAGAAGATGGCCTTGGGGTCGTCGGGCTTGTCGCTGTTGAGTCCGTGCTGCGAGTGTTTGATGACCTCGAAGCCCGCGTGCTCGGATTTGCCGGTCTTCGAGTCATTCATGTGGCATTTGCCAAAGAAGCCGGTGGCGTAGCCCGCTGCCTTCATCGTCTCGCCCAGCATCGCCGTTGCGGGCGGCAGATTCGCGCGGTTCGGCACCGGCCGCATCCGCATCAGCGTTTTCGGTCCGCGATCCGTGGTGCCGACGGCATAGACTCCGTGACGCGCGGTGTATTGCCCCGAGAGCATGCACGCGCGGCTCGGCTGGCAGTTTCCGCCGGAGGCATAGGCGTGGCGGAAAATCATGCCATCGCGTGCGAGCCGGTCGAGATTCGGCGTCTCGAAGAAATCCGACCCCGCAAAGCCCGGCTCTTGCCAACCGAGATCGTCGGCGAAGATAAGGATGATGTTGGGCGGAGCGGCCGTCGCAGATGAAAGGCTCGCAACAGCGAAGGCCCATGCGAGATGGAAACCGCGAATGACGAGGAGGAGGATGGTTTTCATGAGTTGAAGTGAGCTTTGCGGCCTTCAGGCAGCGTCAGGAATGGCTTGATCGGATCGTCCGCCGTGAAGACTGCGAGAGAGTCGTGTGCGAGGCGATCTGTTGGGCTATCCATGGCGCCTCTGTGAACGACTGGGCCGCAAGGCAACTTGCGATGCGAATCGCGCCCGCCGCCATCATTTGCACGCCTTCAGCGCCATCACGGCGAACACGGTGGCGGTGTCGCTGATGAAGTGCTGAGGCACGCCGTTCAGCGAGCGGGTGAACCAGCGTCCGGAGTCGCGCTGGTTCGTGGAGAGCCATTTCACGCCGCGTTGGAGCGCGGTCTGACTCGCGGGCAGGCCTGCCTCACGCAAAACGAAAACCACGAGCCCGGTGCCATTCGGATTGGCTTTCTCGCCTTCGCGGCCTGTCGACTCAGGGCCGAGGGATTCCATGCTCCAGCCAGCGCGTATGTTTCCATGGTGACTTCACGGCGTGGATTCCGGCAGGTGGCTGATCAAGTCGCGCAGGCGCACCTTGTCGGAGACCGCCTTGCCCGCCCTGACATCCTCTTCGCGAAACGTCGCCATCAGCACTTCACCCAGCGGGGTGCGCTCGTGATCGTAGATGATGTGAATGGTGCCGTCGGTCGCCTGAACGCCATCGGGATAGGTCACGTGGTCGCGTTCGTCGAGCATGAGGCCACCTTGCCACGTCGCGCCATCGTCGTCCGAGATGAAGGCCATGAGCTGCTCGCGCTTCACCTTTTCCTTCATTCCGCCGTGCTTCACGAGCAGCAGCGCGCCGGACTGCAGCCGCCGCAGGAAAAAGCGCGAGGTGCAGTGGGGAATCGGGATCTTCGCCACGGGCGACCACGTTTTGCCACCATCGCGGGAGATCGTCTCCGCCATCCCCTGCATGCGCACCATCATCCAGAGTGAACCATCCTTGCGCTCGACGATCATCGGCTCGTCCGGGCCGCGCTGCGCGGGGTTTGGCACATTCGCCGTGCCACGCAGGGTGAAGGTCTCGCCTTTGTCCGTGCTCGCATAGACCTTGATGCTGTTGTCCGCCTTCCACACCGAGGACGTGAGCAACCAGTCGCCATTCGCGAGCGCGGTCGGTTTGTTCAGCATGATGCCATCGCCGAGGCGGCGCGGCGCGGACCACGTTGGCTCTGCAGCATCAGGTTCCGCCGTGTGGACCTCCCAAATGCCGAAACGCCCATCCGCCTGGCCCGCGCTCTGCCCCCAGAACACCCAAAGTCGGCCCTGCGGATCGATCCAGTTCGCGGCAGACATCGCGCGGGTGCCTTCGCGCGGCAAAACCATCAGTTTCACCTCCGACCATGACTTGCCTTCGTCGTCGCTGCACTTGAGCACTTGGAAATTGCGCGTGCTCTCCACATCGCGGCCATAAACCGCCCACAGTCGGCCTTTCGCAGTGCGCTCGATGCCCGCAACGCCCTGGCGCTTCGTCTGAGGGATGTGTTGCTTCCACGGAGAGACGATGAGGTGCGCCGGTTCGAGCGCGAAATCGCGGGCGGACGCTTTGGGAGGCTCGTCGGCGTGCAGGGACTGACCGCAAAGAAGGAGTAGAAGGATAAGTCTCATCTGGGTGCACCTTGGTGTTGGTTGAGGGCTTTTTCGAAGGGTTTGCTTCGATGGCGATCCCAGAAGTTTACGACGCTCCTGGATCTAGCATCCACTCCCACGCAGGACGGATAGTGATTCCTTTGGGGGCTTCGGCATGGGCGTGGCTAAGGCCAGTGGAGGTGGCGGTGAGGATGATGCCGGGGAGTTTCTTGTGCTCGGTCATGGCTTCGGCGAGAGCGCGGAACTCACGGGCTCGCGTGGTGGCGTCGCTCATGTCTGCGCAGACTTGGATGAGCATGGGGCGACCGGTCACCGGGGTGGCGAGGAAGTCCACTTCCGCGCCGCTGGCGGTGCGCACATAGGCCCGCTCGCACTTGCGGCGCTCGAGTTCGACGAGCACGGCGGTTTCGAGCGCGTGTCCGGTGTTGGGCTTGCCGCTGCGGTCAAAGGCGGTAATGAGGCCGGAGTCCACCGGGTAGGCTTTGCGTGGATTGGACTGCCGCTGGCGCTCGCTGCTGGTGTGCATGGGCACGAGGCGGATGAGAAAAGCGTCCTCAAGGTGTCCGAGCATGGCATGGAGCGCATCTTTGGACACGGCCACGCCTTGCGACTTCTGGTCATTGAAGAAACGATGCACGCTAAACAATCCCGCCGCCGCACCGAGCAGCTGCCGCGTGAGATGACGCAGCGCCACGACATTCGCGATGCCGTGCCGCTCGATCACATCGCGCAGGATGACGCTGTCCACATAGCCTTGCAGCAGTGGCAGGCGGTCTTCGGTGGCAAGTCCCTGCGCCTCCGGGAAGCCGCCTTGAAGCAGGAAATCGCCAAACAACTTCTCAACGCGGGAGCGTTGCGCCTTGGGCAGGAATGACGGATCACCCTCGGGCTCCGCATTTTGATGCCGCAGGAACTCGCGGAAGCTAAACGGATGCACGAGCGTCTCCATCGCACGGCCTCGCAGCGCGGTGGCGACTTCACGACTGAGCAGTTTCGCCGAAGATCCGCTGACAAAGAGGTCCATCTTCTCTGTGTCCATGACACGGCGGACAAATGCCTCCCAACCGCGCACGACCTGGATCTCATCCAAATAGAAACTGACCTTCCGCTGATCGCGATGCTGGGGGAAGCGCAAAAAATACTCCTCCAGCAGCCAATGAAGCTGTGAGGCATCCATGCCAGCGAGTCGCTCGTCATCGAAGTTGAAATACACCTGTGTCTCGCGGGCGGCGCCCTTGTCCACGCGGTCACGCTGCACCTGATGCAGGAAGCAGGTCTTGCCCGCGCGGCGCATCCCGATCACCGCATGAGTCTTCCCAGGCACAACGGGCAAACGCACATCCCTCCGCGTCAGAGCGGGCAGCTCTGAACGCACGGCATCGGCAAGTTTCTGGCGGATCACGTCTCTCATGGCGGTTGATCGGTGGGACATACCGTCAATCCAATGTGTCCTTCTGTAAAGGATGGATTGTCTAGATTGTGGCGCCCCGAAAGAGACGGTCGGAAGTGTCTAGCTCCCGTTCCGCGGGCATCCAGCCATTCGCATCACCGCACCGCCGCCGGGTCAAGGCCGATCGGCTTGCCATCCTCCGCGAGCAACGGTGTCGCGGGGATGAAATCTTTGAAATCGAGCGGAGCGAAGGTGTTGTCATCGCGCAGGTGCATTTCGGTGCGGAGCCAGTCGCGGTGGACGAGGTCCTCTTTGCCGGGGCGATAAAGCCCGACCAGCACGGGCAGATTCGGATTCACAAAGCGGGAGGTGGAATCCTGGCCGCCGGTGAGTTTCACCACTTCGGCGTGGACGAGGCTCTGGCCGATGCGGCTGCCGGGCTTGGCCTGCCACACGTCTTTGTCGCCGATGCGCATGGGCTCAAACAAAGCGCGCTGCTCCGGGCCTGTGCGGGTGAACCAGATGTTGTGCGTGGACTCGAGGTTTTCGAGATCCATGAGGCGCACGAGCGGGTTGTTGGTCTTCGCGGGCAGCGTGTCGAAGAGGATGTTGTGGCTGAGAGTGAACTTCGCCTTGATGTCCCAGCCCTGGCAGGTGATGGCGCGGATGCTGGGGATGTAGATGACATTGTTCCGCACGGTCACCTTGGCGCAGCGGCTGAAGGAAAGGGCCTCGCCCATGCCGGCGATGACGACGTTGTTCTCGACGAGGATGTCGCGCACGCTGCCAGCGCCGAGGAAGCTGTTCACATAGCCGGAGGCCACGCGTCCATCGAAGAAGCAGCGCCGCACGATGTGGCCGCCGCCGCCCTCAAAGCGCACGACCTGCGTGGCATCGAGCGCATTGAAGTCGCGAAAACGGAAGCCCTCGATGATGACGTGGTTTTTCCCGGCGACGGTGAAGGCGGTGTGCCGGGAGCGCCCGCTGCCCGTCATCCACACGATCTCGCCGGGCGCGGCGCGGAAGGTGAGCGGCGCGCCCGCATCGCCAGTGCCGCGCACGACGACGTATTCCTCGTATTCGCCGCCATGGACGAGCACGGTGTCGCCCGCGCGTGCCTCGGTGGCGGCGTGAGTGATGCTGCGCCAGGCAGTGTCGGCGGAAAGACCATCGCGAGTGTCATCGCCATTGGTAGCGACGTGCAAGGTGCGCGGCGCGGGCGCGGCGGTGGCCGTGGTGAAGGTCTGGACGTCCGTGGCGGGCGGGCGCGGAGTGCGTTTGACCTCCTCGCGTGCCGCCGTGGCAAAACGCAGCGTCTCGATGTAGCGCGCGGGCTGAATGCGGAAGTGGTAGGCGCTGCCAGGCCGCAATCCCGCGAGGCTGGCGCTGTGGTAGGCGGCGCTTTGCAGCTCCTGCTTGTTCGCGCAGGCGGCGGTATCGCCCCACTCGAGCACGGCCTCGCCAGGCGCGGCGGGCAGCCACCACTCCAGGCTGGCGGTTGTGTCCGTGACCCCACGCACCACGATGTCAGCCACCGCCGGCTCGACACGCTCGGTGAGCCGCAAAAACGGTCCGATGGCCTGCGCATGCGGTCCCGCGCCGAGCAAAGGCGAGTCCGCCGCCAACGCCAGCGCACCACTTGCTTCATCCACCACGATGCCCGGCGAGGCGGCGATGGAATGTGCATCCAAACGGCTGCGTGACTGCCAATCCGCGAGCGTGGCGAAACTCTGTCCGTCCAACTCTGCCACTGCCGCGTCCGGCTCGAAGGCATTGCGGTCCGACCACAGACTCGCAGTGCTCGCCGCATCCGCGATGAAGCGCGTGCTTTTGCCTCCGGCGAAAACATTGCCCACCACCTCCGCCATGCTCGTCTCACGCAGACGCAGGGCCGCTCCTGCGCAATCACGCACCAGATTGTGGGCGAAGCGCACTCCTTCCACAAAGCCGAAGGCCGCCGCATCACCGCTGCCGCTCTCGATGACGCATTGCTCGATGCGCAGATGCTTTCCGCCTTTGGCAAACACGCCAAATCGCGCATGACCGCGCAACACGAGCCCGCGCAGCTCAATGTGCTCGCGCCCGGAAAGATCCGCGCCAGTCTCGATGCCGCCGCTGCCATCCAGCACCACCAATCCGTGACCATGACGCGCAAAACGGATCGGTTTCTCCGCCGTGCCGGACTGTGCGGGCGCGAGGCTCTCCGCATACACGCCGGGCAGCAGATAGATCGTGTCTCCCGGCCGCGCCGTCTTGGCCGCAAGAGCCAGCGTGCGCCACGGTTTGCCGATGGCGCCTCCCGCAGCCGCATCATCGCCCTGCGGCGAGACATAAAACACATCGCCACTCGCGGGCAGCGGCACCGCTTTGGCACTCGCGCCGCTTTGCAGGCGAAAATCGGCATTCAGCGGATCGGCGTAGGTTTGCTCGAGTTCCGGCGCACGCAGATGGAGCAGCTCCAGATTCGTCGCATCGGGGTCACGGTAAAACTTGTGCCCCACGACCACATTGCCGCGCTGGATGGCGTCCTTGAGGTCGCCTTTGATCATGAGGCCGCCATTGAGCGCGAGGTTGTTTTCCATCACGCAGCCATCGCGACCGCTGTAGAACGTGATGTCGTGTTTGCTCGTCGCGCCGGGGCTGTGTCCCTCCACGCGGTTGCGGCGAAAGGTCGCGCCGCCGAGGCCCCAGCCATTGATGTTGCAGCCGATGCTGTGATGCCGCGAGTCATTGGCGAAAGCCAGGCAATCCTCCACCACCACACCCTCGCCAGCACCGAGGAAGCCGATGCCGCCGCTGTTCAAGTAGGCCACGCAGCGCCGCACGGTGACATTTTGCGCCTCGCGAAAAAACAGCCCCCAGCGCGTGCGCGAGCCATGCTGCACGTCGTAGTCGCGATGGTGAAAACCGGTGAAGGCCAATCCATCCACCACAACATGCCGGATGCCATTTTTGCCCATAAAAGCGATGCCGCAGGCATTCGTGACCGAAACCGTCATGCGCTGCTGATCCGGCGGACGCGAGTCCGTGCAATGCACATAGAGCCGACCCGCCTTTTCATCATGAAAGTAGGTGCCCAAGTCCATCTCCACCTCCGCCAGTGTCAGACGCGGATCGAGCGCGCGCAAGCTCGCCCGCTCAGCCACGCTCTCGACGCGTTGTTTGAACGCCACGCCATAGACATGCCGCAGACCCGTCACCGGCTCGAAGCCAGAAACCTCCACATCGCCGCGCAACGTCACCGTGCCCGGCCGCAGCGCCCGGATCGTGATCGGCGCCTCCGCCGTGCCGGAGACATCCGTGGTGACGGCCTCAAAATACTCGCCGGGCAGCAGCGTGAGCGTGTCGCCTGCCTTCAGCCGCGAAACACCCTGCTTGATCGTCTTCAGCGGCGCTGCCACATCTGCTCCAGCCGCCGCATCATCCCCCTGCGGCGAAACAAAGTATTCGGCGGACTGCGCGAAGGTGAACGTGAAAGACGTGATGAGGATGAGTGCGAAGCGCATGAGATTGAAGTGTAAATCGCTACGGATTGGAAGAAGGTTTCGTTTCATTCAGGGACAATGTGGTTTGTTGCCAATCGCATCCCAATCTTGTAGTCTCCTTCGAATTAAGTACCCATCCACTATGAACGCCCAACTCCATCTCGATGACGACCTGGCCAGCGCCTTGAACGAGCAGGCGAAGCAAGAGCACACGACGCTGGATGTGGTCCTCAACCGGCTGCTGCGGCGCGTCTTACCTGGGAAGATGGGAGTTGATCCGGCAAAGGCGCCGACCCTGGACGACAGCCCGAAGGTGAAGCTGGTGCGGGATGCTCAAACGGGACGGATGGTGTTGGCTCGGGAGGCGGGCCTGCCGCCGATCACGACGGAGATGGTGAACGACATCTTGAACGAGCTGCCATGAGCCATCTCATTGATACGAACGTGCTGGTGGCCGCTGGGTGGAATGCGCACGCGAACTATGCGGTAGCAACCGCCTGGTTGGGGCAGCAGGCACAGTTTGCCACCTGCCCCTCGGTGCAATGTGGGTTTCTACGGGTGAGCCCGTGTCCGGCTATCGGAGCGGATTTTGCGCAGGCGCAGGTGGTGCTCGGGCAAATCGTGAGCTTGCCTGGTCATCGGCTGGTAGTGGATGACATTCCGGCAGCCAGTCTGCCCACGGTGAGCGGACACAAGGAGGTGATGGACGCGCATCTTGTCTGTCTGGCCCGTCGGCACGGACTGAAACTGGCGACGCTCGACAAACCCCTCTGCACCAAATCCTGAGCCGTCGGGGTGGCAGAGTTCATCGGATAGCCGGTGCTAATCGGTTTTCCGGCTTCCAACTCCTCCTGACGAAGGAGATCTTGATAGGCATGGAGTTCAGAAGGTGTCCGTCGTGGTCTGCTCCACAAACTTCAGCAGCAACGGAAACGCAGGCTCGGGCATCTTGCCGTGGTCGAAGCCGTCGAGTTCGTGGAGGGTGGTGGCCTTGTGGCCGATGAGCTTCATCATGCGCCAGAAGTAGGCACATTCTTCGTAGCGGCCCATGAGCTCTTTTTCGCGATCGCCGGTGACGAGGAGGATGGGAGGGGCGTTTTTGCGGATGTGAAACAAGGGGGCGAGATCGTCGATGATGGGCTGTGTTTCCTCGATGCCTCGCTCATCGCGGATGGTGAAGTGGGTGATCACTTGCGGGCTGAGTGGGATGAGGCCGGCGATTTGGTCGGCATCGACGCCGTGCTTGGCGAGCCATTGCTTGTCGAGGCCGCACATGAGTGAGAGGTAGGCTCCGGCGCTGTGACCGCTGACAAAGATGCGTTGCGGATCGCCGCCGAAGTCGGCGATGTGCTTGAAGGTCCAGGCGATGGCTGCGGCGGCGTCCTCGATGAAGGCGGGCGACTTCGCGCCGGGGCTGAGTCGGTAGTTCGCGCTGACGACGGCGATGCCTTGATTGCGCAGCGGCAGCGGAATGGAGCGCTCGCCCTGGGTCAAACCGCCGCCGTGGAACCAGATGACGGTGGAGAAGGGCTTCTTCGTGGCTGGTGCATACACATCAAGCCTGCAACGTTGGTTTTGCGCGGCGTTGATGCCGGGTTCTTCGCGATACAGCAGCTCGGTGGTGAGGTGGTAGCCGCCATCGATGACTTGTTTGCCGAGTTCGCGGCTCACGCTGGCGAGGATGGCTTCCGCTTCAGCGAACTTTGACGCAAACATGAGCGTGGAGGCTTCATCGAGCTTGGTGGCATCGCCGCCGCGTTTGCGGAGCTGGTAAAGCATGACTGGGAGGCGCAGATCGGCTGGATTGCCGCAGTGTGGGAGCTTTTCGAGATGGCGGAAGCCGTTGTTGCGGGTCGGCTCGATCATCGTGCCCTCGCCGTAGTCGTTCCAGGTGGCGATCTGGATGAGCGGTGACTTGGTTTCGAGTGCTTGAGCGAGCGATTCGCTCAGGGTGAGTCCGTTTCTCGACGCGATGCCGCCGTAGCTGGCATGCACGCCGGCCTGCTTGTAGATGTCTTTGAAACCAGGGAAGGCGGTGGCGATGAAGGGCTGCTTTTGAGCGTAAATGAGGCCGAGTTCCTTCTTCCACTGCTCCGGCGAGAGTGATTTGCCACCCGTGACCGGCGGCCAGGCGAAAGCTCCATCGAGGCCGTTTTCCTTCACCAGATGCGCGAGGCCGAAAACAAGCGGTTTGGAGCCCAAATCGAACTTCCACTTCAAATGCTGAGGTCCGAAGACCAGAAGAACCGGACGGCCCTCTTGCTTCGCATAGCTCGGATCGGCGAAAAAGTGCTCTTCGGCCCATTTCAGGTCTTTTTGGGCCTGTTTCACGTCCTCACCGTTTTTGAGCGACTTCACCGCCTGATCCTCATAACACACCGCGAAGCTCAAACCGGCCTTTTTGAGCCACGGGATGAACTTCTGCGTGTTGCGATGATTCATCGCGTGGTCGTTGAGGTCGCTCGTGCCATACCAGTCGATCACGACGCCATCGAGCCCGGCGATCTTCATCAGCAGCGCGTGGCATTCCAGCGCGTGATCGTCCCCCGAGTCATACGGGCCGATGAGCGGGTAGTCATGCGAAGCGATCTTTCGCTGGTCATCCCACTTCTTCTGCTCGGGATCGAAGTGATTCATCGTCCAATGCCAGCCCCACGCGCCGCTGACATCCTTCGTGGCATACCACGGCATGTAGTGGACGAGTAGGCGCGGCTCTGCCGCGAATGACAGCCGAGGCGAAGCCGAGACAGTCAGCATCAAGGCGAAGCCGATGCTGCCTGCAAGGCGAGCAAAGCGAGTCAAATGCCAAATGGCGAATAACGAAAGGAGGCGCATCGTGATCAAAGTGGCCGCAGGAGATCAAAACAACGCCCGCACCGCCGGTTTCGTCACCTTGCCCATCGCGTTGCGGGGGAGTTCGGTCACGACTTGGAGGCGCTGGGGGATTTTATAGACGGAGAGACGGCCTTTGCACCAGTCGCGGAGGGTGGGGAGGTCGAGGGTGTCGGTCTTGAGGACGACAGCTGCGGTGACGGCTTCGCCCCAGGTGTCGTCAGGGAGGCCTATGACAGCGCATTCGGCGATGAGGGGATGCTCGAGGAGGGCGGCTTCGATTTCGAGGGCGCTGAGTTTGTAGCCGCCGCTCTTGATGATGTCCACGCTGAGGCGGCCCATGATGCGGTAGTAGCCGCGCTCGAGGACGGCCATGTCGCCGGTGCGAAACCAGCCGTCTTCAAAGGTCTCGGCGGTGGCTTCGGGGCGGTTCCAGTAGGACTGAAAGACGGTGGGGCCGCGGACTTGGATCTCGCCGGGTTCGTCTTCGGCGGTGATGATGGGGCCGTTTTCGGCTTTTAAACGAACTTCGACGCCGGGCAGGGCGGCGCCGACGGAGCCGGGGCGTCGCTCGCCGCGATAGAGATTGGAAATGGCCATGCCGATCTCGGTCATGCCGTAGCGTTCGAGGAGTTCCTGGCCGGTGAGGGCGGTCCATTGGTGGTGAACGCTGGCGGGTAGGGCGGCGCTGCCGCTGATCATGAGGCGCATCTTTTTGAAACCGGCGACGATGGCGGCGCGATTGGGGTCGCTGGCGGCCTCGAGGGCTTGGATGAGCTTCACGTAGATGGTCGGCACGGCCATGAAGAGGGTGTAGGCATCGGCGCGGACGCGTTCGAGGATGGTGTTGAGGTCGAAACGGGCGAAGGGCTCGACGACGGCACCGCTCCACAAGGCGCAGCCGGTGATGTTGATGATGCCGTGGATGTGATGCAGCGGCAGGAACATGGGGATGCGATCCTCGGCGGTCCATTCCCAAGCCTGCACGAGGCTTTCGATCTGCGCCTGGATGTTCGCGTGGGTGGTGACGACGCCCTTGGGCTTGCTGGTGGTGCCGCTGGTGTAGAGGATCATCGCGCGGCGGTCGGGGGTGATGTCGGGCAAGGGCTTCGACGCTCCTTGGACTTCATCAACGACCATCAAACGCACGCCCAGTCTTGCACAAAGCGGTGCGATCTTCGGCGCATTGGCCGCATCGGTGATGACGATGCTCACCTGCGAGTCCGTCAAAGCGTATTCCCACTCCGGCTCCGTCGCGGAGAGGCAAATCGGCAGCTTGATGCCGCCCGCACGCCAGATCGCCCATTGCGAGGCGGTGTATTCAAACCCCGGTGCCACCAGCAAGGCCACGCGGGCCTCTTGAAGGTCGGCTTGATCTCCCAAGAGCTCCGCCGCGATCACTGCGGATCGTTCGACGAGTTCATGATACCTGTTTGAAGTCTCTGATGTGCGGAAGGCGATGCGATCGGCAAATGCGCGGGCACGGGTGATGAATGGGAGGTCGGGCATGGTTTAAAAGAGAGTGCGGGCAATCATGAAAACCACCGAAGGGCCCAGCAGGCAGCCCAAGCCGGTGTAGAAGGTGGCGGTCATCGCGCCGTAAGGAACGAGTTTGGGATCGGTGGCGGCAAGCCCGGCCATGACGCCGCTGTTGGTGCCCATGAGGCCACCGAAGATCATCGCGGCACGCGGATTGTTCAGGCCGATGGCTTTCGCGAGGAACGGCGTGGCGATCATGACCGCGATGGCTTTCACCAAACCCGCCGCGATGCTCAGCGCGATCACATCGCTGCTCGCTCCGAGGGCGCCGCCCGTCACCGGACCCACAATGTAAGTCGCCGCGCCCGCGCCGATGGTCGTGATGCTCACCGGATCGCGATACCCAAACGCAAACGCCACTGCCCCGCCGGCAAAGAACGAC
>Ga0169931_10010187_pt1 | contig 13414 bp, 14 predicted proteins | sample Kivu_15m_20L_FD_129675 | JGI IMG/M metagenome (GOLD analysis project Ga0169931, IMG submission 129675) | Freshwater microbial communities from Lake Kivu, Western Province, Rwanda to study Microbial Dark Matter (Phase II) - Kivu_15m_20L... | ecosystem: Environmental > Aquatic > Freshwater > Lake...
AACTCCTGGGGCAAAGCCCGCTTGATGGCCCACACTCCACGTGCAGGCATGACCTCACCGAGTCCGTCGGCGAACGGCCCATCTCCAGTGACTGCCCACTCGGACGAGTCGAGGTTTGTTTCGCGATTTCGCGATCGCAGGCCCGTTTCCAGCGTTCCACGCGGGGTGCAGTGGCCGTCTCGCGCAGCGCCTACGAGCGCGTACGCGCTGCGCAAAACGCGAACGGAGCCGACGAAGGCGACCGCCAGGACCATCCCTCCGACCGCGGCCGTTGGTCCAGCCGCCGCAAGACCGAGGTCGTCCTGCGGCTCTTCCGCGGCGAGACGCTCGACTCCCTCAGCCGCGAGATCGGCGTCGCGCCGGGCAAGTTCGCGGAGTGGCGTGACGAGGCGCTCGCCGGCATGCAGGTCGGGCTTTGGATCGCAGCGCGAGGCTGTTGGTCGCTTCCGGCGGCGATCGCCACCGCGGCCCCGAGGCCTGAAGAAATGGAGCACTGGCCAGCGCCGTTCGATCCCCACGCACGGACGAGGCCGTCCACGCCGATCACCAGCGTGTGGTTGAAGCCGCACGCGATGTCCGTCGCGGGTGCAGTGCCGCTCGGCACAGCCATCTGGCCGAAGTCATTTCGGCCCTACACAGACACCTCACCGTCGAGGCGAATCGCCGCCGTGTGCCAGAGTCCCGCCGAGACCGATGCCACAGCCTGCACGCTCGCAGGCACATCCGTCTGGCGGTAGTTGTTCCTGCCCCAGCACCAGATGAGACCATCGGACTGGATTGCGACGCAGTGGTACGCGCCGGACGCAATCGCGGTGAATGGCAGGATCGCCATAGGCACGTTCAGCTGGCCGTACAGGTTGCCGCCCCATCCCACGATCGATCCATCTGACTTCAGCGCGATCGAGTGCGATGTGCGCGCGGCGACAGCGACAACTTCACTCAGCGTGCTCGGCACGTTGCACTGGCGCGATTGGTTCCAGCCCCACGCGAGGACGTTTCCATCGACGGTGACTGCAAGCGTGTGGTCGGAGCCTCCGGCCACTGCTTGAGGCGGTGGAAGGGATGCCGGTGCGTTGAGCTGTCCCAGTCCGTTCCATCCCCATGATGCAAGATCGCCGTGCGGGGATCCGGCGGTTGCGGTGCATGCGAGCGGCGCGCCGGCCAGGACTCCAGCCCACGTCATGACGATCTCCCCGAAAACTGCCCCCACGCAGAGTCTCCGGACACCCCACAGACGCGAAGTCTCGCTCGCATCGCAGCATTGTCGCACCGACCCGGCTGCTCGATCAACCGGGATACGAGAGGACTTGGCGCAGATGTATCGAGAGCACCGAGTCGCAGAGCCGTGAGTGGCGCTCCGCAGTTATCGACCTGCCAGCCCTACCGTCCACCTATCTCATTTCGCCACTATCGGGCAGCTTGGGTGTCCAGCGGGCATCGCTGTCGATATAGTCAAGTGAGAGGTTTTGGTCGGGGGGTGCGGGGAAGTTCGTCACCGCCGCGGAACCTTCGCTTGGGCTGCCTGACGGCAGCATCGTGTCCGCATGGTTGGCTGCACAAGCGGGAGTCCAAGTGGACCTCTGCAGCGCCGACCCTGTGGCCGATGTGCTTGCCAGGATCTTCAAGCGCGACAAGGTCACGTCTTGGCGTGGCACGGCGAGCGACCTGTGCAAGGTGGCGTTGCAGCTCGAGAAGGACGGCCAGCAGCTTCCCGCGGACTTTCCTCGCTCGGCCGGCCGCCTCGGTGATCACCTTAGGCGGCGAAGCAGCGTGATCAAGCGTTTCGGCTTCGATGTGCAGCGCGAGCGAACCACCTCGTCGAGGCTGCTCGATATCAAGCTGTCCACGCCTGCGACGCCTGAAAAATGGCTAGCGGAGTGTGTTGGTCAGGAGCGGTCACCACGGGGCGCTGATTCCAAAGATGGCCAATCAGAACCTAAGCCCATTTCAAAACGACACTTACACAAGGAAACGCAATGAATCAGATATCTCCCCATGACAACCATGACGGCTTCGGCCAGACCCTTTTCCCAAACGCCCCCGTTGGGGCGCCCGACCCTGCCTCCCCGCCCGTCAAGGCGAGCCAGGTGGCGGCGATCCTCGCGGAGCCCATACCGCCAATACCCATGAACGACTACATGGAGCACTAGCGCCAGGCTTTGTGCGCGGATCATCTGCAGGACGCTTCGCGAAGGCTCGACGTCCCCGAGGAATTCATCTGCGAGTTCAACCCCGGCTGGATCGCGGCACGGGGTCGCTAGCGCGCGCCAGCATCGACGAGGAAGGCGCGCCCTACGGCATCGAGGTGGTCGGCATCAACGTTCCAGAGAACACCATCCTCGACCGCAGCGTGGTTCGCGGAGTGCCGGCGGGCGTCGTGCCGACCATAACGCCACGCCCCAAAGCTCCGTTGGTCATCAGCTGCTCCTGGACCGCGCTGCACGAGCACTGGCAGCGTGGCGCCAACTGCGGCTGGCAGTGCCTGTACCACGGCTCTCCAGAGACGCTCGTGGCGATCGACCGTCACGCCGAGCGCATCGGAGCCTCCGAGGTCATCTTCGATTGGGATCGCCTTCGCGAGAGCCCGCTGCGCGAGATCTTCATCGACCTTCGGGCGAGCCTTAAGGCCCGTCACCTGCGGCGCAAGGTGAAGTGATCGGCCGGCAACCTTTAGGCGGCGCACCCGGAGCATTCGCATGCAGCAAGGCGCCGCCTGAGGGTGCTTCACAATCCAGTACACGGAGCGCTAGGCGCGATTTAGCATTGGCCAAATGCCGATCGCAGCCACTTTCCGGGCACGCGTTTCAGCGCTGCAGCATCTAGGTGCTCTCGCGCTGATACTGGCCGGCATCGGGATGCTCCCCGCGTGCGCATCCGCATTGAAGCACAGCGCGCCTCCAGATGTATCAATCAAGGTGGTTGTGTCGGCCATCCGGCCAGGCCAGGGTCCTGTGCGCTGCGCTGTGTTCGCTGACAAGGCGACATTCCTCTCACGGGATGGAATCCACAATGGCACCAGCGCAGATGCAAGTGCGGAGCAGATGAGTTTCACGTTGCGAGCCCCGGAAGGTGCGGAGATTGTGGTGTCGGTGTTCCAGGATCTCAACAACAACGAGACGCTCGATCGTGGCGCGTTTGGAGTGCCAACCGAACCTTGGGGATTCAGCGGCACACCCTTGCCGTTCGGTCCGCCTATCTGGAGCGCCTGCGCCATCCGTGCGCACGCAGGTATGACCGTAAACATCGCCCTCAAGGGGCAGGAGTAGCAAGTTGTCAGATGCTCTCCCGCTGGCGGGACGCGAATCCGCCATGTCTGAAGCGTCAGCGACCACTTCACGGATGATGTGCTGGTGCGGCGATCGGGTCAGTGATTTCATGCGACTGATTCTGCAGGTGAACGTCAAGGTGCTGGGGCTTGACGCCAGCGCCTTCGCGGCTGGGCCGGTCGTAATCGCCGCGAATCACCTCAGCCTTGTCGATACTCCGCTCATTCGCTACGTTCTTCCGCCAACGATTCGCGATAGGACCTTCACAGTGGGCGCTCGAGACTTCTTTGCACCCGCGCCCAGCGATCGTGGCGTGAGGCGTGTCTTCAGGCACTTGCTATGCGGCTGCATCGTCGGCACATATCGCGTCTGCCTGATCGGCCGCGCCGACGACATGGGGGACGGGCTGCCCAAGATTCGCTCGCTGCTGGTCCAAGGGTGGAACGTCATTTTGTTTCCGGAGGGCACCAGGTCCCGGACCGGCGCTATGGGGCGATTCCGCAGTGGGGTAGCTCAAGTCGCGCGAGAGTCTGGAGCGGCTGTGCTTCCGGTTCACATACGCGGAACCGAGGGCATTCTGCCCGTAGGCGGCCGGTGGATTCGCTCTGCTCCCTTGACCGTGACGTTCGGTCAACCCATGAGGGTTGGCGGCGATGAGTCAAACGCCGAGTTTCTCGGGAGGCTGCGGGGCCAGATCGCGTTGCTCGGCAGCGTGGCCGAGTCGCGCTGAATCCCGTTGGCGAGCGATGGCGATGAGGCCTGTCGCTGTAGCGAGCACGACCATGACGAGAGTCCACAGCGGGGCGGCGAAGCAGCCCACGGCGGCGCCGAGTGCAGCGGCTGCGAGAGGCGAGCACGTTCGGAGCGCTGCGATCAGCACGACAGCCGAAGATGCGCCTAGCGCGATCGGGCCGAGCTGACTGGCCGCTGCGAGTGCTGCAAGGATGGCGCCCACCGCCAACGTGAAACAAGCCAGAAGTAGGACCTCGAGGGCGGCCGCCGAGCGCGTAAAGGGCCAGAGCGTCTGCCGTTTCGCATCACGACTCGCGTGCCATGCACCCGAGATCCCGAGAACGCGCATAAGCACACACAACACGAGAATGGCGATGCCTTCAGGCCAGTCACGACCGAATCGGTAATGACTCCGCGCTACCGATCGACTTCGGTAGATGATCGGAATCGTCACCTGCCGAATGGATACACCTCTCCACGCGAGGCGGATGATGGCTTCCTCCTCCCATGCGTATCGCCCGCTTACGCATCGCAGGTCTAGGGTCTCTCGGATCGGATACACGCGCATGCCGCAGGCGGCATCGCCGACCGACTGCCCGCAGGAGGCCCTGACTGCGAGTCCGCTGAGAATCCGTCCACAGAGCCGTGCAAGCGGATAGGTACTGGGAAGTGGACGCCTATCACCGAGCACGAGAACTGGGGCGCCCTCGATGCTCTCCAAAAACCGAGGGATTGCCCCAGCGTCATGTTGCCCGTCTGCATCCACAGTGAGAACCTGGGATGCGCCAGCCGTCCGCGCAGCATCCATTCCCACGAGCAGCGCGTGAGCCTTGCCGCGATTGCGCCCGCTCCGGATGATCCGTCCTCCGCAATGCTGCGCGAAGTGCTCCGCGACGCGATGATCCCCGCCATCGGTGCTCCCGTCGTCAACAACAACCACGTCAAGCCCAGCAGCCTGTACGGCGCGCACCACATCCAGTACGGTGGCACCGTGGTTGTAGAGCGGAATGATGGCTACCACAGCGGGCATAGGGGCATGTAGGTTAGGGAGAGAGCATGTCGACGAGACTTGACCTTCAGTCGCTACTGATGCAAGCGAGGGATTCAGCGGGAGTGTCGTGCCGGCGCCACCTCAATGGCATGCTCTCGTCGCTCATCCATACGGTCGGCATCGACCGGAACTACGTGCGGGGAGAGGGACCCTACCTGTGGGACGATCGTGGCAATCGGATCCTGGACTGCTTGGCGGGGTTCGGCGCCATTGCAGTGGGGCGGGCGCATCCTGTCGTGACTGATGCGCTGGAGCAGTGCCTTCGTCTAGCCCCGCCGAACTGGGTCCGCATGGAGAACAATGCCCTTGCGGCCGAGGCGGCGCGCCGGCTCATTGAGGCGGCGGGAGTGAGCGCAAGCCATGTGTTCTTCACCAACTCAGGGACCGAGGCTGTCGAGGCTGCGATCAAGTTCGCGACCCGTCACACAGGCAGATCCGGCTTGCTGTCCTGGAGCGACTCGTTCCACGGCCTGACGTGCGGATCGCTTTCGGTGAACGGCAATGATGACTTGCGCGAGGGCTACGGAGCGCTTCTGCCGAACTGCGACCGAATCGAGTTTGGCGACCTGCCCCGGCTGGAGCATGCGCTGCACTCGCGCAACGTCGCGGCGCTGATCGTCGAGCCTGTTCAGGGAAAGACGCTTCGCGAAATGGGTGAGGGTCGCTTGGCCGAGGCGCACGCAATGTGCCGAAAGCACGGCACGCTGCTTGTCGCCGACGAGGTGCAGACCGGTTGCGGGCGGACTGGCACGTTTCTTGCGTGCCACGCTGATGGCGTGGATCCAGACCTGGCGGTGCTCTCGAAGGCTCTCTCGGGGGGGCTTGTGCCAGTTGGTGCGCTTCTTGTGGGAGATGATGTCTGGAGATCGACGTACTCGTCGCTCGACCGGGTATTCGCTCACAGCTCGACCTTCCACGAGGGATCATTGGCGATGACCGCGGTGATCGCAACCTTGGCCGTGATTGAAGAGGAAGGGCTCTGCGATCAATCGAGGGCTCTCGGGTTCGAGTTGCGCGAGGGGCTAACCCGCGCCTGCGATGGCTGTAGATCGTTCAGGTCAGTTCTCGGGAGGGGCCTCATGATCGGCGTGGACTTTGATCCCGCAGGATTTGCTAGCCCCGCATCTCTGCCGATGATTGGCGACCGGCTCTATCCGATCGTCGGCCAGTCGATCGTGAGCAGCCTGCTGAACGATCATGGCGTGCTTGCGCAGGTGACCGGCGCCAGGCGTCCCGTGCTCAAGTTCCTCCCACCAATGACAATCACCGCAGACGATGCCCGGCACATCGCGAATGCCACAGCATCCGCGCTGCGCTCCTTCGAGAACGGCAGTGCATACCGCGCCGCTATCGGGGCGGCCCTGCGTCTCACCGGCGCGCGTCTGCGAGGAGACGGCGACTGACCAGTGATCAGCGAGGGGAACGCCTTCGGCGTCACTTGGCGGCTGGAGCCGTCAGCTTCTTCGTGTCCGCTTCGACGAGCGCTTCGCGCTCCTGCGAGTACTGCTTGAGCAGCGCCTCGTACTTGTCGATGCGAGCCTGCTTCTCAGCGCTCGACCCGTTGTAGTTCAGCTTCCCGGAGCGGAACTCGGGGTTCGACTGCACCCACACCCGCTTCGCCAGCGTGACCTGCTTGCGCGTGATCTCGACGAGCGTGGCGTACTCGCCGATCTTCACAGCGTCGCTGTTGCTCTCGGCGATGCGGCCGCGTGCTCGAGCCGCATCGGCGTCGTACTCCGCGATCTTGTTAGTGATGCGGCCGTAGTCCGAAGTGGCACACCCGACGAGACAGAATGCTGAAACGATGAGAACTGCCCGGAGAACGTGGTTCATGGGCGAATCGTAGTCGTGGGGTTGGGGATCGTCCAGTATGTTTGGGCGAGGTGGGCACCCTACAGCTTCACGGCAGGTCTCGGGAGAGCGAAACCATGGATGCGCTGCATCCGGACGCCACGCTCCTGCGCGCTGAGTACCGGCTTCTATCCCGTGTGAACCGCATTGCCGGCGCTGCTGAGAACCTCCTTGACGCCATGCGGAAGCACCAGGTGCTCTCTCCGCACGGATACACGACCGTGGTCGATTTCGGGAGCGGCGGTGGGGACATCGCGCACCGTGCAGTGAAGCTGTCCCGCAAGCTGGGCTTGAACATCGAGGTGTTGTGCACCGATCGGAGCGAAGAGGCAGTGCAGTTGGCTCGTGCGCATGCTCAGCATGGCTGTCAGTACCGGACGCTCGATATCAGGAATGCTATCTCCGCCCTAGGGGAGAACTCGTTCGATGTATCGCATGCATCGCTTGTGCTTCATCACCTCGATGACGATGACGTCGTTGCGGGACTTGATGCGATGCGCGCCGTATCACGCCGGCTAATGGTGTGGAATGACCTGATTCGGGATCGTCTAGGGATCCTGGGGGCGTTTGCGAGTACCGCGCTGAGCCGAGCGGAGATCCGCAAGGATGCGATGCTCAGTGTGCGCAGGAGTTTCACGCTTACGGAAGCCAGGGCGCTCACCGAAGCTGCGGGATGGGAACGAGTAGATGTCAGGCGAGTTCAGGCTGGCCGATTCGTCGCCGTAGGCGTACCTGGCACGTCCCGCCCAAGTGTGCGCCCGATGCTCCGTGTGGAGGGGCTCTCGTGCAGTGTGAGGGGGAAGCCTGTATTCACGGATCTGGGATTCGTAGCGCGAGCCGGTACGGTCCTGCATGTCACTGGCGCAAACGGTTCGGGCAAGAGCACGCTCTTACGATGCATCGTGGGCGCACAATCGGCGGGCTCTGGACGCGTGTGGATTGACCGATCGTGTGGGGCGCCCGGATACCACCCTCAGGATGGCGGGCTGATGGGTGGACTGAAGGTGATCGACCACCTTGAGTGGTCGGCGCGCCTGTCAGGAGTTCCGTCGCATCTGCTTGAGTCGAGCGTGAAGTCTGCGGTGGCGCGCTTTGGCCTCGGCGAGGTGCTCCTCAAGCGCGTGAGCCAGCTCTCCGGCGGGACTCGCAGGCGAGCGGCGCTCGCGGCTTCGCTTGTCCACGCGCCGATGGTCTTGGTGCTCGACGAGCCTGATGCCGGCCTCGATGCCGATGGCATGTCGACACTGGCTGATGAGATTGTGCGGGTGCAGCGCCATGGCGGGCTCGTGGTGCTCGCTGCGCACGGCGCAGCCCGTGAGAGGCTTCTGCCAGGCATTGCGAATGTCCAGGCGTTGGACCTGCCGGGAGTCGCATCCCGATGATCTCGCGTGTCGTCGTTGACGGGTGCTACTACCGCTCAATCCGGTGCATGCCTCGGTATGCGGATCTCTTTGGTCGGCAAGTGGCACGCCTGATCTGGGCAGCATCAAGCTCCACCCGCGCGGCGCTGAGCGAAAATGCCCGACTTGCGCTGGGTCCGGATGCCAGTCCAGAGAGGGTGCAGGAAGTCGCGCGTGAGATCATCCGCAACATGCAGCGCTCCATAACGGAGGTGCTGCTATCCGAGGGAGCTAGCGCCGATGAGCTTGCGTCCTCAGTCACGGAGTTCTCAGGCGAGAAGGAGTACGACCGTGCTCGAGCGCTCAAGAAGGGGATGCTGCTTGCGAGTATCCACATGGGCGCATTTGAGCCATGCATGGCACTGCTTCGCCGCTTTGAGCGGCGGGTACATGTGCTTTTCCATCCAGATCCCATGCCTTCGTTTGAGCGGGCCCGCTCGCGCTTGCGGCGGAGCCTGGGTGTGATCGAACATGCGGTATCGGATGGCGTGTCCGCTTGGGTGGCCTTGCGGGATGCGCTTGAGGCCGACGAGGTCGTCGTGCTACACGCCGATCGGGTGATGCCCGGCCAGTCTGGCGCCCGCATGAGGTTCTTGGGGATCGGCGACGCGAATCTCCCGACAGGTCCTGCCCGGCTCGCAATCGGATGCGGCACCCCGATCGTGCCGACGTTCTGCGTGAGGCGCCTCGGTGGATACGCAGTTCACATGGGCACGCCGATCATTGCGCCGGCCCAGGTACTTCGGGCGAAGGATGTGGCGAACCATCCCTCGCAGCAAGCGCTGATAGCGGCCATGGAGAGTGCGATACGAGCGGCGCCCGATCAGTGGATGGCATATGGCAGGATTGCAGGAGCGCAACGTTGATCGCTACTGCTGTGGCATTGCTGCGTGCGTTCGCATCGGACCGGGTAGCCGCTGTGCTCAGCGTGCTCTCGCCTGTAGCGCTGTTCACGGTCCTGGGCCTCTTTTACAGCCACCTCGAGTCGTCAGGTGGCGTGCACTTTCGTGTGCGAGTCGTGGACGCGTCAGGCACGAGTGATGGGAGCAAGATGGTGGCGGCACTGCGCGCGATGGCAACTTCGCGCCTCTCGGTTCACGTGGCGCCTAGCGACTTCGTGTGCCTCGCAGAAGTGCGCCTTCCTGAAGGCTTCTCGTCGCAGAGCCCGAAACTTGATGTGATCTCGACATCGCCGATGCCAGGAGTCACCGATGCCGTGGTGCAAATGGTGCGATCCGCCTACGCCCAGGCGTTCGGCGGTCCTGCCGAGCCCGTGGCTGTTGGCGTGCAGCGGGAGGACGGCCTGCTGGTCCGCAGTAGCGTGTCTGGAATTGCAGTCGTGTTCATGCTCTTCGCGGCCTCATCGCTGATCGGGAGGGGCCTGGGCGATGATGCCGCCGGACTGCGAGAGCGGGTACGTGCGCTCGGCGTTGGCAGTGCCGCCTACATGACGGCCCGAATCGCTGCGGTTTCTGTGATCGCCTTGGTGCAGCTCCTCGTCACCCTAATCTGGGCGAACATGGTGTTCGGGGTGACCATCTCCAGTCCGCTTGCCGTGCTCGCCGCCGCTCCGGTTGTCGCGGTGTCCTGTGGGGCGAGCTATGTGGCGCTTGCCTCGTTCTGCGGTAGCCGAGCCAGGTTCGTCGCAGTAGCGCCCGTTGCGACGATGTCCTTCGCCGCGCTGTCCGGTGCCTTCTTCCCGCGGATCCTCATGCCTGACGCTGTGAGCCGCATTGGCATGTTCCTGTTTCCCGGCTGGTCGATCGATCTCTTCAACGGTGCGATCGACGGCTACCTGAATGTTGGGCTCGTCTGGCTCCTCCTTGTCTGGTCTATCGCCTGCGCACTACTGAGTGTCCGGCTTGAAGCGAGGAGAGTCTGATGGCGCACACGCCGATCGCGATCGTGCGCATGGCGGCCTCGGGCGCAATGGGTCCAGACCTCAGATCCATCGTGCAGGGCATCCGTGGCGAGAGCAGTGGGGTTCGGCCAGGTATGGCGCTTGAGCAGGCGCCAGCGAGACCGGCGGATGTTGGCGAGACGCCGCTGCCGATTCCTGTGGCTTGCGTAGCGAACCGGGCCGAAGTCCTTCTAGAGCGATGCCTCTCCCAGCTGCTTGATGATGACCCGTCGCGAGCGCTCGCGGCACCGCCAGAGCGCTGCGCCTTCGTGATCGGCACAACGCTGGCGGGTATGCGCCACTGTGGGACCGCGATGCGACGGCTCACTGATGGTGATCAAGCGGCGGCCAACGCTGCGTTCCGATCGATGCCGGCGGGGCAGGTGCTCCGAAGGGTCCTGGCGGGATACCCAATCCGAGGCTGCTCCACAAGCATTAGCTGCGCGTGCGCCTCTGCGCTTAGCGCAGTAGCCAATGGATGCGCGATGCTGCAGTCAGGTGATGCTGACGCTGTGGTGGCGGGAGGCTATGACCCGATTGCGGAGTTCTCCTTCGCGGGGTTTTCAGCCCTGCAGCTTGTGGCCACTGGGCCGCTCAGCCCATTCGCGGCAGAGCGGGAAGGCATGAAGCTTGGAGAGGGTTCGGCACTCTTCCTGCTTCGACGGCTCGATGACGCACGGGAGCTGGGAGAGTCGATTCTCGGGATCGTCGATGGGATCGGCGAGGCAAGCGATGCGTTTCACCTCACTCGGCCTCATCCGGAGGGGCGTGGGGCAGCCGCGGCACTCTCATCGGCGTGCGGTGATGGTCAGGTAGACCTCATCATCGCCCATGCCACTGGTACTCCTGACAATGATGGATGCGAGTATGCCGCGTACCGGTCAACCTTCGGTTCGAGGCTTCGGCACATTCCTGTCACCGCACTGAAGAGCCGATTCGGCCATCCCCTCGGGGCGGCAGGTGCGCTTGAACTTGCTGTGGCTCTGCAGTGCGCGACTGAAGGGTTCATTCCTGCTGGAGTGGGGAACCCGCCGAACGCGGAGGAGTTTCCTGAACTTGACCTTGTGCACCGCACGGCTCGCAGCGCCAGTCCGCAGAGGATGGTGGCGCTCTCGGCAGGTTTCGGCGGCGCCAATGTGGCGATCGCTGTGCGCCGGTCAGCAAGTCGTGAGGTCGATGTCGCGGTGGCGCGGCCGACACAGGCGGTCGGAGTGCGTGTGAGCGCAATCGGCGTAGTCAGCGGCGGAGGGCGAGGGGTAGCTGGCCTTGAAGCCATGCTCGGGACATTGGGTTCCGATGTCGCAAACGATCTCGTTGAATCGATGGTCGACCGTGCGCGTACGCGCCGCCTGGCTCTGCTTCCCAAGTTGCTCATCTGTGCCGTGCGAGATCTTCTTGAGTCAGGGCAATTGGCGGAATCGGCGCTATCGGATGTGCCCACTCTGGTCGCGACATGGCATGGTGCCACCGGCTTCACGGAGCGCTACTACACGGACCTGATCGGTTCGGGCATCGATCTGGCCAATCCAATGCTGTTTGCGGAGTCTGTGCCGAACGTGGGCAGTGCGCACGTGAGCATCACCTACGGCGTGCGTGCTCCGAGCGCATCCGTCATCGGCACAAGAACATCGGGGCTCGAAGCGCTACACCTTGCACGAGTCCGAATCAGGGCCGGCATTTGGCGTCAGGCGCTGGTGCTCGCGGCGGAGGAGTCGCACCCGCTCGTCGATCGCGTCCTGTCGGACGTCTGTGGCACGGAGGTTCACGGCCGTGCAGGGGCGGTAGCGATTCTCCTGCAGCGCGACGAGGGGCAAGGTGGCGTGCAAGTGCTCGCGACGGGAGTGGGAGAAGTGCCGGTGGGCGCAAGCGTGATCAACTCTGGGTACGTGCTCGATGAGCCCCTTCGGGCGGCCAGCGCTCAGCAGCTCATGCTTCCGGAAATGGGATCGTGCACTGGGCTGGCGTTGCTCGCCCTTGCCGCAGGCCGCAGTCGCCACGACCGAGTGGTGGTCTCTTCACGCGACCCCAAGGGCAGCCGATGGTGGGCACAGCTGGGACCGGATTCTGCGTCTCTATAGACTGTGTGATGCCATGGGCGTGCCTTCCGGTCGGCTGGCAGAAATCGCAACGAGTGTTCGCCGGTGGGTTGCCACCGGTGATGCGCGCGTTGACCTTCCGCCTTGGGTTGTTCCTGTCGTGGATAGTGGCGCCGTTGTCGCATCCGACGCGGTGGACGTCACTGCGCTCACAGGCGATCAGCTGCAGGAAGCAGCGTTCGGCGTGTTTGACCGATGCCTCGATCGACTAGGAATGCCTCCGACGCGGGTATGGGCCTTTCTGCCAGACATCACCAAGTCCGATGATGCTGGCCTCACCCGCTACATGCACATGAACATCGGTCGTGGACGGGCCTACGCGCGTCACATGAGCCCGGGAGTTCCGCCTCCTGCTGGGACAGGTGTCGGCCACGCGGGCAGTCAGCTCGTCGTTCACGCGCTGCGTATGCCAGGTCCCGCGACTTCTGTGGAGAATCCGCGTCAGGTGCCGGCATGGGAGTACTCGTCGAGGTATGGGCCGGTGTCGCCGCCATTCTCCCGTGCAGTGCTGACGCCGGACCTTCTGATCGCGTCCGGTACCGCCTCGGTGGTCGGCGAGGAGACAAGGCACCTCGGCAAGCTTGCGCGCCAGTGGGAGGAGACGATGAGAAACCTAGAGGTGCTTAAGAGCGCCGCTGGCGTGCGGGGCGAGTGGTACGGACTGCAGGTGTATGTGCGCGATGAGATGGACCTTGAGGAGGTCAGTGCCTGCGTGACGGCCGCGTTTGGAAGCTGCGAGCGTGTCTTGCAGGCTCCGCTCTGTCGCGATGGCCTGCTTGTGGAGGTCGAGGGCGTGGCCAATGTCTGAGCGATTCGACTGTGTGGTCATCGGGGCTGGACCCGCCGGCAGCGCTGCGGCGATCGACATGTGCCGTGCGGGCCTGAGTGTGCTATTGCTCGATCGGGGTGAGTTCCCCAGGTTCCGCATAGGCGAGAGTTTCCTGCCGCGCACCAAGGCAGCTCTGCGAAGGCTTGGGTTGCTCGAGAAGTGCTACGCGTTGCCGCACGCACGAAAGGTCGGCGTCGAGATCTCGATGGGGGATCGCCGATTCGGCTCCCGAGTGTTCAAGTTCCGCGACACGCTGGGGAACGGGGAGAAGGACGCCTTCAACATGGCC